>Ga0210406_10002515_pt1 | contig 20828 bp, 19 predicted proteins | sample IncBWC30MmetaG_FD_155454 | JGI IMG/M metagenome (GOLD analysis project Ga0210406, IMG submission 155454) | Forest soil microbial communities from Barre Woods Harvard Forest LTER site, Petersham, Massachusetts, United States - Inc-BW-C-30-M | ecosystem: Environmental > Terrestrial > Soil >... | reverse complement strand
TCGCGCTACGCCGGCAACGCGAACGCCGTGGCGAAGCGCAGCCCGCGGTGAACATGTGGCTGTTCCCTTATCTGAGCGTTGCCGCCATCGGCTGCATGGTTACCGTGTTGATCGCCATGGCCTTCACACCCGGCCAGCAGCAGGATTTCAAGTTCAGCTGCATTACTCTCGTGGTAACCGTCGTCGCTTATTTGATCGTGCGGCGCCTGCGGCAGCCGCGCACGGCCGCCTCAACGGAGTTTCTGCAGTAATTTCAACGCGTTGAAGCGCTCTATCAGAATTATAGATAGTTGACAAATGATAAAAATCAAACTGGACCGTACAAAGAGTACCTTTCGCTCCTCTACGTTTTTGGCAGGATGGCGCCTGAAGTTTAGGAAATCTCGCGCCAGCAAGCCAGCCAACTCCCCCGCTGGTGCGACATCCCGGCGGCGTGGGCCTCAAAATCCACGCCGTTTTTTCATCCTTCATGCCCGTTCATGCGCCCCCGATTGCCACTCCTCGAGGAACTAATCGCGCCGGCGGCTATCCCAATCCTTACCTCGCAGGTCGAGGTATAGGGAGTTCGATCGCGCATACAGCGGCCTGCCATCCTTCTACTGGTCGTGACGACTCACGCCGCGCTGTTGCTCATCGCGGCGCGTTGGGTCACACGGGCAGACCTGCGCCGCGAAGAAGCTCTGGTTTTTCTGGCGCTGCCCGATCCTATGCGCACCCGCGCACCCAGGGCAACTACACCCGTTAGCCCCGTCGCACCCACACCGGCATCGTCTGCGCCGCGCAGTAAGCCGGCCGCGCCGCCTGACACGCAACTGATCACCGTGCCGGCACCTGCCCAGCCGGCCATGGTCGACAAAGCCCCCATCGATTGGAACGCCGAGGCCGACCGGGCGATCAGGCAGCAAGCTCAATTGGCGATGGCAGCCCCGCCCCGCGCCCTCGACAAGCATGGCGCGGGCGCGGATTTGAATGGCGGATTGGGTCCCGATCGCGAGAGAAAATCAGATTTTGGCTGGGACCACTCGCACACGCATCGGGTCGAGGGCATCGAAGGCGGCGGTTTACTCATCCATATCAACGAGCACTGCGTCCTGGTGTTCTTTCCTTTGCCATTTGGGGGCTGCGGTTTCGGAAAAATTCCGGTGCGCGGCGACCTGTTCGAGCACATGCACGATGCGCCGGCACCCTAGCTCTCCCGCGCCAATCCCTCTATCAACACGCACGCTCGGGCAATCGCATCGGCGGAGTCGATGCGCGACGCGAATTTTAAGCGCCGCTGGCCTGAGCCGCCATCACCCAGGATGCCTTCAATTGCGCCCGCCACGCGTCGTGCGCGGTAGCGGCTCTGCGGAATGCTGCGGCCCAACCCGAGTTGTTCGATCCGCCAGCCGCTGTCGAACTGATCGTAGCCGTGGGGCACCACCAGATGCGGTACCCCGGCTTTGATTCCTTGGGCCAACGTGCCGACACCGCCGTGGTAGACGAGCAGCGCGGCGCGCGGCAACACCTGACTAAAAGGCAGATACCCGAATACCTTGACGTTCGGCGGAAGGTGCTTCGGCACCTGGTCCGGGTAATTAGTCACCAGCATGGCGCGCAAGCCCAGTTCCCGCGTAGCTTTGACCGACTCCTTGAAGAATCGCTGCATCGTCGATCCCGCCGAGCCAGGCGTGAAGATGATGGGCGGCTCACCCGCATTCAGAAACTCGTCAGCATCGGCCAGGAGCGCAGCTTCGCCGTCCGCATCCCATAGAGGGAACCCAACGGTGTGCGTATTCGGCGGCCAATCCGGCTGTGCAGCGGCAAACCACTCGGGAAAGAAGGCTATTACCAATTGAGGCGAATGCAGCCAGCGGTGCATGACTCGATCGACAGGCGGCAAGCCCAGCGTCGCACGCAGGGTATTGAGCGGCTGCTTGATCCGGCGATCCACGATCAAGGCGTCGATGAGACGGAACAGGCCTTCCTTGAACCATGTCGGACGCGACGCCGATAACCTGACATTGCCCATCATCCCTTGATCGGCAAACGTACGGATGACACTGGGTTGCAAATGCACGGACGCGCTGGGCACGCCCAGTTTTTCCTGCGCCACGCGGGCGCCGAAGGCCAGGCTGGAAAATGCCACTACCGTTTGGGCGTCCGCATGCCTCTCGATCAAACGATAGATCTCGGCGATCGCCGGCACGATCACCTGTGCAATCACCTTGAAGCCCTTGCGCAAATGCCAAAGCTCCGGATTGGCGATGGCCGCGTTCGCTTCCGCCGCGCTCCCGACCGGCAGGAAACCAAGGCCCTGCGCTTCGATCAGTGCTTGAAAAATAGGATTGGTGAGAATCGTAGCGCGGTGGCCGCGGGCTTTGAGCGCCACGCCCAGCGCGATGAACGGATGCACGTCGCCCGCGCTTCCCATGGTGGGCAACAAGACATGAAGCGACGGCTTACCCATGGCAGGCGCTTTCAGGGGGCCACTCATCGTTCAAATTTTGTCGATAGAATAATTGACGAAGTGGTGCGTTCCACCCCATCCAGGGCACCGATGCGATCGATCACTTGATCCATTTCGGCGACGGACGCTGCGGCCGCAATCGCGATCAGGTCCACATCGCCGCTGACGGAATGCAGGAGCCGCACCTGTGATATGTCACGCAATGCGGCGGTTACGGCACGTGCTTCCTTCGGACCCACTTTGATCATGACATGCGCGCGCACCGCGCCCAAGCCATGCTCCGGCGCCAGGCGAACTCCATAGCCGGTAATCACCCCTTGCTTTTCGAGCCGCTCGATACGGCTTTGCACACTGGTGCGCGAGCGGCCCACCAGCCTGGCCAGCATGGCGGTGGACGCGCGGCCGTTCTCGCGCAATGCCGATATGAGCTTTTCGTCGATGACGTCCATGGCACTTCGCCTATTTCGCCCTTCTAAACGTAGGACTATACCTTAATAACGTCTAAAACGACCCTACCATCTGCAGTGCGCGTAGACAAAAATGAGCGGCTACTCTGGAGGCGGCATGAAAGACATCGTTATCGTGGGCGCGGGCAAAATCGGCTCGATGATTGCGGAGTTTCTGGGCGGTTGCGGCGACTATGCGGTCACCGTTGTCGATCGCTCTCAACTCCAATTGGATCGAGTGGAAACGTCCGCGGCCATCAAGAAAGTTGCGGTCGACATTACGCAAGGCGATGCGCTGCGCAAATTGCTGACCGGCAAATTCGCCGTGCTGTCCGCCGCGCCTTATCACGCCACGCGGCTCATCGCGGAGGCGGCCAAGGCCGCCGGTGCCCACTACCTGGACTTGACCGAGGATGTGGCCAGCACCCGCGCGGTAAAGCAGCTAAGCGTAGGCGCGCGCACCGCGTTCATCCCGCAGTGCGGATTGGCGCCGGGATTCATCACCATCGTTGCCAGCGACCTGGCCTCGCGATTCGATGAGCTCAACGATGTGCGCATGCGGGTCGGCGCGCTGCCGAAATTCCCGTCGAACGCGCTCAACTACAACCTGACCTGGAGCACCGACGGCGTCATCAACGAATATTGCGAACCCTGCGAGGCCATCGTCAATGGCCAGCTCAAAGAGACCCAACCGCTGGAAGAATTGGAAGAGTTCTCGCTCGACGGCATTTTGTACGAGGCGTTCAACACCTCAGGCGGACTCGGCACATTGTGCGAAACCTTGGCCGGCAAGGTGCGCAACCTCAACTACCGCACCATTCGCTATCCCGGCCATGCCGCCATCATGAAGGCGTTGTTGAATGATCTGCGGCTGCGCGACCGGCGAGACCTTCTCAAGGATATTCTCGAGCATGCCGTGCCGATCACGCTGCAAGATGTCGTGATCGTTTTCGTCACCGTCAGCGGCATGCGCGGCGGGCAACTCATGCAAGAGACCTACGCCAACAAGATCTACGCGGCGTCGATCGGCGGCAGAGTGCGCAGCGCGATTCAAATCACCACTGCGGGCGGTATCTGCGCGGTGCTCGACATGCTGAGCGCCGGCGAGTTGCCACAGGCGGGTCTCATTCGCCAGGAAGAGATCGGGCTGAAGGCCTTTCTGGCGAATCGCTTTGGCCGCGTTTACGCGATGTCAGCGCCGGCCGCCGCAAACGCAGCTTGAGCCGCCGGCGCGGGCCATCGCCGCCGGCGCGGGCCATCGCCGCTGACTCCCGCAGTCGCTACTAACTCCGGCCGACGAACGCCGTGATGTCGGCCAGCGTTGGCGCGCGGCCGCGCAGCAGGGTGGTCAGCGCCGCCACGGTATCGGCATGCGAGATCTTGGGATAGAGCTTCAAGGTCACGGGCACCCCGAGTGCGCTCAATGCAGCTGCGAGGTTGCGCGAGTTCTTCGGCCGCACCGTGTCGTCGTTCAAACCATGCACCAGCAGCATGGGCGGGGCATCGGCGCGCACAAAATTGATCGGCTGTGATTGCGGATAGATCTGCGGCGGTCCAAACATATCTTGTACATCGGGTTCGAGCAGCGGCAGAAAATCGTACGGTCCTGACAATCCGATGACCCCGGCGATGCGCGGGACAGGCTGTCCGGTCGCGGCAAAATAGCTTTTATCCAATGTCACCAGCGCGGCCATTTGCGCACCGGCCGAGTGTCCCATCAAATACAGGCGTTCACGATCGCCGCCGAATTCCTCGGCGTGCGCGACCGCCCATGACACGGCCTGCGCGGCATCGCTCATGAATCCGGGCATCTTTACCTGCGGGTAGTGCCGGTAGTTCGCCACCACGGCAACATAGCCGGACTGTGCGAGTGCGGCGCCGACAAATCGATAATCCGCCTTGTCGCCGAATCGCCAGCGGCCGCCATGCCAAAAGATCACGACGGCACGCGGCATGCCGGCGGGCGGGTCCGGCACGTACACATCCAGCCGCTGTTGCCGGTCCGCACCGTAAGCAAGGTTCACATGCCGGACGTACGGGCCAAAAGCGGCGGGCACATTGGCGGCGAAAAACCCAAGGCGCGCGCAGCCCGCCAAGAGTGCGGACAGTCCGGCGAGCGCGATTCGGCGCGACATGGTACCTGGGCTACCGGCAGGCATAGGTGGGGCGGCTGTGCGAATCGAGCACGCCGTACCGCATCAGCCAATCGCGCGCATCCTCGGCATCCTGATCAAACCATTGCGCGGCACTTCCCAGCCTGAACGTATAGCCCCACTCATCCATGTCGCGGCACATGCGTTCGCGGCCGACGTTCGGCAGCGACTGCGCCAATATGATTTGCAGATAGCAGACGGCGTTCTCTTCCGCATGGTCGCCGCCGGCATCGGTATCCAACCCGGCGCGCCGCTCCGGCGTCATGCAAATGAAATGGGCGGCCTCGTGCAGCACGGAATGTACGGGCGTGTCGAGGCGCGCGAAGATCCTCGATCCCATCAGGCCCGCCTCGCGCTCGCCCCAATAGGAGCCGGGGATGATTTCGCAGGCTGCCACCAGCTGAAAATCCAGGCCATAGCGATCCAGGAGTACTTGCAGAGCGAGGCGATCAGTGGCGTTGACCAATAGCACCGTGGAATCGCACCGCCTACTTCAGACTCGTCAGCCGGCGCATCGCAATGGATACCAGGTCTCGTGCCATCTGTTGGCGCAGAATGTCCGCCTCGTGCTCCTTGGCAAGCTGCAGCGTCTCATCAAAGCTGAAGTCCCTCGACAGGCTGATGGTCTGCGGCACCAGCAGCTCCTTATCGCCGCCGTGCACGGCGAACGTGACGGTGTACGTGAGTTCATATTCCGTCGGGATATTCTTCGCCGACACCGCGAGCGTGCGCTGCTCGACCAGATCTTTGGTGACCTCGACGGTCGCCGTCGCGCCCTCGCGCGCGAGCTGCGGCCTGGCACCCGAACTCTTGAGCTGGTGCTCGAATTCGCGTGAAAAGTCCGTATATGGATCCTTGAGCGACAGGTAGGGCCGCGCCATGACGGCGGGCAGCGGGTCGCTGCCGGCCAGTCGAAACCCGCATCCGCAGAGCGCGAATACACCGAGCACCATCGAGTATTTCGCCATGGCCACGGCGCATTACACCACGACGTTCACGAGCTTGCCGGGGACGATGATCACCTTGCGCACCGCCGCGGAACCGATGAATTTCCGCACATTGGCATCAGCCAGCGCCGCGGCACGGACGGCTGGCTCATCCGCATCGACGGCCACCGAAATATGCGCGCGCAACTTGCCGTTCACCTGCACGACCATTTGCAGCGTGAGTGATTGCAATGCCTCGGCGTCGACGGTTAGCCAGTGCTCATCGATGAGCGCGGCGCGATGACCCAGGTGCCGCCACAGCGCGTGGGTCACGTGCGGGATGATGGGCGAGAGCGCCTGCACCGCAATCTCCAGTCCCTCCTGTACCACGCTTCGATCCTGCGGCGACGCCTGCGGGAACTTGGCCATTGCGTTCAAGAGTTCCATGACCGCAGCAATGGCCGTATTGAAGGTGCGGCGCCGGCCTATGTCATCCGTCACTTTTGCCAGTGTCTGATGCGCTTGCCTGCGAATGGCCCGCTGCGTCTCGGTCAACGCTGATTTGTCGAGCGGCGCAGCCGGCCCCTGCGATACGTGGTCATATACGGCTTTCCACACACGCTTGATGAAGCGAAACGCGCCTTGCACGCCTTCATCGGACCACTCCAGCGTTTGTTCCGGAGGCGCCGCAAACATCATGAACATACGCGCCGTGTCGGCGCCGAATTCGTCCACCAATACCTGCGGGTCGACGCCGTTATTCTTGGACTTGGACATGGTCACGACGCCGCCCGACTCGACTTCCTTTCCGTCGGCGCGCAACACCGCGATGCGTTGCTGCGTGATTTTGTCGGTGGTCACCGTCACATCGGCGGGATTGAAATACTCCACCCGCCCCGCATCAGGTTTGCGGAAGTACATCTGGTTCAGCACCATGCCCTGGGTGAACATTCGGGCGAAAGGCTCCTTGAATGGAACCGCGCCCATCTCGTTCATGAATCGAGTCCAGAAACGTGCGTACAGCAGATGAAGAATGGCGTGTTCGATACCGCCGATATATTGGTCCACGGGCAGCCAATATTGAACCCGGTAATCGAGCATCGCCTGGTCATTGTCCGCGCAGGCGAAACGCAGGAAATACCAGGATGAATCCACGAAAGTGTCCATGGTGTCGGTTTCGCGCCGTGCATCGGCACCGCACTTCGGGCACTTGACGTTCAAGAACGCCGTGTCCTTCAGCAATGGATTGCCACTGCCGTCGGGCACCAAGTCAACCGGCAACACCACCGGCAATTGTTCATCCGGCACCGGCACCGCACCGCAGCTCTTGCAGTGAATGATCGGGATCGGGCAGCCCCAGTAGCGTTGACGCGAAATTCCCCAATCGCGCAAGCGCCAGGTGATGCGTTTCTCGCCCAAGCCCTTGGCCTGCAGATCCATCGCAACCGCGTTGACGGCGGGCTCATACTCCAATCCGTCATACCGGCCGGAATTGATGCAGCGTCCATACTCGGAATACCAAGGCTGCCAGGCCGCCAGTGAATACGCGCGGCCTTCGACCTCGATGACCGGCTTGATCGGCAAGCCATATTTCTTGGCGAATTCGAAATCCCGTTCATCGTGTGCCGGGACGCCCATGACCGCGCCGTCGCCGTAACTCATGAGCACGTAATTTCCAACCCACAGCGGCACTTGTGCATTGCTGATGGGGTGGCGCACGAACAGTCCGGTCGGCATGCCCTTTTTTTCCTGCGTGGCAAGCTCCGCCTCGACCGCAGGACCGCGTTTGCATTCCTCTATAAATGCAGCCAGATTCGGGTTTTCACGCGCCGCGTGGGCGGCCAGCGGGTGTTCTGCGGCCACCGCGCAAAACGTCACGCCCATGATGGTATCGGCGCGCGTGGTAAAGGCATACAGCACACCGCCGTCGCCGATGTCGTGAGGGAATCCCAAGCGCACTCCTTCGCTGCGGCCGATCCAATTGGCCTGCATGGCGCGCACTCGCTCGGGCCACTCCGTCATGTCGTTCAAGGCATTGAGCAGATCTTCGGCGTATGCCGTGATCTTCAGGTAGTACATGGGGATTTCGCGCTTCTCGACGAGCGCGCCGGTCCGCCAGCCTTTGCCATCGATGACCTGCTCGTTCGCCAGCACGGTCTTGTCGACGGGGTCCCAATTGACCATGCCGGTTTTCTGATAAGCGACGCCCTTTTCCAGCATGCGCAGGAACAACCACTGGTTCCAACGATAGTATTGTGGAAGGCAGGTGGTGAGCTCGCGATTCCAATCCAGGCCGTAGCCGAGTGATTTCAGCTGCGACTTCATGTGGGCGATGTTGTCGAGGGTCCATTTCGCGGGCGGCACGCCGTTCGCGATCGCGGCGTTTTCCGCCGGCAATCCGAAGGCGTCCCATCCCATCGGCTGCAGCACGTTGCGGCCGTTCATGCGCATGAATCGCGCCAGCGCATCGCCTATGGTGTAATTGCGGACATGTCCCATGTGCAAGCGCCCGCTTGGATAGGGGAACATGCACAGGCAATAATACTTCTCGCGGCTGTCGTCTTCCTTGGCCTCAAAGCTATGGTGTTCGTTCCAATAGTGCTGTGCCTCCGCTTCGATTGCGGCGGGTTCGTATCTTTCTTGCATGATTGGCTACCAGAATACCCGAGATGCCGCACGGCCGCGAACTGCTGTTGACAAAGGATCGCATGCGAAACTTGAATTTTTACGGGGCACTGGCCCTGAGCACCTTGAGCGGCTGCCTGTGGTTTTTAGCCGTTACGCCGTTTGATTTTTCCGCCCTCGCGTGGATTGCCGCGGTCCCCATGTTCATGGCGATTGAACGCGCGGGCGGGTTTCGCAGGGCGCTATTTCTTGGCTGGTGGGCCGGGCTGATCGAAACCGCCGGCGGTTTTTACTGGCTGATCGATGTGATGCGTCGATTCGCTGATTTTCCCTGGGTGGGCGCGGCGCTGGTCTTTCTGCTTTTCTGCGCGACGCGCGCCGTCATATTTTTGCTGTTTACGGCCGCCGTGTGCGCGATTCGCACACGCGGCCGGGTTCCCATGGCGTTGCTCGGGCCCATCGCCATGGTCAGCTGCGAACTCGTGGTCCCACAGCTATTTCCCTGCGGCCAGTGGATCAGCCAAGCATGGAACCCCGTTGTCATCCAAGTCAGCGAGTTGACGGGTCCGCTCGGCGTCACAGCCTTGCTGATGATGGTGAACGGCGCGCTGTATGACCTGACTTTGAGTGCGCGCGCCGCGCGCTACCCTGCTATGGCATCCTGCGCACTGCTGGCGGCGGCGCTCATCTTCGGCGTGGTGCGCATGCGTCAGATCGATGAGGTGATCGCGCATGCGCCCCGCCTCGAAGTTGGCCTGGTTCAGCCGAATTTTGCCTACACCATCGACGGTGAATTTTCACGCGACGAAGCCGTGCGTCAGCTGACTGCCTTGCAGGAGCAGTCGCGCCGCTTGGAGCGCGCCGGCGCCCAATTGCTGGTCTGGAGCGAGGGCAGTTATCCTGTCACCGTAGCGCGGGATTTCAGCGCCGATTTCGCACCGGATTCTCCCGCCATGATCCGCCGCGGCTTTACGGTACCCACCCTCGTCGGCGCCGAGATGTACGATGCGGCGCGTGAGGACGCCTTTAACTCGGCGGTTTTGCTGGACCACAACGGCAAGGTCGCGGGCCGCTATGACAAGGTGCGCCTGCTGGCCTTCGGGGAATACGTCCCCGGCATCGATGCCTTTCCCTGGCTGCGAAAATTCCTGCCGGCCGGCGCAGGCCGATTTACCGCAGGCCCCGGTCCCGGCGTGATCTCCCTGCAGGGGCCCGGCGATCAAGGGAACTTGCGACTGGGTCCGGTGATCTGCTACGAGGATATATTGCAGGGATTCTTGCGCGGCGTGGGGCAATTGCACCCGAACCTTTTGGTCAATTTGACCAGCGATTCTTGGTTCGGCGCGGACACGGAACCGTGGGAACACCTGGCGCTGTCCGTCTTCGCCAGCGTGGAATTGCGCGTGAGCATGGTACGCGCGGTGAATTCGGGCGTCTCCGCGCTCATCGATCCGAATGGCCGCATGCTCAAGAAAACGTACGCCGACGATCCTTACCGCAATCCAAGAGCCGCGGATGGCATCGTTGTCTCAGCGCCGATCGTGCCGGGCGGGCACACGGTGTACACCGCCGTCGGCAACCTGTTCGCCTATTTGTGCCTGGCGGGAACGCTGATAATGCTTGCGATCGCGCTGCGCGGCCGGCGACGGCATCGCAACGCGTAAGCCGTGGAGCTCCTGTTGCGACGCAATCGACCTTGGCCTAAGCGAAAAGATTTATCTTCGAGCCCGCCGCCGCGACGGATGCCGCCGTAGAGTTCGCGTTCGCGGCCGCAGTCGAGCTGCCGGGAGCTGCGGCAAGGCTCGCCGCGGACGGCGGCTGCACGCCGATGAGTTGTTCCAGCGCATTGAACGCCTTGCCGAACAGGCTCTGCGCGGATCCGACCGGAACCTGGGCAGCCGTGCTGCTCGTGCTCGTTGAATCCGCGGAAAGATCCAGTTCCGAACCCTTTTTATGACCATGGCCATGGGGGTGAACATTCAGCGCGGGAAGGGCCGCCGAAATGGAAGAGGGAATTGCGAGTGATGACATGGAACTATCCTTTTAAGGTACGAATCACTGTCGAGCGGCAACGAATTGCCGCATGCGGTTGGCTGCGGCCGGGTCTTGCCGCCCGCCGGGCCGGCACCGGATCTGGGATGTCGTTCGAATGGTGCAAATACCGCATCGCCTGTACTCCGGAAAACCGAATCGTTCTCCTCGCCAAGAACAAAGCAGCTTTCGTGCCAAAGCCATTGCGGCTGGAACTGACTTCATCCCGGGCTGTCTGCAAATTGCGGGAATCGGAGGGCACGAGTTAGAGTGTTTGGCGATGAACGACATCAAAATCGGTGAGCATGACCTGCTGTCTTTCCTCAAACCGGATACGGTGTGGGGCGCGCTCATCTACTTCATGATTTTCTTGATCCTGGCATTGCTGGTCTCGCGTGGATTCCGCGCCGCGGTGCACGCGTCGATGACGCGCAAGGGACATATCGACCGCACGACGATTAATTTCTTGCAGCAGTTCGGCTCAGTGCTGATCTGGGTGGTGGTTCTCATTCTGTATGCGCACCTCATCCCGGCTTTGAGGGCCATGGGGACGGCCCTTCTCGCGGGCGCGGGCGTGGTGTCCGTCGTCATCGGTCTCGCGGCACAAAGCACGTTGGGAAATCTTGTGGCAGGCATCTCGATCGCGATTTATCGGCCGTTTCGCCTCGGCGACACGCTCCAAGTGACAGCGCCGACGGGCACTGACATCGGCGTTGTCGATATGATATCTCTGGGATACACCACGCTGCGGGCGCCGGACGGCCATATGATCGTTCTGCCCAATGCGATCGCCGCCAGTCAGGTCACCATCAATCTCAACACGACCTACGCACCCTGGCCGATTACCATCACCATTCGATTGAGCCGCGATGCTGACATTGAAGCGGCGCGACAGCTGGCGCTCAGCGTTGCGGCGGAGATTGCCGGGGAACCAGCCGTGGTCGGCTGCTTCCTGACCAAAATCGATGCCGTCGCCATCACGCTGGAACTGCGTTTCAAAGCGGCCGGCGCCGCAGGCCGCGACACCCTGAGATCGAAAATGCTGGCGACTCTGCCCCGCCGATTCGCCGAAGCCAAAATTGGCTCGAGCGGCACCGAGCTGCCCGCTTTCTCTTGAACGGCAGCGGGTCAGCTGGTCCGCGCCGTCGCAGTTTCTGCATATTGAGACCCCCGTCACAGAGCCGCGACATGTGATTCATGTTTGTGCGCCGGGCGCCGATATCACCGCATAGCCGGAAAAGTGCTCTACGGTCTCGAATCAACAATAGGTAACATCGCATGTCCACAGCCGCCATTTCTTCCTCCGTTGTGAAAGCATCCACTCCTGTGGCCCCCGCGAAGGCGCAAACCGGTGCCGCTCAGGTGAAAACTGCAACCCATGCGACCGCCGCCAGTCAAGCAGCGGCCTCCGCCACGGCAGTGATCAGCGCCCAGGCGGCGGCACTCAAAGAAGTAACCGAGACCAGCGCGCAAACCGCGAAAGAGGCTGCCGGCGGTGATCGCCAGGCTCAAAGGTTGTTGACCAAGGAATCAGCCGCGCGCAACGGCGGCGCAAGCGCAAAAAGCGCTCCTGTCAGCACCAAGGGCTCGCGCATCAGCGTTAAAGCGTAGCGGCCAAGCTCGGTAGCGACCCCGCGCGGTAGCGATCAAGCTCCGTAGCGGGTCCGCGCCGTTGCGAGTCCGCGCGAACCGCCATCCCGATTGAGTCCGTACCGGCTTGTCACAGCTACGCCGGGAGGTTTAGGCTTGCCCGCTGCACTGACATAGGGAGCGGGGATGTTCAAATCAATCGCGGCTTGCATGGCGCTGGTGTTCATGGCGTCGGGGCCGGCGCACGCCCGTCCCTTCACTGCAAAGGATCTGGCGACGCTGGAACGCGTCTCGGATCCGCATGTCTCCCCCGATGGACGATTCGTGGCATTCAACCTGCGCTCGACCGATTGGGATGACAGCCGGGCATTCAACGCATTGTGGGTCATCGACCGCAGCGCGACGAATGCCGCGCCGCGCATGGTGCGAGACCAGGAAAAATCCTCCACCTCGCCGCGCTGGTCGCCTGATGGTCAGTGGCTGTATTTCCTCTCGTCCCGGTCAGGTTCCGTGCAGGTGTGGCGCACCTCCGCCCAAGGCGGCGAGAGCGGGCAGGTAACGAAGCTGCCGCTCGATGTGGGCCTGTATCGGCTTGCGCCCGATGGGCGCACATTGGTTGCGGCGATCAACGTGCATGCCGAATGCGATACCCTGGCTTGCAGCAAAGCCAAGGATGACGCCAAAGCGAAAGAGAAGACCAGCGGCACGCTGTACGACACCGTCACGCCGCGATTTTGGGACATGTATCTTGACGGGCGCTACATCGGCCTGTTTGCGGTGCGCCTGAACGGCGATAGCGCGGCGACCGACGCCGTCCCTCTCACTCGAAACTATCAGGCTGACATCATTGGCCGGCCCGAGGGCGACGACTCATCGTTCGTAGTGACCGCGGACGGCGGCGCGGTGATATTTTCTGCCCGGCCCTCAGGATCCGCTCAAGGCATGGGAGATCCGAGCAGCCTTTACTCGGTACCGCTCGACGGCAGCAAAGCGCCACAGAGACTCGATCCGGCCGCAGCCACGTCCGATGGTTCACCGGCCGTTTCTCCCGACGGGGCCAAACTGGCCTACCTGGCACGCAAGGGTTCGACATTCACGGCCCCGCGCGCGCAGATCATGATCCGCGACCTGAAAGTGGGTACCACGCATGCCCTCGCCGAAAGCTTCGATCGCTCGCCGGACTCGCTCAGGTGGTCGGCCGATTCAAAGACTCTGTACGCCGCCGCCGAGGATGTGGGGCAGCAACGCATCTTCGCCATCACCGTTGCGAACGGCGCCGTCAAACCGATCACGGGCGACGGTCACGTGGGAAGTTTCGACTTGGGCAGGGGCGTGATCATCTACAGCCGCGATGCACTCGATTCACCGGCGCAAGTGTACGAGATCAAGCCCGGCGATGCGCCTCACGCGCTGACGCACATCGGTCAAGACGCGCTGGCGCAGACGCCTCTGGCTTCCTTCGAGGCGTTCAGCTTTGCCGGCTGGAACGACGAAACCGTGCATGGCTATGTGGTGCAACCCGCGAACTATCGCTCGAATCAAAAATATCCTGTCGCATTCTTGATTCACGGCGGCCCGCATGGGTCCTTTGGCAACGCATGGAGCTATCGCTGGAATCCGCAGGTCTGGGCCGGCATGGGCTACGCCGTGGTCATGGTGGATTTTCATGGCTCGAGCGGTTACGGCGAGGCGTTCGCAAAATCGATTGTCGGCCACTGGGGCGATCGACCGCTGACGGATTTGCAGAAGGGCTGGAGCTACGCATTGTCGCGCTACGGTTTCCTGGACGGCGACCGGGCGTGCGCATTGGGCGGTTCCTATGGCGGATACATGGTTGCCTGGATCGCCGGGAACTGGACCAAGCCCTGGAAGTGCCTGGTGAATCATGACGGCGTTTTCGATATTCGCTTGATGTCCTACTCCACGGATATTCCCGGATTTCAGCAGGCGCAAAATGACGCGCCGACTTGGGAGAAGCCGGAAGCCGTCGAGCGCTTCAATCCCGTCGATCACGTCGCAGAATGGAGCGTGCCGATGTTGGTGGTGCACGGCGGGCGCGACGATCGCGTGCCGCTCGACCAAGGCATGGGCGCTTACGGTGCAGCGCAGCTTCGCCACATTCCCAGTCAGCTACTTTATTTTCCCGATGAAAATCACTGGGTGCTGAAACCGCAAAATTCCGTTCAATGGTATGCAACGGTCGAGGCGTGGATGAAGCGTTGGCTGGGCAGCTGAAAATCATGACCGCATCTCTCGAAAACAAAGTCCGTCTGTATGAAGTCGCACTGGGCGATGGCCGCTCAGCCAGTCCCTTCGTCTGGCGAATCCGCTATGCACTGGCGCACAAGGGCATTGCCTTCGAGACGGTGAAATTGGGCTTTACCGAAATACCCGGCGTATTTGGCGGCAAGTTCAAGACGGTTCCGATCCTGGAGCACGGAGACACGGTGCTGGCGGAAAGCTGGGACATTGCCGAGTACCTGGACCGCACCTTTCCCGACAGCCCGCCGCTGTTCTCGAGTCCCGGCGAGCTGGCCGTGATACGGCTCACCGAGGCGTGGTTCATGAACGAAGTCTTGAGAAAAATGTTCCGGCTGTACGTCAAGGACGTCCACGATGCCGCGAGACCGCAGGATCGACCCTATTTTCGCGAGAGCCGCGAGAAAGGCATGAAGGGCAAGACGCTGGAAAGCTTTACGGCAGACCGGGCCTCGTACTTGCCGGCGCTGCGCGCTTCGCTGCAGCCGCTGCGCGCACAGCTTGCAAAATTTCCCTTCCTTGGGGGCAGCGCGCCCAACTTCGCCGATTACATTGCGCTGGGTTCTTTCTACTGGTCCGCCAGCGTCAGTACCATGCCGATGTTGGAATGCAACGATGCACTGCGCGACTGGCTCGACCGCGGCTTCAATTTGTACGGCGGCATTGCGCGAGATCCGGGCGTGAAGCCGCTGTTCGAGGCGGCGTGAAAAGACTAAGTCGCGCCTGGGCGTCGCGCTCAGGCGCGACGGCGCCGCCAAGCAGCGATCGCCAGACAGCCTAAGGCGCCGATCACGACGGGATAATTGCCGAGCCGCGCGTAAGGCGTCAGACCCGTCAAGGGTTGCACGTCGGCGCGCAGCACGCCCTCTTGAAATTGGGGCAAACGTGCGGCGATTTTCCCCTGGCTGTCGATCACAGCAGTGATGCCGTCGTTCGCGGCGCGGACCAGGAAACGGCCGGCCTCCAGCGCCCGCATACGCGCAATTTGCAGGTGCTGGTGCGGTGCCGTGGAGTCGCCATACCAGGCATTGTTGGTCACGTTGATGAGCAAGGTCGCTTGACGCAAAACCTCGAGCTGCCGGCTGCCGAACGCGTCCTCGTAGCAAATCGTCAAGCCGAGCTTTTGTCCGCCTGCGCCGAGCACGGGCTGATGCGAGCCGCCCGCGGTGAAATCGTCATAGGGCAGACTCATCAGCCGCAACCAGGAGCGCACGAAGGCAGGCACGGGGAAGTATTCGCCGAAGGGCACCAAGTGGCGCTTGTAGTACCAGCCATCGCCGGACTCGCTGAGCACCAATATGCCATTGAAATACTGCTTGGTCGCCGGCAGATAATTCACCAGTCCGATGGCAAAATCCGCATCGTGAGCGCGCCCCTGCTCCTTGAGCGCCGCCAGGTAATTGGGAATATCGGACGCCAAAACAGGCAGCGCTGCTTCCGGCCAGATGATCAAGCGCGCACCCCACGCCTCATCGGTCAGCCGCAGATAGCGCTGAATGGTGAACTCGCGATTCTTCAGCTGCCACTTCTGATCCTGCGGCACGGCGCCCTGCACGGCCGCGATCGCGATGGGCGGGCCGGCCGCTCGCGTCCAATGATGCGGCGCCAGCAGCGCCGGCACGATGAACAGAATCGCGGCGGCCGCCACTGCCCGGCAGCGGCGTGAGAACGGCACGACCGGCATGAACGCCACATTGATCGCGACTGAAACCGCGGCCACTGCCCATGTCACCCCATACACACCGAAGATCGGCGCCCAGCCGGACAGCGGCGAATCGATCATCGCGTAGCCGGTCGACAGCCATGGAAATCCGCTCAACAGCCAGCCTCGCAGCCACTCCAGCAAGACCCACAGCGCCGGCAAGACCAGCCAATCTCGCGTCGCACCGGGTTTGAGCCAGAAACGATTGGCGAGATAGCACAGCGCGGCCAGGTATGCGGACATCAGGGCGATCAGCAGGGTCTGGAGCACGAAGGTGAGCCACAGCGGGACCAAGCCGAACACGTGCAGACAGGTGTATAGCCAGTAAGTGCCGAATGCGAACAGACCCGCACCGAAGGCCGCGCCCGCAGCGCAGGCACGCCGCGGCGGCAGTCCGCGTATGAGCGCGAATAGCGCGGCCGGTGCCAGCAACGCGATCGGCCACCAGCCGAAGGGCGCGAAGCCGGCATTGAAGCTTGCACCCGCGGCAAAAGCGGCCGTCAGGCGCGCCAGGACTTGATTGCGTTGCGCGCCGGTGGGGCCGCGCACGGCGACGTTCAAAGACTCGACTCGGTGGGCGGCGGCTCGATGTCGAAGGGAATGGTCACACGCAGCAGATCGATGCGGCGCCGATCGGCGCGCAAGATGCGAAACTCCAGATCTCCGATCTTGATGGTTTCGCCGCGGCGGGGCAACCTGCCGAATTCCTGCATCAGCAAGCCGCCGATCGTGTCGTAGTCCTCGTCGGAGAAGTCGGTCGAAAAATACCGGTTGAAGGCAGCGATCGGCGTCAGTGCCCGCACCGTGAATTCGCGCGGCCGCTCCTTGCGTATGGTTTGATCATCCTCGACATCGTGCTCATCGTCGATTTCGCCGACGATTTGCTCGATGACATCTTCGATGGTGACCAACCCGCATACGCCGCCATATTCGTCGACCACCATGGCGATATGATTATGGCTGCGGCGAAACTCCTTGAGCAAAACGTTGAGCCGCTTGCTCTCGGGGACGAATATCACCGGGCGCATGTACTCTCGAATCTCGAAATCTTCGTCGCCCGCCGCCTGCAGCCGCAGCAGATCCTTGGCCAGCAGAATGCCTAGGATTTGATCGCGGTCTTCGCCGATCACCGGGAAGCGCGAATGGCCCGATTCGACCACCAGTTCGACGAGCTTGTCCGCCGGCTCGTCGCGCTCGACGAACACCATTTGCGAACGCGGCACCATGATGTCGCGGACCTGCATGTCAGCAACCGCCAGCACACCTTCGAGCATGACCAGCGCGTCGCCGTCGAACAGGCCGCGTTCACTGGCCTCGCGCAGATGCTCGACCAGCTCCGCAAGATCGCGCGGCTCGCCGGACATTGACTGGGTAATGCGCTTTAACCAGCGGCCGGTGGTGCCGCCATGAGGCTGTTCGGACATGGGAGCAGAGCATACCGGATCTAGGAGCCTGCCTGAGTATTCCGCGTGGCCGCGAGCGAGACGGATTTGCCTTCAGTCGAGGCGGAGCCGACGTGGTTGGGTTAGACCCAATGAGGAGGCGACAACGACGAATGAAGGCAAATCCGTCCGCTCCCGAAGGGTTGGCTCTGCAAGGGGCGTCTGCGGCGTTGCACGGCTTGCCCGTGGAATCAACCACGGGCGGCGCCGCGCGCCTTGCATCCGCTCCCTTGCAGAGCCAACGCGGCTCACGCGGAATACTCAGGCAGGCTCCCGATAGGGGTTTGAAAACCCAAGCCGATCAAGGATTTGAATCTCTCGGGAGGCCATTTTTGCCGCTTCGCGAGCGCGCTCGTGATCGAATCCGAGCAGGTGCAGCACCCCGTGAGTGGTCATGTGCGCCCAATGCGCATCCAACGACTTGTCTTGAGCACGGGCTTCGGCGGCGACGACGGGCGCGCAAATCACCAGTTCGCCCAGGAAATATCGACCGTCGGGAGCACTGCCCGCGCCCGCAAACGACAACACATTGGTGGGCTTGTCCTTATGCCGATAATGCGCGTTCAAACTGCGGCTGCGCGCCTTGCCGACGATGCGCACCGACAGCACCGTGGGCTTCCTCAACGGCGCCAGCGCTGCGGCGGCCCACTTGGCCAACAGATGCGAGCTCGGAACCCACGGCATGCGTGACGCGTAACTCACATCGAGTTCGAGTCGCCGCGCCAATTTAACCACCGTTGTCGGGAGCGCTCGCCTCATAGGCTTGGACGATTCTCTGTACGAGTGGGTGACGCACCACGTCGCGCGACGTAAACATCGTGAAGGCGATGCCGCGCACGCCGCGCAGAATATCGATCACCGTGCGCAAGCCCGACTGCTTGGAGGTCGGCAGGTCGACCTGCGTGATGTCGCCCGTGACCACCGCCTTGGAACCAAAGCCGATGCGCGTCAGGAACATTTTCATTTGCTCATTGGTCGTGTTCTGCGCCTCGTCCAAGATCACGAAAGAGTCATTCAAAGAGCGGCCGCGCATGAATGCCAGCGGCGCGACTTCGATTATGTTGCGCTCGATCAGCTTGGCTACCCGTTCGAAGCCCAGCATTTCGTAGAGCGCGTCATACATCGGCCGCAGATATGGATCGACCTTTTGCGACAGGTCGCCCGGCAGAAAACCCAATCGCTCGCCCGCTTCAACGGCCGGGCGAACCAGAATGATGCGCCGGACTTTTTCCGATTGCAGAGCCTCCACCGCGCAGGCCACCGCAAGATACGTTTTCCCGGTGCCGGCCGGACCGATGCCGAAGGTCAGATCATGCGTGCGGACATTGTTCAGATACTCGGTTTGATTGGCGCCGCGCGCACGCACCGCGCCGCGCGCGGTGCGCACCTTCAACTCGTCCGAATCCGCCGCCTCCGTGCCGTTGCTGCCCATGTCCAGTTCTTGCAATGCGATGTGTACACGCTCCGAATCCACGGGTTCGCGCTGCGCGCGCGCGTATAGGTCCTGCAATACCGATTCGGCGCGCTCGACCGCGGGCGCCAACCCGACCAGTTGAAATCGATTGCCGCGCCGCCGCACCTCCACGCCCAATCTTGATTCAATCAGCCGCAGATGCTCATCGAGTGGGCCGCACAGCTCGACCAGACGGACATTGTCCGCGGGCGCGAGCAGCACGTCCCGGGTCGTCGGTGCTGAACTCACGCTGATCCAACGGCGGCGAGGCGCCCGCGCAGCGAATTTGGCATCGCCTCGGTAATGACGACGTCCGTAAAGGTATTCAAGAGCTTCCTGGGATTATCGGCAGGACCGTCGAAATTGACCCAGCGGTTATTGTCCGTTCGGCCGGCCAATTGCGCAGGATTGCGCTTCGCGGGGCGCTCGACCAACACCCTTTGACGGCTGCCCACCATGCGCTGGGAAATCGCGCGCGCCTGACCGTTCAACCGCTGCTGCAGCAGTTCGAGGCGTTGCTGCTTGATCTCATGGGGCACCTCATCGGCCAACGCGGCCGCCGGGGTTCCGGGCCGACGGCTGTAGAGAAAGCTGAAGGACTGATCGAATCCGACATCTGCCACCAGATTCATGGTCGCCATGAAATCCTCTGACGTTTCCCCCGGGAATCCGATGATCAAGTCGGTTGAAATGCAGATGTCCGGGCGTACCGCACGCAGCTTGCGCAGCTTCTGCTTGTATTCCAGCACCGTGTGGCCGCGCTTCATGGCGGCAAGAATTCGGTCCGAGCCGCTCTGCACCGGCAAATGCAGGTAGTTATTGAGCTGCGGCACGTTGGCATATGCCTCGATCAAGCTATCGTTGAAATCCAGCGGGTGCGATGTCGTAAATCGAATGCGCTCCACGCCCTCGATGCCCGCCACGAAGTGAATCAAGGTCGACAAATCCGCGAGCGTGCCGTCCGCCATTGGCCCGGCATAGGCATTGACGTTTTGCCCCAGCAGCGTGATCTCACGGACGCCTTGAGCAGCCAGGCCCTCAACCTCGCCCAGCACCTGATCGAACGGGCGGCTGATTTCCTCACCGCGCGTGTACGGCACGACACAGAAAGTACAGTACTTGCTGCAGCCTTCCATGATGGAGACGAAGGCGGTGGAAGCGGTGGTGCGCGTCTGCGGCAGGCGATCGAATTTCTCGATCTCGGGAAAGCTGATGTCGATTTGCGATCGCCCGGACTGTTTCAAGCCGTCGAGCATGGCCGGCAGGCGGTGCAAGGTTTGCGGGCCGAATACCAGATCGACAAACGGGGCGCGCGCAGTGATGCCCTCCCCTTCCTGGCTGGCGACGCAGCCGCCGACGCCGATGACCACGTGCGGGCGCTGCTCCTTGAAGAGCCGCCATTCTCCCAGCAGCGAGAACACTTTCTCCTGCGCCTTTTCCCGCACCGAACAGGTATTGACCAGCAGGACGTCCGCTTCGGCCGGGTTGTCTGTGCTCCTCATGCCATGGGCCGCCTCGAGTACATCCCGCATCTTGCCGGAATCGTATTCGTTCATCTGACAGCCGAAGGTTTTTATGTATAAAAGACCGGGCATTTACCACATAGGCTCACGAGGAAAAGGCCGTTAAGATACTAGGAACCATGGCAATACGCGAAGTTCTCAAAATGGGCGATCCCCGCCTCCTGGCGATCTCCGAGCCGGTAGGCGAATTTGGCACGCCCGAGCTCGAAATGCTGATTACCGATATGCA
>Ga0210406_10002513_pt1 | contig 20829 bp, 40 predicted proteins | sample IncBWC30MmetaG_FD_155454 | JGI IMG/M metagenome (GOLD analysis project Ga0210406, IMG submission 155454) | Forest soil microbial communities from Barre Woods Harvard Forest LTER site, Petersham, Massachusetts, United States - Inc-BW-C-30-M | ecosystem: Environmental > Terrestrial > Soil >... | reverse complement strand
GTGTACCAGACCTGGGCACCGGCCTCGCGAAATGTGTTGACAGGATCTATAAAAAGGTCTAAAAGCGGGGTAGGAGTAACAAAACAATGACGAATCGCTTACGTCTTTTACGTCTTTATAGAGCCGAAGAGTCGGCCAATCCTGTCGCTACGATTTCCTTTAACGACCGCTGCGACATCTGCGAACAGCAACCGAATAATTGTGTTGTGTTCGATAATTCGTCTGATGAATACACCGGCACCACGATTTGTTTTACTTGCTTGCGAAATTTCATTGGACAATTTAGTCCAAGGGCATTAAGCCCAATGAAGCGCGCATCACAATCTCAATCCAAAGGTGAGTCATGATTGAAATTTACCGAGTTCGATAAGATCAGTCGCCTCGCGACGAAACCGACCGCACCATTTCCCGCTTGCGCGATGAATTGCGATCTACCAAAGACGGTGCAAAATGATTATTCACCCGAATTGTGTTGCTTGGCAATGAAACTCTACCTTCAAGGCATCCTCTTCACCCGCGCCAGCAACTACGCGGCAAAGCGCGGCTTTCGCGACGACAAGGAACGTGAAGCGATTGTTGACGGCTGGCTTGCCGGTCATGCTTCCGCCAAACGTAAAGACCCGCGCGTTGAACGGTTGTTAGCCGAAGAAGAACGACCGAATTTTAAATCTAACCCGCAGGATCTAGGATGAAAGGTTTCACCGTCATCGAGTTGATTATTGCAACGATTCTCGGAATCACTGCCACGGTCGAAGTTGTTTTATTTTTAATTTTGTTGATCGATAGATAAGGGAGTTAAATGACATGACTTTCTTCTGCGTCACCGGCAAGGGTGATTTCCCTTTCCACATGTTGGCTGTCAGCAAAGCATGGCCGGTCGATGCGCACGAAGCGCATAGGATCGCGTTGTCCTGTCCCACCGTCGCCCCGGAGCAAAGAATATGGCTCGAAACCCAAAAGGGAAACTATCCCAACGTGAAGCTATGGGCGGCGGAAAAATGGCCGGTGATTCAAACGCAATAGAGCGCAACGCCTACACCGAACCGCGTCGAATTGTTCCAGGTTGTCAACACATGTTGGGGTGCAAATGCGATGCCCCTTACTGGCTTCGCGAACCCACAAGACGGGAGATAAATTTTGAACAACATACCCTCGCCGGGTCGATTCGTTTGTCCTGACAGGTGCATAGTTCAATGCGCAGAGTGTCGCGAAAGACCATCAACCGCCGCCGCAAGTGCCGCTGTGACGGGTGGTGGTTCCCGCATCGTGCCGGCTCGCGCTCCGACGATCGCCGTTTCCCCGGCTGTCTGTGCGATCCGACACGGCGCGAAGTGAAATTCGAAGAAATCTATATCCGTACCGGATTTTGGATCGAACAATGAACGAACATTTAATTGCCTATCAAAATAACCCGTACTTCAAGCGTGCGGTAAAAGAAGTGAACGAAATTTTCACCGAATCCGATGAATGGTTGCCGATCACTGCGAATGATGTTCGCGTCTTGATGATACTGGCTTGGCTTCGCGGTGCCGCGTCTCATGATTAAATACTACTTCGTCGCCAGTTTCGCCTTCTGCGTCGGCTGGATCTGCTGCCTCATTTGGAATTGGGTCCGAAGTAGTGAACCGTCAGAAATCACGCATTCTCCAGATTGTGGAATTAATACCAAATCTAGATGGGATTGTACCTGCGGATTATGGGACAACAATTTAAATTGGCTTGAAAAAGAATTTTTAACGGATCATTCGGATACGTGTCCTTGTCATTGTTCCTGCAATTTTGGTCAACGTCTGAAAAAATTTTTCAATGCCGAAAATCAGTAAACGCGACGCGGCCCGCGTAGCGCGTGCCTACAAAGACCGCCAACTAATTGCGAACCTGCGCAAGCACTTCACCGGCTACGATGCCGGCGACGGCTATTCGTTGACCCCGAAAAAGATTATGGAATTGCCGTACAGTAAGCGGAGGGGACTTCGCCGCAAGGCAGAAAAGTTGCAAGCGTTGCTGTCTAAACCGTTTATCGATTTCGTGACCCCGGCGGATGATATCGCCCGCAAGGCGTTGCGTAAGTTCACCGGTGAGCGTATGCGCGGTATGAAGCATTTCATCGTGGCGAAGCCCTCCGCCGAATCCCAAGTCCGGGTCATTGAGGGCAATGTTCAACTGCGAACGCAGTTCCCCGGCGAAGTGTCATTCACGGAACGATTCTATATGTTTGCCAAGGTGCCGCGCGGACACACTCACATGCTGAAAATGTTCGACCGGATGTATCCCAAGATGCCCAAGGGCATGTACGTGCTGCAAACCGACACCTACGGGGATACCGGCAACATGGTGGAGCGCGAACAGTTGCGCGATGAATTGCTCAAAATTTTGGAAGCCTACGACAAGGCGAAGTATGGCGAACATCGCTTTATGTATCGCATTGCCGGCTTCCGCTGGTTGTCAACGGCGATTGCCGGTCGCGCGCAATTGGACCGGCGCGACGATGCGCGTGCGGGACAGCGTGAATGGAATCGAAAACAACGCGAAAGATTGCAACAAGAAATAAGAGACAAGACGCGGTGCGAAGTTCTAAGAGATGGTAAGCGATGTAAAAAACAAGCCGGCCACAAAGGGCCGCATTCATACTAAGGAGTAACGACGATGCGAAAAGTACATTCCTATATAAGAATCGATTATTTCATTGGTTGCATGAAAGCAATCGTGCACGATGGCTACGATCCATATAACAGTGTGGATAGTTTGCGTCCGATATACAAGCGAGAAAATATTCCCTTTTCTGTGAAACGCGGCTAATTTTAAAATAATTGGCCCGCGCGCCCCTCGAAATCTGGGCGCTCGACTGTGAAACCGATCCGTTCAAAAAAGGCCGGGATAACCCGCGCCCTTTTTTATGGGGTGCCTACTGTCGGGCTCTCAATCGTTACGAAACATTTGGTTTCGGTCCTCAAGTTTTGGATTTTTTCCGCGAGCGTCGTTGTTGCGTCTACGCACATAACGGGGGCCGGTTTGATTTTCACTACCTCCGGGAAGGATTCGAAAGCGAACAACAGATCCTTATTATTAATGGCCGGATTAGCAAATTCCGGGTGGGCATGGCGGAATTTCGCGATTCGTTTTCGTTGCTGCCGGTTCCGCTCTCAGCCTACCAAAAAGAAAAAGTCGATTATTCGTTGTTCGAGCCGGAAGTTAGAGATTTACCGGAAAATCGATCCATGATTGAACGATACTTGAGAAGCGATTGCGTTAACCTCGCTGAATTATTATGGGAATTCGTTTCGCGTTTTGGCCGACCTTTGACGCAAGCCGGCTGCGCGATGGCGTACTACATCAAGCATTATCGCGGTGGGGTTAAACCCCGACAGAGCGCGGTGAAGTTCGAAGAATATAAGCCTTACTTTTTCGGCGGTCGCGTCGAGTGTTTCAAGGCCGGCTATGGCGTCCGGGATTTTAAGGTAGTGGATAAAAATTCCGCGTATCCCCATGCGATGTTGTCGGAGCATCCATTATCACCTTCGGCGGACGTGTTCAACGATATTCCCTCTGATATTGAAAAATGTTTGATTTCCTTAATAGGTATCAGTGAAGGCGCGTTGCCTTACCGCGAACCTGATAATGCGTTGATCTTTCCGCGAGATAACAAAGTAAGAGAATATCATGTGACGGGATGGGAAGTTAAAAAGGCGCTGGAATTAAAATTACTCAACATTTCAAAAATAGTAAAAGTTCACCGCTTTGATCAAACTCAAAATTTTCGAGGGTACATTGAGCACTTTTATAAAGAACGATTGGAAGCCAAGAAAAAGGGAGACAAAGCCGGCGACCTATTCGCCAAACTCTTTATGAATTCCTGCTACGGCAAATTCGCGAGCGATCCATCGAAGTACCATGACTTTATGATCATCGCACCGGATCGCTTGGACGTGATGACTGAGAAGGGTTGGAAGCCTTACAAGCCGTGGGGTGACGGGCGGTGGCTCTGCTATCAGCCGCAACCGGTTGAGCGTCACTGGTACTACAATATTGCGACTGCGGCCAGCATCACGGGCTACGTGCGGGCCGGTTTGCTCGAAGATTTAAATCATGCGTCCGGGTTACTCTATTGTGACACGGATTCAATTTCCGCGCAAAGCGTGGATCGATTGAAAATCGGCCCCAATTTGGGAGAATGGAAATTGGAACTGGAATGCGACGAATATGCGATTACGGGCAAGAAAACCTACGCCTTCCGCTCGGCGTTCGATCAGCAATGGAATGCAAAAGAAAACCTTTACGAATATCCAAAAGGGGCGTATAAAATAGCGTGTAAGGGAGTCGATTTAGATGCCAGTGAAATCATCCGCGCGAGCAAAGGCGAAACGGTTCTTTACGAACCGGAAGTCCCTACCTATTCCATCACGCGCCCGAATCCTGTTCTTATTAATCGAACTGTTTCACTAACAGCGAGGGTCCAACATGCCTAATAGTTATGATCTTCGTTTTAAGATGCGAAACGGTGCGGTGTATAGTTTAAACAATGTGAATAACATCGAACCTATGTCGTATTTAAAATCCTGTATGGCGGCTACTTTTATTCAATTAGAAGATAATAAAAACAAAGAAATTATCTTTTTGCGAAGCGATCAACTGGACGTAATAGAGTTAACTCCCACATGTTTGAAACATTAAAGCGTTTCTTCTTTCATTCCTGGTACCCCGGCGACGCCAAACACTACTGGAAAGCCTACCGGTTCTTCGGCGGTGGCGCGATTACCTCACCCTACCCGATGGACGAAGGCGAGGCGGTCGATTGGGTGTCCGGTACGGTCAAGGGTGAAATTGCCTACATCGACAGGGAACTGGGTTTTATTTTCTACCGGCCACGGGAGTAATTTATGCTAGGCGCACCGAAAGGTTGTATCCCTTTGGGGAAAATCGAAGGCTTCATTGCCGCTCGCGAAGTTGGGTCGGTTGTTAGCGTCAAAGATAAATTTCAAATGCAAAGCGCTTATTATTATTCCACTACTCAACCGTCGTGGATGCAAATGATGAACAATTTAAACGGCGCAACCGAACAAATGTTTGCCGGCAAAGGAATTTTAGTTTCTGTCGGACCGGAACGATTCTATTTTGAAATGTCGGTTCAACAATTCGCGGCGCGAATGGTTGAAGCATTGGCAGAACTTGAGTAATCACTACAGGAGAATTGCAGATGATGGCATTTAAAAAGGTAAGAAACCTCACGCTGGATATTTTGAAGTTCGTCGAAAACGAACCGCGTCATGTAAAGTTCACCGGCGCGATTCATTTGGGCAAGCCGCAAAAGGCTGAGGAAGGAAAAGCGGCGAAGGCGCCGGCCCATCTTGCGCCCGTTATCGATTTGGATACCGGCAACATGGAGTGCCAGATCATCGTTGCAGCGGTGGTATTGTCGATATTGAATGACGACTATCCGAACGAAGCCTACGTAGGCAAGTGTTTCGAAATCGTCAAGAAGGCGCGCGCCGAAGGCAAGGCGTACTTTCCCTATGGAGTGGCAGAAATCGAAGATCCGGGCGCACCGGTCGAACTGCCCTCACGTCAACCGGAAGTTGCAAAGCACGGAGCAAAGCGCTAGAGTGATTTCCGTTACTCCCTTGCTGGGTTGAATGTTACCCCCGTCAGGCCGCAATGCCTGCCGGGGGTTTTTTATTTTTATCTTGGAGCAAAATTCATGCGTTCGATCCGACTTGTTCCGGAAAAGCCGCGCCATCCTTTGGGGTGGTCCTGCGAGGATTGTTTTCATGTCGTCAAAGATACGACCCCCTTGAGCAAAGCCATGATTTGCCGCGCTCATCCGCCCGTGGCTCAATTGGTGCAACAAGGCGTGGCCTCTTTATTTCCTCCGGTCAACGAAGGCGAATGGTGCGGCGAATTCAACCCGCGCGATAAAGAGGCGCAAGAACGGGTGGAGCAAAGAGCCAAAGAATCTTTGGGCAAACAGAATTGATTGCTTGAGCGTTTGCCTGCTAGACTGCCTGCCGCACACGACTTGAAACCGGGACAAATTCCATGAAAACGATCAGCGAAGAGGAACGAAAAACCGCAACTTTGATCCCTGTGGACAGTATTTTGTCCGATGTAGATGACACGGAAGCGGCTTTTAGCGCATTCCGCGCAAGTTTTGATTCGAGTGAAGAACCGGGGTCTATCAAAGCGTGGGAATTGCAAATCGATGAACGCGGCAACATCGGCACGACTCGTACTCAAAATCGTCTTGGAAGTTGGCCGATTGACGCCTACACCTTCGATCAAATTTGTCAGATGCTGATAGATCAGTACATGACCCCGGACCAAAATCGCATGGCGGTGCGATTGGTCGGCGTGTCACCTAAGCAGTCCGGTTTTGTTTTCAACAAAATTGTGATGTTGAAGCGGGCACTTAAGAAGGAAAGTTCTAGCAACGGTTCAGATTCCACCGGCAGCCTTTTGAAAATGTTGCAAGAGATGAACGAACGCAACTTGGCAATGTTTTCTCGTTTGCAGGCACCTGCCGAAAAACCTGACACGGCGGCAGAAATTCAAAAAATGATGGCTTTCGCTCAGGCGATGAACGCGCCCATGCTCGGGGTCTTGCAAACATTGCTGCCGGCCCTCGCGGGTCGGCCCGTAGCGTCCGCCGGCAACCCGTTCGAAGGATTGACCGGCATACTCGACGTAGCGGAGCGGTTATCCGAGTTTCGCGGTGGGGGCGGTGGCGACAGCGGGGGCGATGACAATTCCTTTGCCGGAATCCTGCGCGCCGTCACCCCGCTCGTGAAGCCTGCTTTGGAAGCCTTACCGGCGGTCGCCGCGATGGCGCAACGCCGTCCCCCTCAGCGCCCCGCAATTCAAGGCCAACCGGCCCGCCCGCCGGCCAATCCGACCGCCATTCCGACTCAACCGACCCATGTCGAACCGCCCGGACCCGCACCGATTCAACCGAATGACATTCCCTCTGGAGATAGAATTATGCTCGAACAATTAAAGCCACAAGTCGACTCCCTTGTACAGATGGCGTCCCAAGGTTCTGACGCTGTGGGCACCGCCGACCTGATTTTCGATCAGGTTTTTTTGAACTTAAAAGATGAGGATTACGAAAGATTGGCGAATTTCGTCGATAATCCGCAATTTTTAAATTACGTGAAATTGATAAACCCGGCTGCTTCTGCGCATGGCGAATGGTTTGCCGCCTTCCAGGCACAAATCGTCAAGCATTTGAACGCGGATGACACCCAAGAACCGACTCCCGGCCAATGGCCGACTCCTGGCTCTGTTGCATCCGCTAATTAAGTAGAGTAGATTCCACAGCCACGGGAGTCGTCCGATTATCGGAGACTTTTCGGTTGTGGCTTAACGGTTCTACGCTTCCCATCGCTCCCTCCCCGCGTCCGCGCAACGCGGTGCTGTCGGGAATTCCTTCAGGTACCGCCGGCAGCATCGCGACCATGCGCACGATGCGTCAATTGGTTAACACAGCGATTCGCGATCCGGCGCAGCAAGTACGGGAATCCGCTCTCGCGATCTTACGCGGCGTTTCAACATCGTTCACCGATCAGGCCCGCGCGATTCAGCAATGGGTGCAACGGAACATCGAGTACCGGCGCGATCCTCCCGACTTTGAATTGGTGCAGACTCCGCAAGTCACGTTGCAGCTTCGCGCCGGTGACTGCGACGACCAAGCGGTGTTGACAGCCGCGTTGTTGCAATCGACCGGTCATCCCTCACAATTCATTGCGGTGGGATTGGACGGCGGACCCTTGTCGCACGTACTCACGCAAACCTTGATCGGCAATTCTTGGGTCGCGGTGGAAACGATTGAAAAGCGTGGCCTCGGTTGGATGCCGCCCGGAATCACGAGCCATTACATTGTGAAGGTCTGAATGCCTTACTTTTTCCCAACATCTTTTTACACGCGGCGATTCGCAGGGGTCCGCCGAGAATCGTCGCGAGGAAAATGATATGCGCTATGCATCGATCAAAGATTCGGTGATTCTGCAACGCTCCGCGTTAGGTCCGGCAGCGATTGCCGCTCGCGCGAATGCGTCGCGCCTTCGCAATTTAGGACTTCGCCAAGTCCCTTTCCGAAATGCGGCAACATTGATGACAACCGGCGGTTCCTATGGCCGGCAACTACTGACGCCACCGGAACCGATGTTGAAAGGATTGGGCGCGCATCACCGTGGCGCACTCTCTTGTTTGTGCGGTCCCGGCGATCCTAAGTTCGGCGCTCTCGCCATGCCCGCGGTCGTTAAAATGGGGCCGATACCGGTGCGCATGATTCAATTGCGCAAATCCGGCGTGCCGGATCGCGTCGCGCTTCTCGATGCGTTGGCGGTTTTGGATCGCGGTGGCATGAAAGTCCTGACGCCGGAAATGCATTTGCAATTGGCCGCTGGTTTGCAGCCGCTGCCGAATGCGCTGGCGGGATTTTTAGGATCGTTAGGCTTGGCACCGGTCGTTGGCGCGGGTATCACCGGCGGTTCAGTCGCGGCTTCGGGCGTTGGCACAGCGGCGGCAACGGCGGCGGGTATTGGCGGCGGAATGATGCTAGGGCAAACGGCGATTCCGATTCCGGTGGTGGGCGCGGTGGTCGGTGCGGTGATCTTCGAAGCGATTCACTTGATGCAACGACATGTGGGAACCGCCGAAGCCTCATGGACCAACAAAGGCTTTTTGAATTCCTTGAACACGGTGCCGGGAAGAAATTACACCGACTCTTCTTTCTCGGAAGCCTTCAAGGGAATGATGGACACGAACGGCGCGGTCTTTCCAGGGTGCGGACCCGACCGCCACAAAAATCCCGACTGCATTTTAGGACCGCTCGCGAATGCGATTGCGCAGGGCTACTTGAATCAAACGGTGCCGCTGTCCGCGACGACAGCGCAGGTTTTCAATTCAGTGGTTGTGCCGTGGATTTCTTCCGGTGCCGGTGGATTGATCGCGAATCAAACTTGGTTGCTCACGAATCCTTCCGCGCTGCCCGGACGACTCATGTTCCAGGCGGCGACAGATAAATATCTCGCCGGCCAAGCGATGACGCGCGGCGACATGCCGGCCTATCAAAATACCGGTGCGCACACCTTGCCGTTGGTGCAAGCGCTGCAGCCGATTTTGCAGCAGCCGACCACAACCACGCCGATGGTTCCGGGCGCACAGCCTGCCGTTCCGCCCACCTCTTTGCCGCCGGCCACGCCGTACACGCCACCGCCTCCAAATGTGGACCCTTTGTATAATCCAGCCGGTGGCGGCGGAGTTGCGGTATTGCCGGCCATTCCCACCGGAATGCCGCCGCAAATCAATTACAATCCGCCGCCCTATCCGCCCTCTTCGGGCGGCGTCGCGGTGGGATATGCTCTGCCGGTGTCGCCAGCAGTTTTGCCAGCCGCAACTCAAGCCGGATTCGGTGCAGGGTTGCCAAGCTGGGCCATTATCGGAATCGCGGTGGTTGGCTTAGGATTTCTATTTTTCAAACAAGGGCCGGTGACTTCGCCGCCGAAGGTTTAAACCAAATGAACGCGCAACAAATGTATCTCGCTTGGCTTCGCACCTACGCGCCGTCGATTTATTCCGGTGCCGTGAGACGCGCGACCGGACACAAGCGGTCGCTTGGGGGGCTCGCGGATGATTTGGTGAACAAATCTTTTTCCCCCGATCTGTCGCATAGTTTTCTCGGCGACGATACGATGACGTACACGGACGAAAGCGCGCTGCAGGATGCGGCGAATGCGAGCGTTGATAGTTCCTTGACTTCGATACCGGCGTTCGATCCTTCCACCGTGGCGGCTCCAAATCCGGTATTGATCGCAAGCGGTGTAGCAACGCCGACTCCCGCCGCTCCGTCATCGTCAACGTTTTCGAACATTTTGCAGGCGGTCACGGCGATTGGTGCCGGCGTGATTTCCGCGAGCAACCAAAGCAAGTTGATTGCTTTAAACACTCAGCGTGCCGCCCAAGGTTTGCCGCCCGTGAATGCTGCCGGTCAAGTCGTTAGCGGTACCGGATTCGCAACGACCAGTCCCGCACTGCTCGCATTCGAGCGCGCGATTTCCGGCGGGACATCCGGCTCGATGCTGCCCCTTCTTCTCATAGGCGGCGGACTAATTGCCGCGTTCGCCTTCTTAGGTAAACGGAGCTAAATCAAATGAATTTCAGTCAAGCGAATTCTGTTTTCGTGCCGGGACTTACGCGACGCGGGCCGGTGTTCAATGTCGTAGGTCCAATGGGCGCTTTGCCGACACTCTCACCCGGAATCAAGTTTGCGCTTGAAGCCGGATTGATCGCGGCGGGAATTTTCAAAAAAGTTCCCTTACCCGTTGCGGTCGGTGGCGCATTTCTTGTGTACATGTTGTTCCCCGATGCAACCACGGGCGCGGTAGCGAACGCGGCGGCTCCGGCGATGGCGGTTCCAACGCCGAACACCACGATTGCGCCATTCGATCCGTCCACACTCACGATGCCCGCAATGCCGGCGGTAGGTGGATAAAGGTGCGTCGCCGCCGCAATCCAACACTCGCCGGAAATTCCCTTTTAACGTGGGGAATGATTGCCATTGGCGGATATGTGCTGATCAAATATATTCTGCCGATGATTCAAGGAATCGGACAAGCGGGCGCGACGGCAGTCAATGCGGTGACGACACCAATTGCAAATTTATTTCCGGGTACGTCTCCCCAAGTAAACACGGGAAGTACGGGACTGACGGTATTATTTCCGGACGGCAGTTCGATTCCGGTTAATCAAATCAACATGAGTTTTGTCAATGGTCAGGCACAGTTTACTTACAACGGCGCGTTGTACGCGCTAACACCGCAAGTGAACGGAGTTTACAACGCAATTGCTTTGTGAGGCCAGAAGGATATAAATTATGAACCGGAAAACTTTGCTAATGTTGGTGGGACTCGGCGGCGGATATTTCTTTTTATCTTCGCGTACTCCCATTTGGGCGATTCAACCGGACGGCACTTATGGTCCTTCCGGATTTTTGGACAAACTCACCGTCATGCTCACGGGCGCTACTCCGCCACCGACCAAACAGCAATCCACGGTGAACGCGATCAACACCGGATTGCAAGCCTTTAGCACGATGCTGAATCCGACAGCCGTCCCTGCCGCGCCATTGTCAGGTTTCTACGATCAATCGTATTCTCCGGGAATCGTGCCACGGATTTATGCGAGGCAACGCAATGGATGATGTCGAACAATTAGAAGAGTTTATTGAACGGTTAGGAATTGTCGATACCGTTCATGCTCTCATTGTTTATGCATCCGAAAAAGCGGAAGCGGAAGATGACGAAGATTTGGCAGACGCGTGGGAAGAACTAGCGGACACTTTGCAGGATGCTGAACGCCTCGCGGGAGAACTTTAATGTGGCTCGGCGATATTTCAGTAGGCGATATACCGATTCCGGACCCTAATGCGAGTCCTACTCCCGCCGCATCGAGCGCTTCGTCCGATATCACGCCTTACGTGAGTTTGGCCGCGAATATCGCGAGTGCTTTTGCGCCGAAAACGGGTGTTCCGGTAACGGTCGGTATTTCGCAGCAAACGCAATCTTTTTTAATGATGGGTGGAATTTTGATTGGGGGATTATTGCTCTTGAACATGATCAAACGATGAAAGACACCGGAAAAAATTTAACCGACATGTCGCTCTCGAAAGAAGAAAGAGCGGCAGAGCGCGAGCGCATCGCAAGATTGCGCTCCGAAGATTTAGAATTGTCAATCACTCCGGAACCAATTTCCAGACGCACAGCGGAACACGAAGGCGAAGTGAAGCGACGGATGAAAAAGAATCCTGTCGCGACCTTGAAATATTTTTTGCGAATTCAAAAAGCCGGCGGTCCCGTGATGACGTGGAACGGGCATAGTTTTTCGAGCGATGACCATTCCGGTTTTCATCCTTTCAGCAAAGCGTTGACCGCCAAACACAAAGCCAAGGAATTACGAAAGCGTTTTCTCATACTCCACAAATATAAAATTTGGGTGGATGCGAAAACTCATTTTGTATTGCCGATGAATCGCAAGAAACTAGCGGCAATGCGCGGCGGATCGAAATCAAATCCGGCACCGCGCACCAATGCGCAGCTTGATGCGGCGGCAAAAAAGTTAGAAGATTTCAGCGGGCACCCGGTACAGCACTTGGAATCGGCGTATAGTCGGAGCCCTCAGAAAACAGGTTTGATCATTGGTGAACTGGATTTAGTCGGCTATCGTGCGAGACGCGACGGCAAGACCGAACGCTATGGTCACCATTTCAAAAAGAATTCCCGGCCACTACTTGCGGTGACTTCTGACGGGAAACAGCTACATATTGTCGGTGGGCAATATGAGTTTACGGAAGCGGGAATCGAAGATCGGTAACCGCTGACGAAAAACCGGAGACTCTTATTTATGGCTGAACTGTTACTCGTTTCAAACCCTAAGCGGCGCAAAAAGTCCCGCAAAGGTCGCATGCCGGCAGGCTTGCGCAAGTATTGGGCGGCAAAGCGTGCCGGCAAGCACCACAAGAAGCACCGGCGTCGTGCGAAAGCGCGCCATGTTCGCCGTCGTCGTACCGGCGGCAAGCGACATGCGGCGGTCGGCTACACCGTGGGCACTCGCAAGATCCGGCGCCGGAAATTAAATCCGCATCGTCGCCGGCACCATGCGCGCCATCGCCGACACCGCAATCCTTCGCTTCGCAGCATCACGGGGCAAGTGATGCCGACCATCAAGGCCGGCGCGTGGGGCGCGGCGGGCGCGTTGGGGCTCGATGCGGCTTGGGGATTGCTCGTCAGCAATCTGCCATCGGTCGCCGCGTACTTGACCAATCCCTACATCACGTTCATCGCCAAAGCCTTCGCGGCGGTCGGCGTGGGCGCGATTGGCGGGAAGGTTGCACGCGGCAAGGGCCGGGATATGGCGGTGGGTGCCATGACGGTGGTCGCGCATGACTTCTTGAAGTCAACGCTACAGACGATGGCACCAACGATCTTCGGTCCCGGTGGAACGGTTTCCTTGGGGGCATATTTGAGCGCTGACCGGCCCGACTACATGGGCGCGTACCTGTCAGGGGCGGCCCCCATCGTAGGCACTGCAACCATTCCGCAAGCCTACTTGCCGTTCAGCGGATTCGGCGCCAGCAGCGGCTCGACTTCCGACAACGGTTTGTACTCGGAAGATCACATGGGCATGGACCCTTGGGGTTGAAGAAATAAAATAGATCGCGTGTTTTCCGGTCACGCGATTTATTTTTCCAAAATTACCGGGAATTTTAAATTTGCAGACCCGATAAAGAGTAGGGCAACTGTAAAGGAGTTTTGAAAATGTCTCAGACAAACCCGTATCAACTGCGAGGCGGGCGCATGCCGGTACCGCTGGCAAACCTCGCACAGTACAATCCGAACCGCGCCGACCAGATCGAAGGAATTTGGCAGCCCTTCTATCACAAGGTGGCGTATGCCACCGCCGGCCAAGCCTCGTTGCAGTTCTTCAACGTGGCTTTCTCCGGCGATTACACGGTCACCAACATGCCCGCGGCGGCATTCTTCCCCGCGCCAACGGCGTTCCTCTGCACCGCGATGATGCTGAATTTCATCCCCGGTTCACCGATTGCTTCGACGGCGGCAGCGCCGACCGCAGCGCAAGAGGCAAACTGGACCGATGTAGTTGCGGTGGCTCAGGGCGGCTACGTCGAATTCGTCATCGGCGGCAAGGTGTACTTACGCGATTCTCCATCGGGCAAATTCGCGCCGAATTACACCGTCCAGGGCGCGGCGGTCATGGGCGGCACGCTCACGGCACCGGCGTTGTCAACCATCGCGTATGCACGCGCGGCGGGCCGGTACTACGAAATCACGCCATTCCTGATTCCGCAAACGCAGAACTTTAGCGTGACTCTGTACACGCCGGTGGCGATTGCGGTGGCGGCGGGCGCTTTCGTGATTGCGCACATTGACGGCTTCTACTACCGTCAGAGCCAGTGATAGGAATTTAAGCGACCGGTTTCCGCGACTCCCATCCGGTACCACGCTTGACGTTTGGCCGTATCGTATAACGGCCTTTTGGCGTGAAAGAATTTGGTTTTTTTCATTTTTGGTGAATCATTGCGAACTTTATAAAAGCGCATGAAACACCTGGAGGATTTGAAAATGTCAGTTACCGCACAGCAAATGCAATCGCTGTTTGCACAGATTCAGCAATTGCAGGGACAGGTTAATTCCTTGTCCCGCGATGGCGCCTTTGCGCCCTCGTCCAATGATCCTTACGTAGTACCTGGCCCGCGCGATTTTTATTCCTACACGCAGCGCGCTGTTTTGGCGGGCGTCGCCGGCACTACCACGAGTCTTGTGTATCAGATCGAAGCAGACAGCTACTTCTATCTGAATGCACTCTCGTATCAGGCGGACACAGCGCTTGCCAATGTCACCGATTCCACCAACGTGGTGCCCTTGGTCACGATTGTGATTTTTGATTCCGGTTCCGGTCGGCAGTTGATGGCGAATCCGGTGCCCTTGAATTGCATCGCCGGCTACAACGGATCGCCGTTCAGATTGCCAAAACCCCGTCGCTTTGCGAGCACCTCGCAAATCACGGTGACCTTCGTCAATTATTCGGCAGTGGCGTACAACATTTCCTTGTGTCTTTCGGGATTCAAGGTGTATGTGACGCAGGCTGTTGCGGTCAACGGGCCGGTAGGAACTTAAAGGTATTCGGGGACGATTCTCAGAAACTTTAAGAATCGTCCCCGGTTTTAAGAGGGTAAGAACATGAGGCCATCTGACCGCAAGCCGGTGTTTGTATTCGATCCGAGTCAACCCGGACAAAAGCGTTTTGTGGGATTCACGGGCGATCCCGGCACCGGCGGCACCGCACTGGGTGCGGTAAAACTTCGGCGCAAGCCGCCCTATGTCTACAAGCGGCGCACCGGCCCGCTGTTACATGGGTTGGGAGCGCTCGGCGTCGCCGACCGACATAACACGTTTCCGACCAAAGTCGGTGCACCGGGAAATCCCTTCCAGGGCGATTACGATGAATACACGATATGGGGAACCAATGATCCCGCCGATGGGGTGATTGCTCCCACCGATCCGTTGACGGCGATTGCACCGCAGGAGGGTCCGCAAGAATTCGATCCCGGAATGTCGATTCCGTTCGGAATTTCCATCGTCGCATGGCGCAATCCGACCACGATGCAATCCGTTCCGATCAATGCGGCTACGGCCACATTGACGCCGGTGTTGTCTTTGAATATGCAGCGAAACGGGTTGATCATTCAAAACAATTCAACGGCGACAAGTCCGGATATCGCGCCCACATTTTGGATTGGATTTAACGCACAGCCTCAAGTCGGGTTGTCGCTATCGCTCGCACCGGGGGCGGGATTGCTCTTTGATATCATCACACCGCGCGATTCGATCTTTATTTTGCCGGCAGGCGGAGTGGGTGCAAGTGCCGTCACGCAAGGCGTCGTGGTGCAAGGCACCTATGCGCCGATCTGATATAGGAATCATTGCAATCTTAGGTGGAATCGCTGCTTACGTTTATTATCAGCAAAGCCAAACCCCGACAAGTACCAATGATTCTCTGTCTTTTACGAGCGATCCATTAGCCTCTATAGGAGATGTTATCGTGTCAAGCACCGCCGGATGGAAAAACGTCAAAGAGGGACCGATTTGGATTCCGGCCTTGAATGCGGCGGAAATTCAATTCGGAATTCCTACCGATTTGCTCGCGCGCATCGCTTATCAGGAATCGCATTTCAGACCGGAAATCATTGATGGTTCGATGCAATCGAGTGCCGGTGCTCTAGGACTCATGCAATTGGAACCGATTTATTTCGCGTCCGTGCGGGTACCGCGTCCCTTTACGCCGGATGATACCGCCGCACAAATTCAGGACGCCGCACAAGATTTAGTGACGAATTACAACGCGCTTAAAAATTGGCCGCAAGCGGTCGCAGCGTACAATGCGGGATTATCCACGATTCAGAAAGGCAACGCTTCCGCCGCAAACAAATTAGCAACTGCTAATTACGTCGCGCAGATCATCGCAGACGTGCCGGCGGCGAACAACGCATGAGCGGCGAATTTCCGCCAAGCGCAGTGGTTGGAATTGGGACGCCGGGATTTTTTGGGCCGAAAAAAGCCGGCTCGACTTCGCAAAGTTTTCCGGTTGGCGCATTCACTTGGATAAAACCCACCGATCCGACCATAAAATCTTTTACCGTGATTGTTGTCGGCGGTGGCGGTGGCGCCGGATCGGCAACGGTTGCCACCAATTCGGTAGGAGGCGCGGTAAATGGTGGCGATGGCGGTGGCGGTGGCGGTTACGGTCAAGGTACGTACTTGCCGGCGGCGCTTCCTGCTTCCGTCAATGGTGTTGTCGGAGCCGGAGGCGCCGGTGGCGCCGCTCCAGGAACACAAATAGCTTTGGGTGCAATAATAGGCAATGTCGGAGTGTCCGGAGGTAATTCAAATTTCGGAGCGTTCATCACCGCAAACGGTGGTCACTTCGGAAATGTTGACGGTTCTCAAGCCGGTTCGGGTGGAACGGCTAACGTCACAGTTACCGGCGCTCCTACAGGTACTCTCGCTCAAACCGGAGGTTTGGGAGGATCTGGAAATTGGCCCGCCGCTTCGCCTATCAACGGTGTTATTCCTTCCAATGCCGGTGCTGGCGGTGGCGCTGGTGGAGCGCAAGTCAACGGTGGAGCGTTACGAATCGCCGGAAATTCAAGAGGCACCGGAACACTCGGACATATCGATAATCCCGCTGTATCGGCAAAAGGAACGGGAGGCGCGGGCGGTGGTGCGGCTATTACACAATCGGCCTACACCGGAGGGCTTAATTCTAGTCCCGGTGCTGATGGATCTAATCCGGGCGATGGCGGCGGCGGTAGTGGTGCCGGGTCAGCAAATCCGGGCGGTAGTGGCGTGACAGGAGCGGCGGGCGGAAATGGCGCCAATGGTGTGGTTATTGTAATCGCAAACCGTTGAAATTTTATGAATTTTGAAATCATAGATTCTGCTTCCGGTGACATGCTAGGGCGCGTTATAATCGAGGGTATGGAAGATGAGGAAATTTTAGAGGTTTTGTGCGCAAAAGGGTATCTTACGGGTGCGCCGGAGAACTACGAAATCACGCGCTCGTATCCTTTTGCAGAAGGGGAAATTGTCGTGCTAGATTTGGAAGATCAAACGCCGGTCCTTGCTCTCGCGGAGCCGGAAACATTGAAGGCCGCATGACCGATCCTGTTGCACCCATCGCGCCGATTGCTCCGATAGCGCCCGTGGCTCCGGTCGCACCCATTGCGCCGATTGCGCCAATTGCACCGATTGCGCCAATAGCTCCCATTGTGCCGCCGCTCCTGAATGCCGGCACGTTGGCTACTGGAACATCGGTCGGCACTTCGGTCTGCGCCATTTTGATTTGGTACGCGGGAACCAAAGGTATTAATTTTCCTGCCGGAGTTGAATCAGCCATCGGCTCATTGTCGGTGACGGTGGCAACTTTACTTGCTGTCGTTGTGCAAAAGATTTTAAGGTGAACATAGAAGGAATTTATTTATGACAGATGCTACCGTTACCGCTGCCTTGCCGGAAGTTCGCGCGATTTTGGTCGCCGCGAAAACCGCCGTGCAAGCCATCATCACAAATCCCGTGAATGCTCCGGGCGCGCTTTTGGTGTTCAACGGCACCGTGCTGCTGCAATTTCCGATACTGGTCACGGCAGAGCAAGGCGCCGTTGCAGCGGACGCCGGCACATTGTTCGATGGACTCATTGCCAAGATCGATGCGCAGTTGGCGACAAAGCCACCGGTTCCGGTCACTCAATAAAAGGAGAAAACCCAAATGAAAGCACATGAATTGCTCAACGTCTTGAATCACGTTGATGGCACGAGCGAATGGGACGGCGGCGATCTTCTCATGCTGCCTGACGGTTCGGTGATTTCTATAGCCGAATCCGCGAAGACCATGCGACCGGGTGAATCACAATTGATGCCACCGACAACCGTTGATCCTCCGGGTAACGCTGCGATAGGCGCGGCAAAAGTCGCGCTTTTCTAAAATGTCTCTGCTGCGCGCTCGTCTTCAGCAGGGACGCGGATTGATATCGACCGGAATCGGGTGGTTCGGCGGTGGTGGATATTCACACATAGACGTGTTTACGCCGGCAGGGATGCTAAGAGGGGCTAGGAGCGACGTTCACAAGATCGACGGTGTAACCTATCCCGCCGGATACATAGACAGGCCTGAGAACTACGACGATGCCAATATCGTGCGCTACACAATTTTCTCTCTTGAAATTTCGCCGGCCCAAGAAGCGATGTATTGGGAATTTTCCGATGCACAGCTAGGCAAACCCTACGACCCCAGAGGTATCGCCGGCTTTGCCTTCGGTCAGCGCGATTGGCGCGATCCCAAGGCGTGGTATTGCTCGGAAGAATTTCAAGCGAATTGCGAGTACGCGACGATTTTTCGCAAGCTGCCACCGGAACTTTGGCGCGTCGATCCAGGCGATAACGCCTTTGAATTGGTGCAGTGCGGCGCCAGCTGGCTCACGACTGAATTCTTAACATAACTTAACGAATTCTCATTAAGATTGGATTAATCCAGTTAAATTTGGGATTTATCGCACATTCTCAAAAAGAAGGGAATTGCATAATGATCGCGCACGGGGGCGGTTTCTACCGCGCATGCGTGCGCTTTTCCCTTCAACACAATCGGAGTAATTCACATGATGAACATGCATGATTTCACTGTCGGCGCCGCGATCAACGAAAACGGTTTGCGCCACATACGCAAAACAATTTTGACCGATGATCAATTGCGCGGCATGGTTCCCTCGGCCTATGCGGAGCGGCCCTTTCACGGAATGTCGGATCGCTACGCCTTCGTTCCGACTTTCAAAGTTATCGACGCATTGCGCGCTGAGGGTTTCGAGCCAATCGAAGCTAAACAGTCGACCGCGCGAACGGCTGGCAAACAGGAATTTACAAAGCACATGATCAAATTCACGCGCACCGATGCGCGGCAGATAACCAAGGTCGGCGATTCCATCGCGCAAGTGTGCTTGGTGAATTCACACGATGGCTCTAGCATTTATTCCTTGCTTGCGGGACTGTGGCGCATCGCCTGCAGCAATGGCTTGCTGGTATCGGAAGGCGATTACAATTCAGTGTCGGTGCGTCACTCTGGCGATATCGTTGGCGAAATCATTGACGGTTCGTACAAGGTAATCGAGTCCGCATCGCAGGCAGGCGAGCGCGCAGCGGAATGGAAAGCCATCACGCTAGACACTAACGAGGCTATGGTGTTCGCTGACGCGGCGCTTAAACTTCGTTGGGATGGCTCGGAAGATCATCACGCACCGATCACTGCCGACCGATTGCTGACGGTGCGACGTCCCGAAGATCGCGGCCAGGATCTTTGGACTGCGTTTAATCGATGTCAGGAGGCTTTGATCAAAGGCGGCAATCGTGGACGCACAGCAAATCATCGGCGCACGACAACGCGCCCAGTCAACGCCATCGGCGATAACGTGAAACTCAATCGCGCGCTGTGGACCTTAACGGAGCAAATGGCGAAATTGAAACAGGCCGCTTAATTTTCCGTGAGGGGAAGTGAGACAAAGGGACACAACGCGGTTCGGTAGAAGTCCGATTAAACTCCCTGCATCGAGTCAGGCCGCGTTATTTTTTAACACTGGGAGTCATTTATGAAAGTCAGAATTGCGCCGAACGATAGGTATTATCAAGTCATTCTTGAACGCTGCATAGAAGGTTACGTTGATGATGCACAATGGGAAGTGTACAAAGATGGAGATTTATATCTCGATCAATGGATTTATTTGGATGAAAGACAGCGAGCGGAAAACCTTTATGGGAGTCAGCACACATGACACAGAAAATTTCGGAATGGTTGAATGATTACGGTAGCCACGACATTTATACCGCGAAGTTCGTTGCGGAAGATTTCGAAAAATGCACGGGGCAGAAATGGCCGAAGTACATTAGAACTTTCAGCACTCAAGAAACCCGCGACACGATAGAAGCGCGTGGATTAGGCGTAGTGTTGGCAAGAGTGCCGCACAACGCGCGCGTTGTTTGGGGTTATGCGATGGCGGAAGATTTTGCCAGAAACTTGGCGGACTTTACTTCGTCAGCGATGGGGCGCGGTTCAATTATGCGCAGTTGTGTTGCGGCGCTAGAGGGGGCGGGACTATGAACGCGAAACATCATCTTTTGTGTAAGTGTTTGGCTTGCATGTCTAAAAATGTTTTGCCTGCTCCGTTCATTTGTTTATTTCATATGGAAAAGCATAATGGAACTTGTCCGAAATGCAACGAAGTAGACCGCGCAATATGGGACAAGTCAGCAACGAAAGCGACGCACCCCGATACGTGCGAGTGCATCACATGCCAGCGCTACAACATGGCAATGATGCGTATCGAAGCATTGCGGGATGTGCGGGCGTTGTGGCGTGCTTTCTTTCAGATCGCATGTCGAAGTGAGGTGCGGAAATGAGAGTCTACGTTGTTTGGAATTACTGGGACCATAGAATTGTCAAAATGACAAATCAATATATGGAGGCTTCGGACGCCTTGCACAAAGCACGGAAAACAAATCCAACAATCGAAGAAATATGGTTTGGTATCGAAGCAGTTTACGACATGAACAAGGTTCCAGTGCATTTAATAAATTTCAAAAACGATTGATTAAAACGCAAATTTCTTTTTGCGTGGCGCTGTCGGTCGGCGCCTTTTTATTCCCGTAGATCTTGATATCGCCCTGGTCAGCGCCGCGATCCATGCGGCCCTTGCCAGCGCTATGCCCAGGTACACAGC
>Ga0210406_10002512_pt1 | contig 20834 bp, 24 predicted proteins | sample IncBWC30MmetaG_FD_155454 | JGI IMG/M metagenome (GOLD analysis project Ga0210406, IMG submission 155454) | Forest soil microbial communities from Barre Woods Harvard Forest LTER site, Petersham, Massachusetts, United States - Inc-BW-C-30-M | ecosystem: Environmental > Terrestrial > Soil >... | reverse complement strand
TGTCCCTAACGGAGTTTACTCGCTGTACGTGCAAGCTATCGGGAAGCCAAGTTTGGCTAACCAAATTTCCGGGCCGATCGCATTGACCTCGACATGCGTTGCATCCACGGGCGGGGGCGGGACTGGGGGCGGCGGCGGCGGGACCGGAGGTGGCGGTGGCAGTACAACAACCTTAACGTTCCGAACCAATCCGTCCACCGTGACGGTTGCCTCGGGGTCAACCGCGACTGTAACCGTGACCGCTACTCCTCAATCAGGGACCTTCAACAGCGCCATTGCCCTCGCCTGTTCGGGATTGCCCAAGACTCTGGCCTGTTCGTTCTCTCCGGCTTCCATTACTCCCGGCGGGGCTGCCGTCAGCTCCACGCTTACCGTTACCGCCGCCAGTACTGCCGCGGAAGGACACCGCGACCGAACCAACGCCGTTTTCGCCACCTGGATGTTCAGTTTCGGGTTGTTCGGGTTCACTCTGCTCGGAAAAATTCAGCGGAAACGCATCGTCACCGTTCTGGGAGCCTGTGTTCTGGCTGCGATGGTTATCGGCGCTACGTCCTGCGGCGGGTACAGCACCGCCAGCAAGACGATTAGCGCTCCCACTTCGACCGCCACCAGCTATACCATCACGGTCAATGGGAGTTCCAGTTCCCTCCAGCTCGCCACGACCGTCACGGTTACCGTGAAGTAGTTGGGCATCGCCGTTCCAGGTAGTATGAAGAACTGCGGAACGGCGGGCCCAACCCAAAGAGTTCCGCGTCATAAAACGCAGCAATAACGACTTCGACGGAATCCATCGGGGAAGCCGGCGAAAACGGGAAACATATTTGAGGGTTTGTACTCGTTGTTGAAGTTCGAAGTGGCGAAGATATTTCTGCACGACGTTGGGCATCGTCATGCGCAGCCCCGCGGAGAAATTCTGGACCGCCATCGTTTGCAGCTGCTGAGGATTTTCGAGCAAGTCGACCAGACAATCCGCTAGTCCCTGAACATTCCCTGGCGGATAAAATTGAATTGCCAACTCCTCTCCCTGCGCCATTTGCCGGAAGTCGAGCAGATCCGCGCAAACAATCGGCACTCCATACGCGCACGCCAAGTGAGCCACTCCGCTGCATCCCGTCGACGACGAATATGGCATCACGGCGACGGTGGACGTCTGAAATAGATCGGGCAGGGCATCTTCTGGTACGTACCCGCGGAATTCAATGCGATCATTGCCGGCGCACTGCCGTTTGATCGACTCGGTGTAACCTGCTGCCTGCGGGTGGTCTCCTCCCGCGATGACTAGCCTGGCTCCGGGCACCTGGGCGGCAATCAAGCTGAATGCATCGATCATCAACTCGAGACGTTTGTACGTCCCCCATTTGCCAAAAGCCAAAATTCGGTGAGTCGGGGATCCTCGTCGCGCGAAATCCGGAAACTCAGGACGCCGCGCAAGAATGCCATGCGCGCGCAAGTGCACATTGTCGCGGCCGTACTTATCATTCAGGATCTTGCGGTACCCGGGCATAAGCACGGAAACGGAATTCGCGAGCAAGAGCATTCGCGTGGCGACCGCGCCCGCGAAGCGATACAGCCCTTCATGACGAACGCCGACATCCTTCAGCTCAACCGTATCCATCAGATGATGCAGCGTTACGTGCGTGTAGCGGCCGCTCAATCGCGCGAGCAGAGGAGTCATGAGGCCGGAAAAAGCCACCAGTGGCTTGCGTCCAAAGGTGCTGAAAAGAAGGTTGAACCACACGACGTCCGGCTTCAACTGATGCAAGGTCTTGAGGAGGCGATAGACGCTGCCTGGATCATCGAACGACCAACAGCGCAGGACCGTAAACCCCTCGGGTTCGACGTGAGATGAGGGCAACTGGTCGGCTAAAACCGTAAGGCTCAGAAACGGATTATGCTGCAACTGCTGCGCGATGTGAAACCCGTATTCACTTAGTCCTCCGGTGCTCGGAGGAAAGCTCGTGACCAGACAGATCTTCATTCGTCTCCTAACTTCAGGCGCTGAGGGTTCGATGTGCTTTCAAGAGCAGAAGTTGGCAGTGTCCGCGAGAAAGAAACAGATTCAAACCCCCGGAGTTTTCGATTGACCCGGGCTGGCTGGGAAAGGCAGTTGGAAGTCGACGGGCTCAACCTCCGATCGAAGGGATCGCGAAACCGATTCCTTAATCTTTGCGGTTGTTTCTTCTACCGAACGAGGGGGAAGGACTGTCATTCCGCGAACAACACGGCTTAAGGCGATATATGAGTCGCGATTCTTGCGGACAAACTCCAAGGGGTATTCCGGCTTGCGGCGGTACGCGGCGTCCGGATCCGCGTCCACGACAAAAGCGATATCGGGCCGGGGAATCAGGCTGACTAGCAAACGCACGTAAAGACGCATCAAACGATTGCCCAACGGAAGATTCGCTAATTCGTCGTAGATATACCGATCGAAGATGACGAAATCGACGCCCGTATCCTGCCAACCAGCCACCGCCACGCGCAGGCTGTAAGCGTCCAGCAAATAGAAGAACAACCGGATGGCCGTGACGTACCAGGAAGTGACGTTCTTGTCGCGCCGGGTGATGGGCTGGTTGGGGCTTCCGACACCTTTGTCGCCCCCGAAGGCTTTAAAACTCATGTGTTCCCGCAAGCCGGGAAACACCACGACGTTGTCCCAAAAGGTGTAAAGGCGCCAACGAAGGTCGAGGTCCCGCAAATGGCACTGCAAGGCGTCTATTTGCGTACTCTTACCGGCCCCATCGATTCCCGAAAAGCTGACCACTTTTACGTTGTCTAGTCGCATGACGAGTTGGCGCGCCTTGACAGCTGCAGTCGAAACTTTCTTAATGTGCTCCTGGTGGTTTGCTCGCGGTGCCTGCTGTCAGGCCTATCACCGTGCCGATGGCGGCGCCCGCCGCCAGGACCGCACCCGTTCTGATTACGATCGTCCTTACACGATGTTGCTTGGCTGGAGCGATGGCAATTCCTGAAGGCTGAGCCGCAGTCACCCCCTTCACTTTTGGAGCTTCTGCCGCCGCGGTACCGACGGGCCGCTGAGGCTTTTGAGCCTGATCTTGAGCCGGCGCTGTTTGAGCAGTTCCTGTCTGCCCCGAAGCCGGGGAATCCGACTGAGACGAACTGCTTTGCTGAGGCGCGGAAGCGCCTTGCCCTTTCGAAGCTCCCGGACTGTCGGGAAGCTCGAGCTCAGAGGTTCGAATAGTTTGTGCATCACGCGGAGGGACGGGCTCTCCGCTTTGCGCGAGAATACTTGCCGGAAGCACTAAGGCCAGGGTCCAGCATGCTGTGTACAGAAAACCCCTGTCGAGCGGACGCATGGTGATCTCCGTATGCCGAAACTCTGATTAGCTGACCTGCTTCAGGGCTCCCAGTTCGCCAAAGAAATTGGAGTACCAGGGCGCGCTCTGCGTAGAGCCATCGACCGGCAGGGCATTGAAACTGCGCACGGCGTCGTCAGAGGTCGTGAAAGCCTCAAACACGCGAGCCACCCGCATCAACTCTAGAACCACCTCGGATTCAGGAGACAAAGCGGCCAGCTTCAAATCTCCATCGCGCTTCATTGCCTCTTCCAGGCAATGCAGCATCATCTCAACGCCAGCGCCGTCCATGTAACGGACTTGGGAACAATCGAACACGATCCGCGGGCGATGGGAATCAAGAAGCGGTTCCAGTTCCTGCATGAAGGTTCGAACTTCCCTTGCGTTAAGTTGCTCTGGCAATTGCATGACGACTATGGGCCCACTCGTTAGCATTCTCCACCCCTTCGTATTTGCCTTCTTTTTTTACTTTAGGTTCCACTGCAAACTTCAAGACTTCAGCGTTACACCAGTACATCTAATGCGAACCTTCTTCTGCCCGTGCAAACTGAACGGCCGGAAGTCCAAAAACGATCGGGGACTGCCGGTTCTTCTCTTTGTCTTTGCGCGAAATTCTGTTTTGCCGGATCACACAGGGGTCCGCGATCTCCAAAGTCACGTTACGCTCGAGGTTCAGCAAGTTGCTGCCGTCCACGACCGAGTGAGACAGATCAAGGCCAATCCCCACATAGCTATTGGAGAGAATCGAACTATCTTCTACCACGGTTCCGTAATCCACCTGGCAGTCGCTCTCCACGCTGCTGCCTCGAGTAACCAGGCATTGGGCCGCGATCCGCGTGCCCCGACCGATGTAGGCAGGCGCCACCACCCGTGCGTCCCGGTGCACCTGGGCGCCGTCGTCCATCCACACGCCCGGTCGTGCTTCCGAACCCTGGGGGCGAAGACGGCAACGGGAACTAAGGCCATCCACAACCAGCCGGCGTAAATCTTTGGCATGCTCGAGCCGGTTCACGTAGCCGCGCACCCAATAACGGGCTGGATTCGTCGCTCGCAGAACGTTGAGCAGGTCCTCGGCTCGCGTCAGCCGAGCCGCATCGACCACCCACAGATCAAGCGGGCCTTGATGGTCATCAAAGGCTCGCGTTGCCACCTGGTTCTGCTCCCGGTGAAACTGAAGCAGGTCCGTCAGCTCAAATTCAATATATGCACCTACCCGCATCACTAACGTGGGATTGTCCCCAGTCTCTTTAGCCTCTTTGTATTCGATGAGCTTCAGCGCCGCTGCGCTCCAGGGATTTTCGGTAGAACAGAGGGCGGTATTCCCAGAAGGGTCGACGACAGCTACATTCAGCGGCTCGACAGTCGCATCGGCGAAGAGCGAGATCTTTTCGACACCGGCGCATCGCAATTCTTCGATCAGCCGCCCCACGACAGACCGACCCAGAACTTCCACGCACGCAAGCGAAGTCCCCTGCTGAAGTTGCGCTGCCGCTAGCGACAATTTCGGGGAAACCTCCCCCAGCGGAGCGCTACTTTTCAGTTCTTGAATCTCCGGCCCTACGATAACGATTGCACTTGGCACTCCGCTTCCACCTTCCCCTGGTTCCCTTACTTCATTGGATGGACAATCTACTTCGCTGACAGTCTGGACAGGCTAAACATTCCCGTCCCTTGGTTCTTTGCGGAGCGTCGACGTATCTTCGTCTTGGGAAACAAGAGAGCTCGCATTTTTAGCTTCGCTTTGTGTAGCTGCGACTTGGAATTACCGATGGAGCAATCGAGCAACTGAGCGATCTCATGATGTTGATAGCCTTCAACCTCATGCAACGCGAAAATTGTGCGGCAGCCTTCCGGCAGTTCCTGCAGAGCGCGACGCAACGCAATGCGGTCGACGACGCCGGACAATTCGGGGTCGCTCTTGCCGAAGTCGCGATGCAGGGAAGGAGACTCGGGATTGACCGGCTCGTCCAGGGAAACGGTTGGGGGCGATTTGCGCCGGCGAAGTTTCATCAACACGGTATTCACAGCAACCCGATAGAGCCAAGTCGAAAATGCAGCGTCCCCACGAAACGAACTCACAGTGCGGAAGACCTGCAGGAAAGCTTCCTGAGTCAGATCTTCTGCCTCAGCGACATCCTTGGTCATCAGCAGGCAAACGGAATAAACACGATTTTTGTGTTGTTGAAACAAAGTTGCAAAGGCTTGTTCGTCACCTGCCTGGGCGCGCTTTACCAGGTTAATCTGGGAATCATCGCGACCTTTGGCGCCGGCCGCTGGGATGACGTTCGCTTCTGTCGCAGAAATCGCACAAGTTGCCACGTTTGCTCTCCTTTATCTATCTTTCAGGTCCCGGAACGTTCGCTCGCCGCTAACCCTACGAGCATTGTTAGAGTAGAAAAAGAAGAGACAACCTTCTATCAGGTCACATCTGTAAAGCGTTGCAGGATACGCTGTAAGCCTCTCGTGTCTTTTCTTAGAAAGCAAGATCCGCGCAGGACGCGGATCTTGGAGGTACTAACTTTGTTGGAGGAAAAAACTTGCGTATGTAGGGCAACAAACCGATTGACTTTGAGGCTTCAGTAAAGGTGGAATTCCACCTCCACACTGATCTGAACATCTACAGGTTTGCCATCCTTCAGGGCAGGTTGAAAACGCCACTGCTTCACGGCCTCAAGGGCCTTGGCATCGAGGCCCAAGCCGAGACCGCGAACTACTTTTATGTCCCGCGGGCGTCCCGCAGCGTCGACAATGAGCCAAAGAACGCATGTGCCTTGTTTCTTGGCCCTGCGTGCCTCTTCTGTGTAGCCGGGATCGGGCGAGGAGATTGCCTGCGGCGCCGAGATTCCGCCACCAACTTTGTAGACTCCGCCGCCGATGCCGCCGCCGCTACCTGCCCCAACCCCAGCTCCGTGGCCAACGCCGACCCCGCCGCCCGAGCCAGAGCCGATGCCACCGCCCGAACCAGTGCCGTTCGAGGGCGGCGCTGCCGGCATCACCACCGAGGCCGAAGTCCCGAGATTCACCATCTTGTTTTCGGCCAAATGAACCTGTGGAGGAACAACCACCGTGGGCTCAACGGCAAGCTTGGGTCTTTCGTTATGCATCACGATTGCGGGCGGAGTAATCTGCTTGAACGACGCCTTGGGAAGACGTCCCTTCGGAGCGGGAAGTGGATCGCGATCGCCACCGCCGCCGCCGCCGCTGACTACCTGCTTCGAAACCTGCATGATGTAGGAATCTGGCGATGGCGCGATCAGCGTCACTTTCTGACGCTCTACAACTTTTTGCACAATTTGATGACCAAAAAACGCGCCGCTTAAAAGAGCGCCGATCAAAACGACGTGCACGACGGCTGAAACAACGACGCCGTTCGCCCGGTAGTTATTATATTGTCCCCAGATCGCGTCGGGCGCTTGGGAAGTCCGCACACTCGGCCTCGGGTGCGGACGCGTTGCTCGCGGACCGACGTCATATCGCGTTCTGGTCAACGGTGGTGGAATCAATTCGTTCAGGGCAGAATTCTGATGGCTCGACATGGGCGCTCCTAAAAACTTGAAACCGTGCTGGCATACAGATAGATGCGAAGGACAATTTCCGGTTTGTATGGCGAACGTCTTTGCGCATCGACGAAGGGGGCGACTTTGGTTTGCGAAATGTCATACTCGCGTTTGGGACTCATTTGGAACTACGCGCTAAACTGAAAACAAATGGTGGGATACAACCGGTTCCCACCATCTGGGCAAGCCACACATTTTTGTGACTGGCAAACATCGACTGCGAAATTCATGTTCACAACCGGCCAGCTAGAAGAAGGACCAGGACGATTACGACGATGAGTCCCACTCCGCCGCTTGGGTAATATCCCCAGGACCGACTGTACGGCCAAGTCGGCAACGCGCCCAGCAACATCAGGATCAGCACGACGAGAAGAATTGTGTACATGAAACCCTCCTTGATTTTCGTTCCTAGCTTTTGCTGCCAGCTCAATTCCAGTTCGAAGCCAGCAGGCACTTCGGTTCAATGCGTTAGTTGGTCGGTGTTCGGCCGACGGGTTCATTCCTGCTTGATTCTCGGCTCTGACCCGAGTACTTCCGGACTGCGGAAAGGAAGGGCTCGCTCAATTCGGTGGCATGAACTTTTCCGCTCAGAATTTCGGAGAAGGGCATGAAGCTGCCGTACAACAGGCGCGTCTCATCTTTGTCTTGAGTAAGAGCCGCACCGCTAAGGTCGATTCCAGCGAAAAGTCCTCGTGCGCGCGAGTAGGTCAGCACTTCGGCTCGCATCTTGATATCGCTGTCCGCTGCTGCATCGCGACCGACGGGACCCGCAGCGGCGGAAGCATCCGCGCCCAGCTTGAATTTGCTGGAGAGAAGGTGTTGCATGCCCTGTTCATTGGTCACGATCATGACTAGATCGACCGCCTGACCTCCCAGTTGCAGACCCCAGCTTCCGCCAGTGATCGTAATCGGAGCGGGAGCGCTCCAGGCACCGGACTCGGTGCGGCAGGTGGCTACGCCTTTGCCATGATTGCCGCCGAAGCCGATGGCGATCTTCACCATCGAAGGAATTACAGCGATACATTTAGCATCGCGCATGACTTTGTCTGGGATCGCTTTATCCGGTGTGGCCATAATTTCGTTGAGAACTTTGGCGGATTCATCAATCCGCTTGGCAATGTCCGATTGATCCTTGTCGGCGGCCCAGCTCACGCCCATCAGGAGGGAGCAAATACTCAGTGCCAGGACGGCTCCCGGCAAAACTGAAGAAATTCGTCTCATAGTTCGTCCTCTTCTGTTTCTGTGCTCCACGCGAGCACCTGCTATTGTTCTGCGAGCCCTAAACTATCCTTTGAGGGCGACCGGTTCTATCCAGCGGAAGCAGTAAACAACCCGATATCTTTCCTGAGGATTCACTTATCTAGTGGAACCTAGGTTTTCTTTTAGGCCTTTTCCTTCGTCGCCTACAGGTTTGACTGTATTGTGGGCGCCCCCGACAGAGACATAATCTGCAATCTCTACTCGACACAACGCCCCCAAGCGGGTGCCGATCCTCTGGGACGGATCGGCACCTGCTCCTTCCACTGCTTCGGACAAACCAATCTGCCTCATACAGGGAAGAGTCTCGCCAAATACAGCCTCAGTTGGATTTTGACAGTCGGCCTTAGTCAGTAAAGTTCCGGGAATTCGAGGGATTCGAACCTTTGGAGGAAACAGACCATGCTTTACTGGGCATTGATGTTCCTGATCGTCGCTCTGATCGCGGGCGTACTGGGGTTCACTGGAGTAGCCGTTGCGGCTGCCGGTATGGCGAAAATACTGTTTGTGGTTTTCCTCGTGCTGTTCTTGATATCAATCGTTGCGCATCGACGCCGGCGATCGCTGAACTAGTACCGTCACCGGGCAATTCTGTAGCCAAACTTCTTGCGGGCCTGCTTGCGAGTAAAGCTCCACTGAATTGTGACTCGATCCCGGTTTCCGGACACCGCGCCCGAACTCGTCAGGATGCGTGACCGCAAACTCGAGAGTGCGCTCTGTGCCTGCGATAATAGTCGAAGCATCTCAATAGGGGCTCATGAGCCTGCTTCGCACTGGCCTCGGTCGCCCCGTGAATCACGTACTGATACTCCCCCGGAGGAACGCACAGCTGCGTACATCGCCAGCGTGGAGCGTCACAGCTCGGTCCGATGCCAGATGCGGACACTTTTGGGCGAATGCTTCGGGGTTACGCGTCAGTATGGTGGCTACAGCGCCTAGGCCGAGTAGATTGTTCACAAAGCAAAACCTCTCAACCAGCCAGCAGCCGAAGGAACCAGGACCGCCGGTCAGGAAAATGCGCGAGCAGCGTACTTCCTCCCGCAGTGGAGCGGTGTGCTCCAGAATCAATTCCAGGTCCTGCCGGGGAAGAGGCTTCGCTGGGCTCATCAGCCTTCCAAAGGAGAGATGATCTTCTCCGACCGGAACCCATCCCATGGACATGCGGCGCCGTCCCTTCCATAGTCAGGTTTAAGAACATTCCGTTCGGAACGGGGGCCAAGCGCCCTCGAATACGGTATGAAGACGCAGCGGTTTCGGTACGGATTTACCACGTTTTCCATGGCGCCCTACCGGTCGCCCAGAGTTCTTCCAGCCTTTGTTTGTCTCGCAATGTGTCCATCGGCTGCCAGAAGCCGCGATGGAAATAGGCCTGCACCTGTTGCTTCAAGATCAGTTTCTGCATCGGTTCGCCTTCGAACATCGAGGAATCATCGCAGATCTCATTGAAGACCGACGGGGAGAGAACAAAGAATCCTCCGTTGATCCATCCTCCCTCGCCCTTTGGCTTCTCCTGGAAGGCGGAGATGGTGGTCCCGTCCATGCCCAATCCGCCGAATCGAGCAGGGGGTTGGACCGCCGTCACGGTCACATTGCGGCCGTGGCTCCTGTGGAAGGCGATGGCTGCCGAAATGTCGATATCGCTTACACCATCTCCGTATGTCATGCAAAAGGGATCCTCATGCTCGAGATAGTGGCCCACTCGCCTGAGCCGTCCTCCGGTACCAGCATTATCTCCGGTATCGACCAGAGTTACGCGCCACGGCTCTGCGACGCTCTGATGCACCTGCATTCGGTTGTCCTTCATATCGAAAGTAACGTCCGACATGTGCAAGAAATAGTTCGCGAAGTACTCCTTGATGAGATAACCCTTATATCCGCAACAAATGATGAAGTCGTTGATTCCATGTTGCGAATACATCTTGAGAATGTGCCACAGGATCGGTCGACCGCCGATCTCGACCATCGGCTTCGGGCGCATGACCGTTTCTTCACTAAGCCGCGTCCCGAGCCCGCCCGCCAGTATGACTGCTTTCATTCCCATCCTCTGGTGCTCCCGAGCCAAGCGCTTCCTAGGCCGGAAGAGGTTCCCTTTATCTTATCGGTGAGACATTGCCCCCAAGTCCATACAGTACACGCGCGGGTGCCTCATCGTGTATGCTTACTTTGCGACCCGATGATATGGCAGGCACAGCTTCTCGACCAACTCTGGGATTATTTAGAGTGTTGCGTATCCGAATGTCCTGCGGAGATTTGAATTTTAGCCGGTCCACAAACATGGTCTCCGCAGATAGGGAACGTTTTGCGGGAGATCTTGCAATCCGCACCTCGGGAGATGCACGGGGCGCGAGCGCGTTGCTCAGTGTGATCCTCCAATCACGGACAACACGGTGGGCAGAAAATGAGTGAGACTCGCTCCACGGGGCAATCCGAACGACATTTCCCTGAGCTCGACGGCATACGTGGTCTGGCCATTGTCGGGGTGTTATGTTCTCACGGAGTTGGATTAAGCGGACTTTTTGACGGTTCGCACAATTCTCTGGCGGATAAGCTGTTGAAGTATGCATGTGTGCCGCTGTGGGGGGGAGTGGATCTGTTCTTTGTGCTTTCTGGATTTCTGATTACTGGTATTCTGCTGCGCACGAGGACGTCTGAAAACTACTTTTCATCTTTTTATGCGCGTCGCGTGTTGCGGATATTTCCGATTTACTACCTGGTCTTGACGCTGAGCGTGATAGGAGGGCACGTTTCAGCATCCTTTGCCAGGCAGTTGCCTGCCTGGACTTCATGGAGGGTCGCGTACTTCTTTTATGTCCAGAACTGGCCCATATTTTGGCACGGCGAAAAAGTTATGTCGGGGATTTGGGGGGCATACTGGAGTCTGGCTGTTGAAGAGCAGTTTTATTTCATCTGGCCTCTCGTCGTTTCCTTATTGCCCGAAAAGACGATTGCGTGGATTTGCTTTATAGGAGTCGCTTGTGCGCTGCCGCTCCGGACATTCCTCTCTTTACATTATTTCGGAACTAGCTTTGGCTTAGCCCAGATCACCTCCAGCAGAGTAGATGGCCTATTCTTGGGGGCAGTCTGCGCCATTTATCTGTTTCGCCACAAGAGACCTGTTCCGATGGGATGGATTGTTGCCTCCGGTTCCGTTGGACTGATGATTATGGCCTATATCGCTGCCTTTCATCATCGCGAACTCGTAGCCACGGAAGATTGGATGACCACCCTCGGCATTACAGGCTTTGCCTTGCTTTCCGGAGCTCTCGTTGCCATATCGCCCTATCACATCAAGTGGATCGACCATGTGCTGACCCTGAGGTGGCTACGAGCTGCCGGTAAGTATAGCTACGGGATCTACGTGTATCACTTATTCATATTTCTTTCAATCCGTGCTCTGGGGAATCACGTCGGCCTCTGGGACCGATTGAATTTCCCTGAAAGGATTGTGGGTTTGATGTCGGAAATGATCGCGGTTTTTCTAATTGCCAAAATCAGCTACGACTTATTCGAGACTCGATTTTTGCGTTTGAAAAGGTATTTCAATCCGAATGAGGGACCAAGTCTTTCCCGGTCCAGATGCTTAACTTAGTCGCAGAGCTCATTGCGAATCCCGCTGCCCGCATTCGGCGGCGGTGCATCGAACCTAGGCAAGTCTAAGCTGTCGGTATTCCCGAATCGTAGCTAGGATCAGACATGTCGCCTGCTTTTGATCCATCTTCGGTTTTTAGCCAAGCCATTGAAGACCATCTCGCGGTCATCGATTTGCTGCGCGACCAGCAATCACTGCTGCAGGGTATAGGAGAGGAAATGACCCGCACTATTCTCGCCGGTAAAAAGGTGCTCTGGTGCGGAAATGGGGGGAGCGCCGCAGACTCTCAGCACTTGGCTGCAGAGTTGATGGGGCGTTTCCGGCGTGAGCGCTGCGCCTTTCCCTCAATTGCGCTAACGACCGATACATCAATCTTGACCGCCCTCGGAAACGACTACGGGTACGAAAAAGTTTTTCAGCGCCAGGTGGAGGCACTGTGCAGCAGGGGCGACGTGCTGGTAGGCATTTCAACGTCCGGCTCCAGCAAGAACGTCTGTGCCGCCCTCCAAACGGCGCGGCAGATCGGTGCATTCACGGTTGCATTTACCGGACAGGGCGGCGGGGAAATGGCCGACATCGCTAATGTTGCTCTTCGCGTCCCCTCGAAAGATACTGCTCGCATCCAGGAGGCCCACATCCTCTGCGGACACATGATCTGCGATTGGGTGGAACGATCCGTTGGTGAATGGCAGCCGGAGTCACAGAAGAGTATCGTCCGCTAGTCGAATCTGTTAACTTGATTCTCCGTACCGCTGAGCTCTGGCCATCCAGACGGCGACAGAGGTAAAATTCAGGACTGGGGCCGCGTTGCGGAACCCCCGTAAGGCGCACCATCCCAAGGAGTTTCCCATGAGTACAATCCGGATCGGCAACCGGCTGGTCGGAGACGATCAACCCTGCTTCATCGTCGCGGAAATCGGCATCAACCATAACGGAGATGTTGATCTAGCCAAGAGGCTTATCAGTGTAGCCTTGGCTGCCGGCTGCGACGCGGTTAAGTTCCAGAAGCGGACTGTTGACGTAGTTTATACCGCGGAAGAGTTGGCCAAACCCCGCGAGAATCCCTTTGGCCCTACCAACGGAGACCTCAAGTACGGCCTCGAATTCGAGGAGGAAGAGTACGAAGAGATCAGCGCTTTCTGCAAGTCGGTCAAGATGCTCTGGTTTGCCTCTCCCTGGGATGAGGCCTCGGTGGATTTCCTGGAGGGTTTTGAGGTTCCGGTTTACAAAGTTGCTTCCGCATCGCTTACGGACGATCGGCTGCTGCGGGGCATCCGTGCCACAGGAAAGCCGGTCATCCTCTCCACCGGCATGAGCACCTACGCTGAGATTGACCACGCGGTTGAAGTTCTGGGCAAAGAAGGTCTCGTTCTAATGCACACCACGAGTACGTACCCAGCGACTTACAACGAATTGAATCTGCGAGCCATACCGACTATGGCCGCACGATACGGCGTGCCCATCGGCTACTCCGGACATGAGACCGGGATCCCGACCAGCGTCTGCGCAGCTGCACTCGGAGCCTGCAGTGTAGAGCGCCACATCACGATGGATCGCGCGACGTGGGGTTCTGATCATGCGGCCTCCCTGGAGCCAAACGGGATCTCGCGGTTGGTACGCGACATTCGGCTCTGGGAGCAGGCAAAAGGCGACGGAATCAAGCGCGTCTATGAGCGCGAGGTTCCGATCATCAAGAAACTCCGCCGCGTGGGCGCCGTGGTCTAACTCATGGTCCAGGAGAATTCCGCAGCGGTTGGCCTGGAGACCATCCGGGCAGTGGCCATCGATGTCGACGGCGTACTCAGTGACGGCGGGCTTTGGTGGGGACCCGGTGGTGAAGAGTGGAAGCGCTTTTCCTTCGCCGACATCATGGGGGTTTCTCTGGCGCGCCGCGCCGGACTGATCCTGGCCCTGATCTCAGGCGAAAATAGCCCCTTAGTGGATCGCTACGCCGAGAAGATGCTCATACGGCATGTCGTCAAAGGATGCCGCGACAAGGCTGCGGCGCTACGCGAATTCGCCGCTGCCGCTGGAGTGAAGCTCACAGAAATCTGCTTCATGGGCGATGACGTTAACGATCTGCCGGCAATGGTAATTGCGGGTCTATCTGCTGCTCCAGCGAATGCAGCCTCGGCGGTCTTGGCGCGCGCGAACTTTATTGCCAGAGCTCCCGGGGGTAATGGCGCGGTGCGCGAGTTGATGGAAGCGCTGCTGGCCGCGCGAGGCCTCACCGCGCAGGAAGTCTTCACCAGGGAATGAAGCTTTCGGCGTGCAATGATCTTCCCGAATCCCATTTAAGATTGGACCGATGAAACTTTCCGACTATGTAGTCCGCTTTGTGGCGGAGCAAGGGGTGAAGCACGTCTTCCTGGTGACCGGTGGAGGCGCAATGCACCTGAATCACTCCCTCGCCTGTGAAGCTGCGATCGAACCCGTCTGCAATTCGCACGAACAGGCCAGTGCTATTTGTGCCGAAGGCTACGCCAAAGCCACCAATCATCTTGGCGTATGCATGGTTACAACCGGGCCGGGTGGCACCAACGCCGTCACTGGGGTTGCGGGTGCATGGTTGGACTCGACCCCCATGCTCATTATTTCGGGACAGGTGAAGAGGCCGGATCGCATGTTCGATAAGGACGGTCGGCCGCTAGGCATGCGTCAACTTGGCGTGCAGGAAGTAGATATAGTCTCTATCGTAAAGCCGATTACGAAATATGCTGTGACGGTTATCGATCCGAACGACATTCGCTACCATTTGGAGAAGGCCGTCTATCTCGCCTTCCACGGCCGTCCTGGTCCGGTATGGATCGATATCCCGCTCGATGTCCAGGCTTCACCGATTAAAGAGCCGTCCGCTTTGCGCGGTTTTGATCCAGCGGAACTGACAGAGCCTCGCGCCGATGCGTCCCTCAAACAGGAAGTGCATCGCTTGGTTGCGAAGTTCAACCGCGCGGAACGCCCCTTGCTTTTCGCGGGTAACGGTATACGCCTGGCGCATGCCGAGAAGGAATTTGAACAGCTCCGGAGGTTGCTTCGAATTCCCACTGTGGCGACATGGTGTGCAGCCGATTTGGTCCCGAGCGATGATCCCCTCTATGTTGGCCGACCGGGTTCGGTGGCGGCGCGCGGGGCAAACTTCGCCCTCCAAAACTCAGATTTTCTTCTTGCTATTGGTGTACGCCTGGATTTCGCAATCACCGGATACGCACCGCAGAACCTGGCTCGTGGAGCGCATAAGGCAGTTGTTGATATTGATAATGCGGAGCTTAAAAAGCTCGATCCACACCTGCAGCAGCCAATCCATGCCGATGCAAAGAGATTTCTGGAGGCCTTTCTACGTCAAAAGGACTCGATTCGTCTCAGTGACCATTCTGCCTGGGATGCGCGCTGCGCGGGTTGGAAAACTCGGTATCCGGTAGTCACCGAGGAACACCGGAAACCGGAAGGACCAGTATCGGTCTTCCACCTCGCTGAGGTGATCGGCACCGAAGTCAAACCGGAAGACAGATTGGTAGTTGGCAATTCGGGATCGGCCATTGAGATTTATCTGCTTGCCTTTCCTACACTGCATTCTCAGCGCCTTTTTCACACCGCTGGGCTGGGTGCAATGGGCTATGCCATCCCCATGGCGATCGCCGTAGCGACTGCGAATCCGGGACGTGAAGTAATTGCCGTGGATGGCGATGGCGGATTTATGTTCAATATCCAGGAATTGGAGACCATCCGCCGCCTGCAGTTGCCGATCAAGTTCTTTGTTCTGAATAATGACGGCTATGCTTCGATCCGGGCATCGCAAAAGGCCTATTTTGGCGAAGCAAAGCTGGGTTCTGACAGAAGCAATGGCCTTACCGTCCCCAATCTCACTCAAGTGGGAGCGGCATTTGGCCTGAGTTCGGCGGTCATCAAGAATCAGGAGAGCCTTCGTGCTGACATTCGGCGGGTTCTGGAGATGAAGGGGCCCGTAGTTTGCGACGTGATTGTCGTGCCAGATGAGATGCGCGCCCCGCGTCTGCAGTCGTATCAAAAACCGGATGGCTCCTTCGTCTCGAAACCTCTGGAGGATTTGTTCCCATTTCTTCCGCGGGAAGAGTTTCTGGCAAATATGATCGTAGAACCTCTGCCCGAATAAGAGAAACTATGCAAGCCGTGTTCGGAATCATGCAAGGGCGTCTGAGTCCGCCCGAGGACGACCGGTTCCAGTCATTTCCCCGACACTCCTGGCGGCAGGAATTCACTCGCGCGCGTGAAGTCGGGCTCAGCTACATCGAGTGGATTTATGACGAGTACGGCGCAACCGTCAACCCGATTGCGAGCCCAAAGGGCGTCGCGGAATTAAATGCTTTGAAACAAGAGACCGGCGTCAAGACGCCCGCGATTTGTGGGGACTGGCTCATGGACTATCCGCTCGTACGCTGCTCCGAAGCACAGCGGACGCAGCGGGAGAGCGCGCTGCATGATCTGCTTCGTTGGGGGAAACAAATTGGGGCGTCCCGGCTGGTGCTACCGTTCGTGGATGCTTCGTCAATGCAGACAGAGGAGGAGCAGGTCCTGGTCCTTGGAGTTCTGGAGCGAGCTCTTCCGGTATCTGGGGAACTGGGCATCGAAATGCATTTGGAAGCCGATTTCGGTCCTGACGAGTTCGCCTCGTTTCTTGCACGAATTCCACATCCGAGTGTCAAGGTAAACTACGATACCGGCAATAGCTCAGGCCTCGGGTATGTCGCTCGCGAAGAATTCGCGGCCTATGGCAATCGCATCGGCAGCATTCATATCAAAGATCGTGCACGCCTAGAAGATGGAAAGGCAGCAACCAAACCCCTGGGTGAAGGTAGCACAGACTTTGACGACGTCTTCAGAAGTATTCGCAAGATCGACTATTCCGGCGGATTTACCCTGCAGGTGGCGCGGGGAAAAGATGGCGACGAAGTGAACTGGATTAAACAGCAACTTGCCTTCCTCCGCCGCTACTGGACTTAGAGAAATGGATCTTCAGCTCACCGATCAAGTGGCATTTGTCGCCGGTTCTTCAAGAGGGATCGGCAGAGCTATCGCGTTGACATTGCTCGCTGAAGGCTGCCGTGTCTGCATCACAGGCCGCACTAGCATTGCCCTCGACGAGGCAACCCAAAGTTTGAGCGCACAGTATGGGCATAAGGTTTTCGGCATTCCAGGAGACTTGACCGACAGATCCGTTATTGACGACGCATTAGCCGCCCTTAGTCGAAAATGGGGTGGTCCGGACATTCTGATCGCGAACGTGGGTAGCGGCAGGGGTAAACCGGGCTGGCAACAAGAGGATATTGAATGGGAACGGCTTTTCAACCTGAATTTTTTTGGTAGCGTGCGCCTGGCACAAGCCGCTATACCCTATCTGAAACGTCGCGGCGGCAGCATCTTGTTCATGGCCTCCTTAGTTGCGGTAGAGGCCACCCCGGCTCCGCTGCCTTACAGTGCTGCCAAGGCCGCGCTCGTCAATTACAGCAAGAACCTGTCGCGGGCTGTAGCCGCCGACGGAATTCGAGTAAACTGCCTTGCGCCTGGCAACGTATTATTCGACGGAGGCTCCTGGGACGACCACCTTAAAGCGCGTCGGGAGGAGGTCGAGAGTTACATCTCGACAGAGGTACCGCAGAAGCGTTTCGGTACGCCCGAGGAAATCGCCCAGTTTGCCGCATATCTGGTTTCCCCGAACTCAAAGTTTGCCACCGGCGGATGTTACATCATGGATGGCGGCCAGACACGTAGAGTCTGATGGTGGAGAAGGCTTCGATGACCGACGTAAGAGACAGTCATGTTGCGAGGCTGTTCGATCTCCGTGACCGGGTAGCGATCATTACCGGCGGGGCGGGTCTGCTGGGTTACCATCATGGAGCGATTCTCGCTTCAGCCGGAGCGCACGTCGTATTGCTCGATCTCCCTGCCGCCAATCCCCAGACCCGTGCGAGCCAACTAACCGACCACTATGGTTCAGAATCGCTCGGTATCGCAGGCGATATCACAAGTGAGTCCTCGCTGGAGAACGCACGAGAGCTGATTCTCGAGAAGTTTGGCCGCATCGACATACTTATAAATAACGCCGCGAACAATCCGAAAGTGGAAGACGGAAATACCACGTGGTCAAGGCTGGAAAATTTCCCGCTTGAGGTATGGGATGCCGACATTAGGGTCGGCCTGACCGGCGCGTTTCTCTGCTCTCGCCTCTTCGGCGCCGAAATGGCCAAGCGCAAGTCGGGAGTCATTTTGAACGTGGCTTCAGACCTAGCATTGATTGCACCCGACCAACGCCTTTATCGCGTGGAAGGGCTTCCTGATGACCAGCAACCTGTCAAGCCGGTGACGTACTCGGTGATCAAGACGGCTCTGATCGGACTCACGCGTTACCTGGCGACCTACTGGAGTAGCGTCAATATCCGTGTGAACGCGATCTCTCCCGGAGGGGTTTTCAACGGCCAATCGGAAGCTTTTCTAAGCCGATTGAAGCAACTCATCCCGATGGAGCGTATGGCCAACCCGGATGAGTACCAGGGAGCAATTCTTTTCCTTTGTTCAGACGCATCCTCGTACATGACGGGAGCGAATCTTGTGATTGACGGAGGTCGCAGTTGCCTCTAGCCTCGGCTGAATTGAAAAGTAGTGAACTATTTTCGGTTGCCGGAAAAACTATCGTTCTCACCGGAGCGTCTGGCTTCTTGGGCCGAACTTTTGTCCGCGCTCTGCTCGCGAATGGCGCGCGCGTGGTCGCGATCGGACGCTCCGAACGGCTGATGCGCGAGGCGGAGAAGTGGTCTGGAGAATTCGGCTCACAAAGCATTTCCGTTCATCGGGTCGACATGTATGACGTGCCCGGGTTTAGCGAAACTCTGGATCGGATCGTCGACAGGGAGCGTTCGATTGACGTGTTGGTCAACAACGCTCATGAATTGGGCCCTGGCACCGGGTTCAATGTGCCGGAAGGGTCCCTGGAAGCGGCAACCTTGGACACCTGGATGCGCAATCTGACCGGAGGTATTTACTGGGCGGCCCTAACCACGCAAAAACTCGGAGCCAGGATGAAACAACAGCGGGCGGGCAGTATCATCAACATTTCGACGATGTATGCATTGGTTGCCCCGAGACCGCAACTCTATCAAGGCACGGAATTCCGTAATCCACCCGGATACTCCGCGGCTAAAGCGGGATTGCTCAGTTTTACTCGATATGTAGCATCGTTTTGGGGGACGGATGGCATTCGAGCAAATGCAATTCTTCCCGGTCCGTTTTCAAACACCGAAGACGGCGGCGGACCCAATGCTGTTCAGCAGGACAGCGCATTCCTGGAGCGTCTTAAGGGATTTACGTGTATGGGAAGAATCGGCAGGCCGCACGAACTGGCGGGGGCACTTCTGTTTTTAGCTTCCGATGCGTCGAGTTTTATGACCGGACAGGCAATTGTCATCGATGGCGGCTGGACAGCCGTTTGAAGTACAATCGCCGAGGCTTTCGATGCTGCGTCTGTCGAGTTTTACCATTCTTTCTTTTATAGCCTGTTCTAGAACATGGATCCCGGCCTTGACTTGGAAGCCAATGCGAACCGATCGATGTCCGATCTGCGGATCGGAGTCGGCTGAGGTTCTGCAACTTCACTTCAATGCGAAGATGAACCTGCCGACAGAAGTGACGCTCAGGCATTGCGCATCGGACAATTTACTTTTCGTGGCAAGCGGTGATCAGAACAGTTACGACGAGTACTACGAATCTCTGGCGAATGATTCCTACCATTCGGAACTGGCGGGTGGCGATCTTCATTCGCCCATTGCGAAGCTACAACGGGACCAACTCGCGCGTCTGCTGGACGGGTTCTTCAGTCAACTCCAAAAAGTGCTGGATTTCGGATGCGGGGAAGGCTGGCTCCTGATGGAGCTTGCAAGTGAATTCCCGTCATCCATTTTTCGGGGGTTCGGTCCAAGCCCGGGTGCGCCGATCGGATCACTGAAAGCCCAGACGTTGGGCCTGAAAAACCTGACCATTTCCGATCAAAAGCCGGGCGATGCTCCCTACGACCTGATTATTGCTTCGCATATGGTTGAGCATTTGCTCAATTTCGATTTGCTTCACTCCTGGAACTCTCTTTTAGCTGAAAACGGGCTTCTTTATATTGAAGTTCCCAATTCTCTCCAGTATGCGACCCATGAACGTCGGGAGTTCCTGTACTATTTCGATCGGATTCATGTTAACCACTTTACTCCCAGTCGTTGGTGCGGCTCCTGGCAGCGCATGGGTTCGGTTATGTTGGACATTTTGAATACGAGTTTCCCTATCGCGATGGCGGTGAATACCCAGCACTAGGAATGTTATTCGGAAAGGGTCAAGAGGCGGTCGGTATCTCGTCCCCAAGCATCCATCAAACAGCGATGCTCTATATTTCACAAGAAAAGGTGAGGGCTCAGGCGCTCACGGAGCAGTTGAAGGCTTTCGAGGGTGAACTGGTTTGTGGTGCGGGCGATAACTTTCACCGATCCAGCGAAAACGGGGGGATGCTTTCCAATCTGAAGAACATAGTCGTTCTGGACGAGCGTCCGCAGGTAATTCTGATCGGCGACCGAAGATGGACAACGGAAGTTCCCGCCGAGGGCATTCGGCGCTACCGTTGGCCCGTACTCATTACAGGGTCAGTGGGAAGGGATGCTATCTGCCAGCAGGTGAAAGAAATTGATCCTTCCAGGCAGGTGTTCTTCCTTTAGCAACACGAAGGCACTGTGCCGGACCCGTAGAAGGACTTCATCCCGCGCGCAAGTAGACCTAGTGACCAAGAGCGTTGATCAGCCTCTGTGCACAAATAGTGTTCTTCCTGTGCCGATTCAAACAACTCTGATAGCCATCGAGGTAACGACAAGTTCCCGGAACTCTGGAGGAAATTGGGTGAGCGAATGCAGGAACTGTGGCGGTAGCGAACTGCACGATCTTGGACCGATCGGCATGATGCAACCCTTCTTTCTGAAGAGGGTGTTCGGAATGGAGCTTCGCGTCCCCCGATCGCCGAATGCGGTGAAGCAAAAGATTCGCGATCTCGTGACTCTTTTCATGTCTTTTTTTTCACGTGTAACCACACCATTTGCATTCGTGGAGATGCAACTCTGC
>Ga0210406_10002511_pt1 | contig 20857 bp, 18 predicted proteins | sample IncBWC30MmetaG_FD_155454 | JGI IMG/M metagenome (GOLD analysis project Ga0210406, IMG submission 155454) | Forest soil microbial communities from Barre Woods Harvard Forest LTER site, Petersham, Massachusetts, United States - Inc-BW-C-30-M | ecosystem: Environmental > Terrestrial > Soil >... | reverse complement strand
GTAGGCGACGACGTCACTCTCTACCAGGGGGTGACCCTGGGCGGAACTAACCTCAGCAAGGGAAAGCGTCATCCCACGATTGGCAACGGAGTAGTGGTTGGCGGTGGCGCGAAGATTCTGGGCGCGATCACCATCGGCGACCATTGCCGCATCGGCGCAGGATCGGTGGTGCTGCGAGACGTTCCCGCCGACTCCACCGTGGTCGGGGTGCCGGGTCACATCATCTTCCGCCAGGGAAAACGTGTTGTCATCACCGATCCCAAGCAAATCAACGATCCGCTTTCCGAAGCTCTCGCTGCGGTCGCGACCGAGGTGAAGACCCTGCGCGAACAGGTGTGCCGTTTAGAAGGCCGGGAGCACGTCCCAAGCGAGGGCGGCGACTCGCTGGACCTCGCGATTGAGATGGATTACCAGATCTGAAAAGTCAGAACGCTGTTGCCTTGTGGATTAAACTGTGGCGTGGGTTTTCGCGGCAATCTTGTTCCGGGAAGACCTCTGGTGGCGGCCGGTTTTGTCTTTTTCTTCGCCGTTATGGCCGCCTGTTGGGTCCCTTTTTCGGCGAGCAGCGCATCAAGCCCCACCATTGATTCCGACAACGAACAAGTCTACTACGCCAACGCGCATCCCTACATCGAAGAGTCGCTCAAGCAACTCAAGAAGCAAATCCCGCAGCTGAAAGACCTTCAACCGCCCGAAGATCAGCAGGAGCTGCCCATAATTCTGCAGAAGGTTGGCGCTCAAGTGGACGACTTCTTTCGTCACATAACCGACCTGACTGCGCAAGAAGAAATCTCCCTGACGCGGCTCAGGCAGGAGAAGCCTTACACCAAACCCGAGCTATCAGGGCAGCGGGTTCGCGACAGCTACCTTATCCTTCGTCATCGCAACAATGGCCAGACGGAAATCATTGAATACCGCACCGACGGGAAGGGTGACAACTTCGATCAGGTGCTCGTACACAATGGCTTTCTCGTTACCTCGGGATTTGCGTTGAGCTGCAATTACTTTTCGACCGGATTTCAATCCGAGTCAACCTTTCGCTACCTGGGCGAAGAAGAAATCGGCCAACGCGATTCCTATGTCGTCGCCTTCGCCCAGCTGCCAGGGAAAGCAACGCTCTCGATCAGGACGAAAGGGCGAAGCGAAACGGTGGCGCACGTGCTCGTGCAGAGTGTCGCGTGGATCGACAAGAACGACTTCCAGATCTTGCGTATGCGCACCGATCTGCTCGCGCCGCGAAAGGAGATTGGACTCAGCCAGCAGACAACGGAAATTACGTTCGACAAGGTACAACTCGCAGACGTCGCGACGCCCCTGTGGCTGCCCAGTAGCGTTAAGGCCTACGTCGAGTTCACCACCCACAATGGCGACGTCGATGAGTTCTTCGAGCTGAGCTATCACAACGAACATCGCTATACGAACTATCAACGGTATCGGGTGGCGGCAAAGATGCTACCCTGACCGGCGACTGGGTTTGAATCGAATTTTGAAAAGCGCACTCCAATGATTTTGGAACACGAGGAGGAACTAAAGAATGGGTACGACCGCACAAGGGGGACAGGCAGTCTCAAGAAGCGACCAGACCAGAACCGGCAGTCGCCGCGCTGAACTGCTGGCCGCTCGCATTGAGGAAGGAGCTGCCTTTCTGGCTGCCTTCGCTGAAGGACTTTCGGACGCCGAATGGCGCGCGCCCGTATCAGCCACCGACCATCGTTCGATCGGCGTCATCGTGTACCATGTCGCCGCCGTTTACCCTATCGAGATCGATTTGGCGCGAGCCATCACCAGTGGCAATGCGGTCACCGATGTCACCTGGGACGTCGTTGCCCAACTCAACGCCAAACATGCGGAGGAACAGGAAGACATAACCAAGGAAGCGGCTCTCGAGCTCTTGCGCAAAAACAGCAGCACGGCTGCAGCCGCTGTGCGCACATTCACCGATGAGCAATTAGACGCCGCAGCGCCATTTGCGTTGAGCTACGGCGCGCCGGTCACCGCGCAGTTCGTCATTGAGGACCACGCAGTTCGCCACAGCTGGCACCACCTCGCGCGCATCCGCATGGGCCTGAGCCGCTGACTCTCGCAGTCGGGCGGCGCGCCTCGCGGTATTTTCTCCCCGAGCGTTACGCGATGTGCGCCGCCTTCAGGACCAGCGCGGCCAGCGCAGCCCCCAACAGCGGCCCCAGAATCGGGATCGGCGCGTACGACCAGTCGGAGCTTCCCTTTCCTGCGACCGGCCATACCGCATGCGCCACGCGCGGGCCGAAATCGCGCGCGGGATTGATGGCGTAGCCGGTCGTTCCGCCCAGCGACAATCCAATCGCCCACACCAGCATGGAAACAAAGTACGGCCCAAGTCCGTTTCCGATGGGAGCCAACGTCTTCGAACCGATCGCGGCCACCACCACGATCAGCAGCATCGTGCCAATTACTTCGCAGAACAGGTTGCCCGGATAATGGCGAATCGCCGGCGAGGTGCAGAACACAGCCAGCTTGGCATCGCGGTCCTCTGTGAGCTTCCAGTGCGGCAGGAAGTACAGCCACACCAGCGTCGCGCCGCAGAACGCGCCGAGAAACTGTGCGCTCCAATACGGTACGATCTTCGCGTAGTCGCCCGAGGTAATCGCGAACGCCAGCGTGACCGCCGGATTGATGTGCGCATCGGCGCTGCCGAACGCGATAGCGGTGAAAATGCCGCACAGTACGGCGAATCCCCATGCCGTGGTGATGACCATCCACCCCGCGCCCTCGGCCTTCGAGCGCTTCAGCAGGACGTTGGCCACCACGCCGTCACCCAGCAGGATCAGCACCAGCGTTCCCGCAAACTCGCCCACGAATGGTGAAGTCATGTCTCCTCGGTTTCGAAGGGGCACGGCTTCAGCCGTGCCGAAATTCAGTTTGTGATGAATTCGGAGCGGACTTCAGTCCGCGAGGAATCAATTACCGCCCTCTTCCTCCACCCAATCAAACGTGCGCTTGACCGCCTTCTTCCACATGCGGTACATTCGCTCGCGCTTCTCCGCCGCCATGTTGGGCTTCCACGTCCTGTCCACCGACCAGTTGGCGCGCAGGTCGTCGATATCGCGGTAATAGCCCACCGCCAACCCCGCCGCATACATCGCACCCAACGCAGTCGTCTCCTTGATGGCGGGTCGCACCACCGGTCTATCGAGAATGTCAGCCTGAAACTGCATCAGCGTCTCGTTATCGACCATGCCGCCATCGGTGCGCAGCACGTCGAGCGTGATACCGGAATCCTTCTCCATCGCCTCCACCACCTCGCGCGTCTGGAAGGCCGTCGCTTCCAGCACGGCCCGCGCCAGGTGCGACTTGTTGGCGTAACGAGTCAGTCCGCAAATTACGCCCCGCGCACTCGACTTCCAGTACGGCGCGTACAGTCCGGAGAACGCCGGCACGAAATAGACGCCGCCATTGTCCTCCACCTGCCGCGCCAGCATCTCGATCTCAGCGCTGTTGCGAATGAGGTTCAAATTGTCGCGTAGCCACTGCACCAGCGCGCCGGTGATGGCAACGCTGCCCTCCAGCGCATAGTGCGCAGGCTGCTTGCCGCGCTGATAGGCCACGGTGGTCAGCAATCCGAACTTCGAATGCACTGGCTTGGTATCGGTGTTGAGAAGCAAAAAGCAGCCCGTGCCGTACGTGTTCTTCGCTTGTCCCGCCTCGAAACACGTCTGCCCCACCAGCGCCGCCTGCTGATCCCCGAGGTCGCCCGCCAGGGGAACCCCCGCCAGCGGACCGCCCGCCACTTGCCCATACACCTCGCTGCTCGACGCAATGCGCGGCAGCATGGCGGCCGGAATATTGAACAGCCGCAGTATCTCCTCGTCCCACGCCAGGGTTTCGAGATTCATTAACTGAGTGCGGCTGGCGTTGGTCACATCGGTCACGTGAATGCCGCCCGACGGACCGCCCGTCAGGTTCCACAGAAGAAAGGTGTCGACGTTGCCGAAGATGACCTCGCCCGCTTCAGCCAGCGCGCGCGCGCCGGGCACGTTCTCCAGGATCCAGCGGATCTTGAGCCCGCTGAAATACGTCGCCAGCGGCAGTCCGGTCTTGGCGCGCAGTTGGTCCTGCCCGCCCGATTTCGACATCTGCTCGACGTAGTTGCTGACGCGCGTGTCCTGCCACACGATGGCGTTGTACACCGCCTGTCCGGTTTTGCGGTTCCACACCACGGTCGTCTCGCGCTGGTTGGTGATGCCGACGGCCGCGAGATCGCTCGCCGTCAGCCCCTTCGACTGCATGGCCTCGGCGACAACTTCCTGCGTGCGCGCCCAAATTTCCGGCGGGCTGTGCTCTACCCATCCCGGCTGCGGATAGATCTGCTCGTGCTCCTTCTGCGCGGTGGCAACCGTCTGCCCCGAGCGGCTGAAGACGATGAAGCGCGTGCTGGTTGTGCCCTGATCGATGGCGCCCATGTAATCCGGCAAGTTCACGTTCCTTTACCTGCTGGTGGAGTTCCGTTCAGGACGACGTTCCTGCTCCTTCGCGCCGTCCTTCGTCACACCGGCCTTCGCTGACCAGCCTGAAATCGTCCCCACGTAATCGTCAATCTCGTGCTGCGTATGCGCCGCATCCCAGCTCATTTCCTTCTGCATCACAGCCGCCGCGACCGGCGCAGCCGCCCTCGCCATCTTCCAGCTGAAGAACTGCAAACCCGTGCGGCGCTCCAGCACATCGTCGAGCGTGGCGGCCATCTCGTTGCGCGCGCTGTAAGCGATCTCCGCCCGGGTCGCCGGATATCCCTCGACGATCGGCTGGGCTAACTCAGGCTCCTGCTTTGCCAAATCAAGCACCGCCCCGGCGTTCGTCCCGAACTTTTCCGACAAGTGCCGCGCGGTCAAATCAGGCAGACCATAATTGGCGACCAAACTCTGCGGATAGTCCGCGCTGTAACCCTCAGACCCGCTCAGGTGATGTTCGCGCGTCACGCACCCACCCACCGGCTGTCCCAGTTGCTGTTGCACCGCGTTGACCGCGTCCTCGGCCATTGCGCGATACGTGGTCCACTTGCCGCCCATCACGCTGATGAGCCTGCTCTCGCGATCTACCTCGACTTCGTGTTCGCGAATCAGCTTCTTGGTCTTCCCGGGCTTGCCCGAGCTCACCAGCGGACGCACACCCGCGAACCCTGCAACGATGTCCTCGATCGCGAACGGCCGCGACAGGTAGCGGTTCAACTGCCGCAGCAGGTAGTCCACCTCCGACCGCTTCACCACCAGCTCTTCCTCATGTGTAACTTCGTCGTCCGTCGTTCCCACCAGCAGACGTCCCAGCCACGGGATCGCAAAAATCACGCGCCCGTCGTCAGTCTTGGGAACCACCACTGCGTCGGTCGTGCGCTCGTCGAGAGGCAACAGGATATGCACGCCTTTACTCAATCGCAGGCGCTTCTGCACTCCCGGCTTCGCCATCTCGCGGATATGGTCCGAATACGGCCCTGTAGCGTTGACGAAAACTCTCGCCCGCACCGTGGTCTTCGCGCCGTTGAGTTGATCTTCGATCTCGGCGGCGCAGATCTTTCCGCCTGCATCCTGCTCCAACCGGACGACCCGGGCGTGATTCACCGCTTCGCCGCCCGCCTGCGTGAAGGTCTGCACCACCGCCACGCAGTAGCGCGCATCGTCGAATTGCCCATCCGCGTAAGCGATGGTTCCCTTCAGGCCGCTGCCCTGCAAGAGCGGCCACCGCGCCAGCGAATCTTTGGCCGAACGGTAACGGCTAGGAAAGAAATTATGCTTCCCGGCGATGCGGTCGTAGATCTTCACTCCAACGAAGTAATAAAAAACGTCCCAACGCGAATAGCACGGAACGAGAAATTCCATGGGATGCGCCAGGAACCGCGCGTTGTCCAGCATGAACCGCCGTTCCTGCAGCGCCCGCTTCACTACGTTGTACTGCCCCGGATCGAGGTCGGTCACGGCCTCCTGCAGGTAGCGCACTCCTCCGTGTATCAGCTTCGTCGAACGGCTCGACGTGGCCGACGCGAAATCCCCGGCCTCGATCAGCACGGTGCGAAGTCCGCGCAACTGCGCATCCAGCGCAGTCCCCGAGCCGGTGGCGCCGCCTCCGATCACGCAGACATCAAAGCTCGCACCGTCAATTTTCCGCCACGCCTCCGAGCGATGCCTCACGCGCTCTCTCCCGAAGCCGCCCGCCGTTCAAGGTAGAGCGCCCACGCTGCCATGGTCTGCGCGTCTTTTATGGAGTTGTCGCGAATGAGCTGCCGCAACCGCGCCACGCTCACCTTGCGCACCGCCAGGTCGTGCTCTTCAGCGTCACGCTCGCCCGCCTTCGGACTCAAGCCCGTCGCGAGGAATGCATATGTCTTCTGCCTTGTGTATCCGCAGGCGATATGGATCTCCCCCAGGTATTCCAGCTTCTCCGCCACCAGTCCGGTTTCGGCCTGCAGCTCTTCGCGTGCGATCTCTGCCGGATCGACGTCATTTCGCTCCAGGCTGCCCTGCGGAAACTCCAGCGAATTCGCGCCGATGGGATAACGAAACTGCTCGACCAGATAGACCTGTTCGCCGTCGATGGGAAGAATGATGGCGCTGTCGTGCTTCTCGACGAAGCCATAGATGCCGCGCGCCCCGTTGTCGCGCTCGATCTCGTCTTCCCGCACCGTCATCCATGTATTGCGATACACCACGCGCGAGCTGAGTTGCCGAATCGTCATGACGGAATTCCGCAAAACAGTCTCTCATGCGCTGCAAGCTTTCGCCGCGATCAGACCCGTGTGGCATCATGGCGGGGATGGCAATCACCGCAGATATCGCAGTCATCGGCCTCGGGGCCGTAGGCAGCGCCGCGCTCTATCAGTCCGCCAAACTCGGCGCCAGGGTGATCGGCATCGACCGCTTCGAGCCCCCTCACGACCACGGCTCCTCGCATGGCGAGACCCGCATCACCCGTCAAGCCATCGGTGAGGGCCGCGAGTTTGTGCCACTGGTCCTGCGCTCCAACGAAATATGGGACGAGCTGGAGTCCGCCACCGGCCGCGACTTGATCACCCGCAACGGCGGCCTGATTCTGGCCTCGCCCAACATCGAAGGCAAGCATCACGGATCGAGTTCGTTCCTGGCGGAAACGGTCGATGCCGCAAAGGCGTTTAGCATCCCCCACCAGCAGTTCAGCGGCGACGACATTCGCCGCCTCTATCCGCAGTTTCGCCTGGCCTCTGACGAAGTCGGCTACTTCGAGCCCGGGGCGGGCTTCCTTCGCCCCGAAGCCTGTGTGGAAACTCAAGTCGCCGAGGCGAAGAGGCTGGGCGCAAGCGTGTTTACCTCGGAGACGGTTCTGGAAATTGCGCCAACTGGTGACACCGTCAGAGTGCGGACGGACAAAGACTCTTACGAAGCCGCAAAAGTCATCCTCGCCGCCGGACCGTGGATCGCGAAGCTCTTGCCGCCGGAGCGAGCACATCACTTCCTCGTCTATCGCCAGACCTTGTGCTGGTTCGCGCTGCAACAGAGCTTCGAGCGTTACTCACCGGACCGCTTCCCTGTTTTCATCTGGATCACCGGCAACCGCCTGCAGGACATGTTGTACGGATTCCCCGCGATTGATGGCGCTGAAGGCGGCCTGAAGATCGCCACGGAACGTTACGAAAGCACCGTGGATCCCGACGCGGTCCAGCGTGAAGTCAACGAAGAATCGGTCTCGGAGATGTATTCTGAATACATTGCGCCACGCCTGCCCGAGGTCAGCAGCCAATGCCTGCGCACCGCAACCTGCCTCTACACCGTGACACCCGACGCCAAGTTCGTCATCGATTATGCTGACGCGAGCCAAAACGTCCTGTTCGCCTCCACCTGTTCCGGCCACGGATTCAAACACTCCCCGGCGGTTGGCGAGTTCCTCGCGCAGCGCGTGTTGGGGCTGCCCACAAGAATCGACCTGTCGGTGTTTGCGCTGCGGCGACTGTTTGGCTGAGGAATGTGGCCCACCCCATTGAAGTTTGATCTCGGCGTAGTGCAAATTGAGGTAGACTAGGATCGATTTCCTGTAATGCTGGACTCTCGCGCAGCCCTTCGCTGGATGCACGCAGCGGGAGGGGTCCTATGCATCTGGTATTCGGCTTGTTACTGGTCATTACTGCTGCTTGTGCGTTCGCACAGCAGTACACCCCAATCTCGCCCACTCCGGATTTTTCTGACACAGCACAGCCTGCATCGCCTGAACCGCAGCGCCCGACCGCAACAACTCCAGCACCCTCTATCGGCTCGGCCTTTCCCGACGCCCCGAGCCATACTGCCCGGCATACGTCCGCCCGAGACTCGGTGCCGCAACCGGTGGCGGTCTTGGCCGTAGCACCCAATTCCCACACGACGAATCCCGCAGCCGCGTCTCTCGCGACCACATTCAGGCAGTCGTCCAACCTTACGACCTTGAACAGCTCGTCGCTCATCTTTACCGGCGGCGCTTCATCCGCAACCGAGCAATCGGACCAAGGCGCGAGCGGCGCCGGGAAGAACTGTTTCCACGCCTCATCGAATAACGGCGAAGGGAGGGACTGGATCACGTCGCTGGTGGCTCTCACCTCCCATAAGGGCGGTAGTTACTGTGCCCTTGGCGAGGGAGGCTTCTGGAAACGCGGCACCTACGCCGCGACACGCGCGTTCGTCGCGCACCGCTACAATAGCGCCAACGGGTTCAATGTGTCGCAGTTCCCGGGCGCCTACGCATCCGGCCTTCCTGGCAGCTACTACCCGTACGACAGCGGAGACAGGCTTGCGGCAAGGTACGCATCCGCCATCGGACGCGATGCCGTTAGAAATATGTTTAGCGAGTTCTGGCCCGACTTCGCGACCCACGTGCTGCGTCGTCGCCCGTGACCGGCTTTAGGGTTGGGGCGGATCTTTCTTGAGATGCGGCGTTAGCTTCTTGACAACGAATTCCTGGAAGAGCCCGGCGACGCCGCCTTCCGCGATCCGGATCAGCGTACTCTGAAAGTACAAGCTCGTGCTCCGATCACTCGCCGGGGTGTAGGCAAAGGTGATGCCGCTCGTGATGAACGATCCGACGATCGTTGAGTAGTTCACTTGATACTTCTTGTTGTCGCCCTTGCACATTACGGCATTGCCGAGCGCGTACATAAGGCGCGACTTCTTCGAGCCCGTTCCCCTATAAAAGTAGCGCGGATCCTGTTTCAGCACAGAAGTCAGGATAGCGCTGTCGATAAACGTTCCTATGAACACGCCACCATAGGTCGCACCAAAACGCTTGAAATAACCTTCGGCGCCCTGCCCGTAACCACCGTACTCGTCGGCCGCCTGGTAGATTCCAGCCAGAGCGCCCGCACCGACGATGGTCATGGGATCGGTGACAGACTTCCAGGCAAGCTCAAACTTCTGTCTAGGGTTGAGAGGGGCCGCATCCGGAACATAGCTGGCGTAAAAATTCGGAATGAAGCCCAGTACCCGTTGCTTTTCCTGGTACTCAATCTGCTCTTGCGCGACCTCCTCAACCGTCGCGCTGACTTTCACTTCAGTCGTAGCTCGGGCAACATCAAGCTCGATCCCGGGCACGATGAATACGGCTCCCGTACCGAGGCTTCCCGAGTAAACCTTCGTTTCGAAACCTGTTGCTGAAATGGTCAGCTGAAAGGGGCCAGGAGGCTGAGTGGCGAAGGAGTACTGTCCATCGTCATTCGAAAGAATATCTACCGGAGCGTGGCCGGCACGGGTCAGCCGCACTTGTGCGCCAACCGCGACGCCGCCGCCTGGGACGGTGACCGTTCCCGAGATGCTGCCTTTAGCCTGAGCAGTCTGCGGAGCCGCATTCGATGCGCCCGAACCCGATTGAGTCCCCGCACCGCCATCCACCGCCGAGACGGACGGCGGCTCAGTTTGGGCAACCCCAATGCCGCAAAATCCAAGGCCCACAAGAAATAAGGTGAGTGCGATCCGGACGCCAGCCCTATGAACCGGTCCTCGCACGTTTCGGTGCAAAATCATCCTCTCGACGCTTCCTCGCAATGCTCGCCTGGCAGCCATCTGCTGCTATTCGAGCAAGTTCGATCCGTCATTCGCCGGCGTTTGCAGAGGACCCCGAGCAAATTTCCAACCAGCAGTATCTATTGATGATGGATATTCACAAACGACGCACTACGTAACTTCTGGCCAGGGCGCGGTTGGGTTCCACAATCAGCCCGCAAGCTGGAGGCACTCTCAACGTTATCAGAGCGTCCGCGGGAAAGCACAGGCTGCGCGCGATTCGCTGTTAAGAACTGTTACGCCTTGCCGCTCTGCCTGTTTGTGTCAGGACGCACTAGCGCCAACGTGGTGAGGTCATTCTGCGCCGCATTCGGCATCGTGTATTCGCGCACCGCCTGCAACGCAGCCGAAGCCACTCCGTGCGCGCTCGTCAGCGGAGTCTGCTCGAAACTCTGTTTCAGCCGGTCGATGCCGAACTCTTCCTTCTTGCGGGTCGCTTCCACCACGCCGCGCGAGACCAGCAGCAGTGCCCCGCCTCGCGGAACCGCGGCTGTAGGCGCCTCGTAGGTCGAAGCCGCAAACAGTCCCAGCGGAAGCCCCGTCGCAGCCAGCTCGCTGATGTCCGAGTTGTACCTCAGCAGTCCAGGCGTGTGCCCCGCATTGACGTAGCACACCGTGCCCAGCTCCTCGTTGTAGCAACCCACGAACGCAGCGCACGAGCGCACTCCCTGAGCGGCTCGCCGGATGCTGATGTTCAGCTCGTGGCAAAACTCCATCATGGCGTCCGCCTCATTCAGCTCATCGCTCGCCAGGCACTCCGGACCTCGAACCCGGAACGCCTCATTCGCCGCAGCTACGATGCCGCGGTTCTCGTTGCAGTCTCCCGCAACATCCAGCAATCCGAACACCACTCTTTGCCGATTGGCGCGCGCAAACTGGTAGAAGTCGCCTCCGACGCGTTGTCCGTGGACCACTCCCGCGATGTCGGCCCCCACGAGTTCCGGGAACTCGGCGCGAGTGGGTTCGGCGTTAGAAACCTGCGATTCAGCCCGTCCGAAAGAAAATCTCATAGCTTTGTACTGGGGAAGAGTTTGATCATAAACCGAACCCGCACAATTGCAAGACTCATTGCTACACTCGCTCCCGCTTGCGAATTCCGCAAGGTCTGTTAAAGTGACTCCGCTTGGCTTGTCGAGCGCGTCTTTCTCAGGACCATCGCAAGCCCCGGGCCGGGAGGCACCGCACGTGCGTATCGTCAGTGTCGGCGAGATTTTGTGGGACGTAATTGACAAGCACGAATACCTCGGCGGGGCCCCCTTGAACTTTGCCGCGCACGCCCAGAAGCTGGGCCACGAGGTGTACCCTCTCAGCGCGGTCGGAGCCGACGCCCGCGGCCGCAAAGCTCTCGACCTGCTCAAGGCGCGCGGCATGTCCACCGAGTTCATCCAGGTGCTCAAGGACAAGCCCACCGGCACTGCCGAAGTCGAACTCGACCTGGAAGGCAAGCCCACCTTCCGCATCGTGCGTCCTGTAGCCTACGACTTCGTCGATCTCTGCGACGAGGAACTCAAGCGCATCGCCCATCTCAAGCCCGACTGGATCTACCTCGGCACGCTGTATCACATGTCGATGCAGGCGCTGGACTCCACCCGCAAGCTGCTGAAGGCCGTCCCCAAAGCCAGGGTCTTCTACGATGTCAACCTTCGGCCCGGCCATTGGAGCCTCGCTACCATCGAGCAGCTATCCTCTCTCGCCACGGTCACCAAGCTCAGCGATCAGGAGTGCGAGGCGCTCGACGCCTCCGTCGATGCCTCCGAAGGACCGGGCCACTCGATCGAAACTTTCTGCCGCCGCTGGGCCGACCGCTACGGGTGCGAGACCATGTGCGTGACCTTCGGCGAACGCGGGTGCGCCATCCTCAAGGACGACGAGTACAGCCAGGCGCCGGGCTATCACGTGATCGTCGCTGACACCGTCGGGGCCGGTGACGCTTTCTCTGCCGCCTTCGTTCACGGCCTCAGCCAGGAATGGGACTCCACCCGCATCGCCCTCTGCGCCAACGCGGTAGGCGCGCTGGTCGCCAGCCGCACCGGAGCCATTCCCGACTGGAGCATCGCCGAAGCCCACGCGCTCATGAAAGCGCAAGCGCATTAGGTTTCGTATCAGGGCACGACTTCACAGGCTGCTGAAAAAGTCGCGCGAAGGCTCAGTTCGGGTAGAGCGGCGCTTCAGCGCCGCGTCCAAGCCCCTTTATTTTTGTCATCCCGAGGCGACTTTAGTCGCCGAGGGACCTGCATTTTCTTCGCTTGTCATCCCGACCGGAGCCGACGCTTCGGCGGCGTAGTGGAGGGACCTGCATTTTCTTGTCCTCACGACCTGACTTCCGCGAGGGATCTTCTTTTTTTCTATCCACTATCCACTATTCACTATCCACACGGCGAAGCTGTTCACTCCTCCACCACACACTCCACACTCACCTCTGGGGTCGCGACCGCGACCGTGCCGAACAACGGTCACCTGCCCTTGAACTTCTCCACCAGGAGTTGGCCTGCATCGTCGCTAACGCCCTTCAACCGGAAGCGAAGGCTCACCGAGTTGAACACAGACACGTCCGCACGCACCGGCTTCGAGCGGTCCATGATTCCGGTGATTTCGGCCTTGACTCCCTGCAGCGGGACTCCGTCCGCCTTCGCAATCACCTCGACCAGTTCGACTCCGCAGGCAGCTACGGCCGAAAGGAACAGCTCGCCCGGCGTGACTTCTTCGCCGGGGCATCCGTTCTGAGCAGGCCCGTCGATCACGTAATGGTGCTCTCGAACACTGCATAAAACGCGGCCAAAAACGTCGGTGGCCGCGGCTCGTGCTTCGTATTTGCTGATATCCGAATCTACCACGGGTGACTCCTTCTTGTTTGGTCATCACGAGGTCGCCTGGCGACCGAGGGATCTGCTTTTTCTATCCACTACCCACTATCCACTGTCTTCACGACATCGCCGGGCACTTCTCTGTCTGGAAGTACTGCCAACATTCGTCGGGCGTGAGATCACGGGTAACGCGACTGCGCGCGAGGTTGAGCAATTCGTGGATGTCGATGGCGTAAACCTGAGTGGTACCGTCATAACTGGGTGTGGCGAGGCGCCTGCCATCGGGGCTATAGGCCATACTATGCACAGCGTCCGAGTGGCCGCGCAGGGTCAGTAACTCCTGGCCGCTTTCCGCGCCCCACACTTTCGCCGTTTTGGCCTCACTGGCGGTGGCGAGGCGCTTGCCATCGGGACTATAGGCCACGCCAGTAACTCCGGGGAAGTGAGCCACAAGAACGGGGATCGCGTGGCCGCGCAGGGTCAGCACCTCCTGCCCACTGAGCACGTCCCACACCTTCGCCGTTCCGTCATCACTGGCAGTGGCGAGGCGCTTGCCATCGGGGCTATAGGCCACGCCAGTAACTCCGGGGATGTGAGCCACAAGAACGGGGATCGCGTGGCCGCGCAGGGTCAGCACCTCCTGCCCACTGAGCGCGTCCCACACCTTCGCCGTTCCGTCCGCACTGGTGGTGGCGAGGCGCTTGCCAGCGGGGCTATAGGCCGCACCGTAAACGCCATAAACCGAACCGTAAACAGGGTGCGAGTGGCCGCGCAGGGTCAGCACTTCCTGCCCGCTGAGCGCGTCCCACACCTTCGTCGTTCCGTCCTCACTGGTGGTGGCGAGGCGCTTGCCATCGGGGCTATAGGCCACACTGCGAACAGCGTCAGTATGGCCGCGCAGAGTCTGCAATTCCTTGCCGCTTTCCGCGTCCCACACCTTCGCCGTTTTGTCCCCACTGGCGGTGGCTAGGCGCTTGCCATCCGGGCTATAGGCGACACTCCAAACACGATCTGAGTGGCCGCGTAGGGTCATGCGCACTTGGGACGCCAAGATTGCCTGGTGAAGCGCCTCTTCTGCGGCGGGCAAGGGAGTTTGCCGAAATCGAAACGTGGCGTTCACCGCCTGCATGCCCAGTAGTGTGCTCTTTTCAGGATCGTCGCCGAGGCTCTCGTTCGCGTACGCAGCCAGCTCTCTAGCCTTCGATTCCCGAGCGTTGCGCTGAGCCGTGGCCGTTTCCTCCTTTGCGATACCTTCTTGTTTCCTGGCCTCCGCCTCGTTAGTCTTGGCAATGCCTTCCTGCGTTTTGGCAATGCCTTCCTGTTTTCGCCTCCTTTGCGTTCTTTTCGGCAGAGTCCCTTTGCCGCATTACCTCGTCCGCGCTCTTCTCGGCCTTTCCGCGTTGGGCCTGCGCGTAAATCCCAAACCCTATGGCGGCGAGTGTCAGCAATGTAAGAACTGCGACGATGGCGCGCACCACCCAGCGCCACTTTGTGTTCGAGCTGCGCCCGGCCGGCGCCAACGCCAGACGTTCGACCAGTTCCTTACTTGCAATGCCATTCGTGACCGCGTCGCCCGTCTCGTCCAGCCAGATCTTGTCCCCGAACTCCAGCCATTCCTGCGCCTGCACAGTGAGAGTTTTGTCCTGCAGTGCACCATCGACACTGATCGGAATGATGGCTCTGTCTGCGTGACGGCCCCTGAACGCCTCCACTTCCTTGCGCACCCAGCGCGGCTCTTCCAGCGTGCCGCGGTTGGCGATGACCACCAGAGTGCGCGAGCGGTACAGTGCCTTGAGCAGCGTGCTGTCAAGATGCTCGCCCGGCGCCGCTTCGTCTTCGCTGAAGAAGACCGTAATGTCGCTCGTGCAGCCGGCGCGCCAGGTCCGACGCGTAGCTGTGCGTACCGCGAGGCGCTGCGCCCAGCGCGAACGAGATGAACACGTCATAGTCGAACAGCCGCGCAGCGTTGTTGCGCCGCGGCGCACTCGACTTGCCCGCTTGTGCCACTTCCTCCGCCGTCACTGTAGCCATTGGCCCTCTTTCTGACCTTCATACTCTTTCTGTTGGTCACCCCGAAGGAGCCCGACTAGCTTTGCGTGTCATCCCGAGCGCAGCCCGCTCCGGCGGAGCCGAGGGACCTGCATTTTCCCCGCTTAACCTGCCCCGGCCACGTTTTGCGCATGTCCACACGCCGGCGACACCCTGCCACAGAAGCAAATCTTACGGACCGCTTTACCGGGTCCCTTTACGTGATGGGTCGCACTATACAACCACTCGCCTGCGTTCGCGCCATCTTTTCAATGTCCGTGGCCGGTTACCCACCCCCACCTTCGTAACGTCGATCCACTCCAGATCACAGACTTTCTTCTTGACTCCTCCTTACTCTCAATACTGGAGAACCATGCCCGGGCGGTCTTACCAACTCGCGCACGGTTCCAAAATCTGAATCGCGCGAGCGCGGAACCGACTACCCGGTCACTCCCGAAGCCATCGAGATCTTGGAGGTCGCCGAGATCTACGGCTCCGATGCTGCCGCCCGTCGCGGCGGTCAACTGTCGCGCAATCGCCAGCGCCGCCTGCAAACCTCCAACCGCAAGCGTAACGCCGCCATCGCGCTGGAGAAGAACCTGCGCATCGCCGCCGAAAGACTGGCCGAGCGCAAACTCGCCGCCGAGCGCGCCGCCGAGCACAAAGTCGAGCCCGAACCAGTCGAAACCAGAAAGCCGCCCGATAGCACCATTCCAGAAAGCGCGCGGCAACCGAACAGGAGGCTCAGTCCATCGCCTAATTGATGTGTCGAAAATGCCGTGTCGAATCGGAGTGATCGAGATCGCGCGCAGGCAGAACTGCGCCTTGCGAAGGGTGGAGCACGCCTTCGGCCCAGTGGAGTACGCCTTCCGAAGGGTGGAGTACGCCTTCAGGCGTACATTTTTCGGCCCGACATTGTACTTTGCGCTTTAGCGCCTGAGGTAGTAGCCGCTCTGCCTCAGCGGCTGAAGCCGAACCTGATGCTGGAACCAGGATGCACCACTGTAAGCCTAGCCTGAACGGGGGCCGAAGGGCGGTGCGCCGGGCGTAAGTGGAGCCTAACCCTTGCGGCAGAATTGGATAGATGTAACTATCAATAAAATGAATGAGATACAAACAATTTACGTCCAAGTCAATGAAAACAAAGGAGGACATGAGAAGACTTTCCATAATTTATTGAATGCTCTACCCTCAGGTCACGACCTCTTAAAAAGGGTCGGTTGACATAGAATTGACCCTTTATACAAGGTCCTATATTATGTTTTTGGCCCTTTAAATAAGGTCACAAATTGGCGCTGATTGCCGTATGGCAAGCAACGAGAGCACAGGAAGCGATTTATGAAGCCTGAATTCAGGTCCTTACGGACTAAGCAGATCGAACGAGCATTACGACCATTTGCCGACGCCCAAGACTTACAGCGCCCACAAAGAGGGTGGATTCGTGCAATCCGCCAAGCAACCGGAGTGCCCATGCGGGAGTTGTCAAAGCGGCTGCAACAAGCACCTTCTCGAACGAGCGCACTCGAAAAGTCCGAGGCGGAGTACCGCATTACATTAGGGAGACTCCGCGATGTTGCCGAGGCACTCGGGTGTCAGCTTGTCTACGCCCTCGTCCCGAAGAGCGGGAGCATTCAGGACCTGGCGGAACAGCAGGCGAGAGCCAAGGCTGCAGAGAACGTCCGCGCGGTGGAGCACAGCATGGCACTCGAGGACCAGGCAGTAGGAGGAGTAGACGAGAAGATCGAAGAAGAGACGAAGCGAATTCTGAAGAGACGGTAAGAGAGCGGAGACACGCGATGCCGCTAATGACGACCAGTGACGGTAACACGCCGCTCTCTCCAGAAGAGCTTGAGGACCTGATTCCAAGCCTGGCAACGAAAGAGGAATTGAACGAATGGGAGAGAGAGAACATCTTGCTAGCGAGAGAATGGGCCCTCAAGAACCGTTCAAGTGCCATCGACATGGTTTCCGATGAGTACATCAGGAAATTGCATCAGAAGATGTTTGACGAGACTTGGAAGTGGGCGGGCAAATACCGAAAAACCGAAAAGACGATTGGCGTGCCGTTTCACGAGATTCCCGAACGGCTGGGAGTCTTGTTTGGCAACGCTCACTTTTGGATTGAGAACAGCACATATCCGGCGGATGAGACGGCTGTCAGGTTTCACCACGGCCTGGTATTTATTCATCCATTCGCGAACGGTAACGGTCGACACGGCCGCCTGATCGCGGATGTCCTTGCGATCAAGCTCGGCCGGTCTGCTTTCTCGTGGGGGTCAAAAGACCTCGTGAAACAAGGTGAAGCACGGGACAAATATCTGGCGGCAATGAAAGCGGCTGACCGGGGCGACATTCAGCCGTTGCTCGAATTTGCGCGATCATGATGACGTTCTTCTTCTTCACGCCCGCCTCCCCTACAATCCGCAGGGCGGGACTGGGGCGACGCTGGGGGCGAGGTCGATGCGCTGGGGGAACAAACAGCAGATCCCTCGCTTCGCTCGTGATGACAAACCAACAAGGATGCGAAAACGCGAGGCGGTCTATTTCGCGGTCACGGTGATCTCTGCCGTGGCTGATTTGCTGGCGTCGGCGGTGCTGGTGGCTACCAGGTGATAGGTTCCCGGAGTCTTGGGGGCGGTGTAGGTGGAGTAGAGCGAGATGGCACCCTCTTTGGCGTATGCTCCGCGGGTCTGGATCTGTCCGGCGTCGACGCCTTCTTCGACCTTCCAGGTCACCTCGCTGGTGGGGGCGCCGGTCACGGTGGCGGCGAAGTCGACTCCTTTGCCCGCCGCTACTTTCGCGGTCGTCGGGAAGATGATGATGTCAACCGGGGCGGGCTTGGCGCTGGCCGACATCGACGAACGCACCATCCACACGATGCCTCCTACGGCGAGCAGGGCCACAATCACGGCTCCAATGAGCACGGGAGAAATCTTGCGTCGCGAGGAACCCAAAGCGGACGAGCCCGGCGCGGCGGCAAAAGGGACTCCGGAATAGGAGTCGTCTGCCGGACGGCTCGCGGCTCGCGGCGGGCTCTCGGTGTATGCGGCAGGCGCGGGAGTAGCGGGCCGGGCCGGTTCGCTACGCACGGAAGGCGCGGGCGCCTCGAAGAACGACGGAGCGGCGCTTTCTCTTTCTGACTCGGGCTCAGACCACTGCGCGAAGGAGTCCTGCGGCGGCGGGGCCTCTTTCGTCGGAGGCGGAGCGGCCTGGCGCTGCATGCGAATCGGCATGATCTCGGCGGTGGAACGAATGGGACGAACGGGTGGGGGCGGAGTTGGCGTGGCCGGCTGGTCCAGCCGGGCGGGTGGAGGGGGAATGGTGGCCACGGGGGCGTCGGTCGGAATTACGGCCCGCCGGGTTCCGCACTGGGAACAGAAGCGCTCTTCATCGTTCATCTGCCGACCACATGCGATACAGAACATCCATTCCTCCACTGACTGATAAGAATTTCCGCGACCGTGATGAGGGCGCTACACCAAAAACCCCTTATTTCGCCCCTTGTTGCTGCGTGATCAATACGATATCGGAATTCGACTTACCGCGGGTCACCGCGAGCTTCTTGTTGGGCCAATCGTAGGCGTAGCCGTACATAACGAGGTCCGAGAATTTGGTCACCGGCGCGGGCGGTGTTCCGTCAAACGATTGCTTGACGAGGTTCGATACGCCCTTCTCCGTGACCGGGTAGACAATCGACTTGCCATCGCCCGAGAACTGCATGAGGCCGGAGATCAGCGGGTGGGCGTCGACGCTCCTGACCGGCGCTCCACCGTTGGCGGGGATGACCTTGATCAGGACCTTGATATGAACGCTATCGCCTTCAAGGGCGAGCATGGCAACCTGCTGCGCGTCGGGCGAAACGGCTCCGAATTCGACGATATCGTCGGACAAGCGCTTGGGCTCGCCGCCTTCCAACGACATGCGCATGAGGAGCTGCTTGCCATTCACCAGCGACGCGTAGACGAAGAATTTGCTGTCCGGCGCACAGGACGGTGACTGGTCGGACTTGCCGTGGGTCAGCAGCGAGGTGCGTCCGCCGGTAACGTCGAGGCGATAGACATTGAGAGCCTTGGTTTCGCGGGTGGGCATGGTGAACAGCGCGTGTTCTCCGTCGGGACAAACGGACAGTCCGAAGATGGGCAAGGTGCTCTGAAACACGACGTTGCGGTCGCTGCCGTCGACGTTCATGGAGGAGATGTGGCCGTCGTAATCGAGCCCGAGGAGGCGTCCGTTCTTGAGCCAGCCGACACCGATGTCACCATGAGTGTCCACCGCTTGCGGAGTGGCGCTGGCGTTGGGGTCAGACGGCATTACGTAGAGCCCGGTCTCCGGAACGGTCTGAATCACGACCAGTTCTTTGGTGTCGCGGGTGACGGCGAGCGAGTTGGTGCTGTAGGTGTTCAGGTCGTTGGTGATGCGGCGGAACTGTCCGGTACGGACATCAACCTCGCCGATCTGGCCGTCCCACTTCGTGGTGGTGTCACGAAAAATCATGAGAAGGTTGCGGCCGTCGGGAGTCCAGACTGGTTTGTTCAACTGCGCGGTCGCGGCGTAGATGGTCTTTTCCTTGCCCTCGTTGATGTCAAGAGTGACGATGCGGCCGAGGCTTTTGCCGCCGGGATCGATGACTGCGGCGGCGATCGATTTGCCGTCGGGCGACCACTCCGGACCGTTGTAGCCGGGAATCGGCAGCGTGGCCAGCACTCGCTCGTTGGTGCCATCGGCGTGGGCGATGATCAGCTTGGAATTGGCTTCGGCGGAGCTGTTGCGGACAAACGCCATCTGCTGCCCGTCGGGGGAGAACGTCACGGGGGAGTCCACGTCCTCGATCAGCTGGTGCGGCGTGCCGCCGAGCACGGGGATCTGGTAGAGCACTCCGATGCTGGGGCGTTGCGGCTCGATGCGCACAAAGTACAGGTAGCTGCCGTCGGGGGTGAAGGTGATGCCGATATATTTCGCTTCGGTGCCGGGAATGATTTCCTTGTCACTGCCAGTGGCGATGTGGCGCATCCAGAGGCTCTGCCTGCCGGCTCCGTCGTCGTGGACGTTGAACACGTACTGACCGTCAGCCGACACTGTCGCCAGCTTCACCTTGCCGGAACTGGTGAGCTTCTCGATGCTCATGTTCTGGAACGGCATCGGTCCGGAGTCGCGGCGGCTCCAGAGGGAGTACACGCCGAATCCCGCGGCTGAGAGGATTGCCAGCAATATGATCGTGATTAGGCCGGCGCGGGTTTTGTGCTGGCGGGCCTTCTCCAGCAGGACGTGACCGCTTGAGCCGTGATGTGCTGTAACGCTGACTGGCGCGACTGCCGGCGAAGATGGAGGCGTGGCGACAACTGCTGATTTCGACGACGAGGCTGTGCCCCGGATGGCGTCAGTGTCACGTTTCAGGCGTTTCAAGTCGGCGCGCAATTCGGCGGCCGACTGGTAACGCAGATCGGTGTCTTTCTCCAGCGCCTTGTCGACGATCTCTTCGAGCTTGGGCGGAACCGATGAGTTGATCTGCGTAGGACGAGCAGGGATGCCCGCGAGGATGCCCTGAAATATTACCGCAGAGGTCTTGCCATCGAACGGAATCTTTCCTGTCGCCATTTCATAGAGCACCGCGCCCAGGGAGAAGAGGTCGCTGCGGCGATCCAACTCGTCGCCGCGCGCTTGCTCGGGCGACATGTAGGCGACGGTTCCGACGGACGTACCGGGCGAGGTGAGTTGCGGACTAGCCATCGTAGTGGCTTCGCCTCCCACCGTCTCGGTCGCAGCGTGGCGATCGCGGGCAAGCTTGGCTAGTCCGAAGTCGAGGATCTTGGCCTGCCCACGATTGGTGACGAAGATGTTGCCGGGCTTCAGATCACGATGAACGATGCCCTTGCTATGCGCGACCTCGAGCCCGTCGGTGACCTGGATGCCGATGTCGAGGATTTTCTCCAGCGGCAGAGGAATCCCCTGGATCTTGTCGCTCAGGCTCTCGCCCTCGAGCAGTTCCATGGCGATGAACGAGCGACT
>Ga0210406_10002510_pt1 | contig 20861 bp, 19 predicted proteins | sample IncBWC30MmetaG_FD_155454 | JGI IMG/M metagenome (GOLD analysis project Ga0210406, IMG submission 155454) | Forest soil microbial communities from Barre Woods Harvard Forest LTER site, Petersham, Massachusetts, United States - Inc-BW-C-30-M | ecosystem: Environmental > Terrestrial > Soil >... | reverse complement strand
GACCAGGTTCTGATCGATTTCGCGCGGATGTTCGAAGGCTTCGCGCACGGCGCGCTGCGTGATTTCGTTAAAAGTCACACGCTGGATGCGCGGCACATCGCCATTCTTATTCTTATCCTTATCTTTGCTCTTTTTGGCCTTCTTCTTTTTCGCGCCGTCGTTATCAAGCTCGCCGGCCAGATGCGCAGCAATGGCTTCGCCTTCGCGGTCCGGGTCAGGCGCGAGGAAGATGTGGTCGGCTCCCTCGGCCAGCTTCTTCAGCTTGGCGAGGACCTTTTCTTTGCCGGGAATGACGATGTATTCGGTATCGAACTCGTTGTCGATATCGACGCCCAGTGTGCTCTTGGGCAGATCCTTCACGTGGCCCAGCGAGGCCTCAACCGTGAATCCTTTGCCAAGATATTTCTGAATAGTCTTCGCCTTGGCGGGCGACTCAACGATCACTAAACCTTTGGACAATGTTTCCTCTTTATTCTCTGGTCTGGGGTTGAAGCTAGCACGAAGCTGGCGACGGGGACAAGTTACGGCACACAGCTGCGAGCTCCGAGCTATGAGCTTCGAGCCTGCCCAGAGCGGTTTGCCACTCCAAGAGACAAGCCTCGACCGACAGGCTGTACTCGTTGAATCAGGCTCGTCAACATTCTCTGAATTTCGTCGACTTGGCGCCCCAGCACCGTAAAACTTGAAACCGGCAGCAATTCCAGATCGCGTGCCAACAGCAGATGGTATTCCAGTTCAACTGCCGCCCGCGTGCGATGTGAAGAAAGCGGGACATCTCACCGTCCGACCTTCGACCCGAGCCTTCTGCTATGTTCGCCCCCATGGAAGATGCTGCACGGCGAATCTGAGAAGTCAGCCCGTAAAGTTCTTCCCTAGGGAACTGCCGAGTCAGTCGGTACAGTTCGAGTGTCACCTGATGCGCCTTTTCCATACTTTGAGTTCCTTGAAATCTTTCAACGCCCACTTCCTTCTACCCACATCTTCGTATCAATTGATCGCTCAAGGCTCGCGGCTCGTAGCTCGCAGCTCAAAAGCTCTTCACAAAATTCTTCCCCGGCATCTGCCTGACTTTTCCCGCGAGCTCCAACTCGAATAGCGCTGCGAAAATTTCGGACGACGACATATCCTGCTCCAGGCGCTCCACGATGGCATCGATGTGAGTGGTTTCGTCCGCTTTGAGCAAGGCGTAAATCTTGCGCTCATGTGGGCTGAGAGGATTGTCACCGCTTGCGAATAGAGATGCGGTTTCCTCGACTGGAGATTCATCGGCCCTGGCAGGAGCCAGCGCAAGTCGCACATTCTCGGGGAGTTCCTCCCACACGTCCTCCCACGTGGCCACCAGCTTTGCGCCCTGCTTGATGAGCGTGTTTGGTCCCCAGGAGTTTTTGTTGGTGACGTTGCCGGGGACGGCAAAGACCTCGCGGTTCTGTTCGAGAGCACAGCGCCGTGATGCGGGTGCCGCTATACTCGGCGGCCTCCACCACCAGGACGCCCATCGACATGCCGCTGATGATGCGGTTGCGGATCGGAAAGTTCTGCGGAGCGGCAAAGGTGCCGAGCGGGAATTCGGAGATCAGCGCTCCACCAAGCGCGATGATCTGCTCAGAAAGACGTGTGTTCTCCTTGGGATAAGGGACGTCGACTCCGGTGCCGAACACAGCGATCGTTTTCCCTTTCCGTTGATGGCTCCGCGATGCGCCGCCGTGTCGACGCCGCGCGCCATTCCACTCTGAATGATGAGCCCTCGGGTTGCCAGATCGATCGCTAGGCGCTCGGCCATGCCTGAACCGTACGGCGTCGGATGACGCGTCCCAACCACGGCGATGCCAGGCTGCGCCAGGACGTCGACCGCACCGCGCACGTAGAGCACGATCGGGGGATCATAGATCTGCTTGAGACGAGGCGGATACGCGAGATCGTCGATTGAGACAATACGGACTCCAGCGGCAGCGGCGCCCGCAGACTCTTCCTGGGCCAGTTCGAGAGACTTGCCTGTTCCCAGCGACTGCGCCGAGACGGCGAGCAATCCGGTTGCCTCGAGTTCCGTCAGCGAAGCACGAAATACGGCGGCGACGCTGCCCATATATTCAACCAGCCGCCGTCCGCGCATTGGACCTAGACCGGGCGTCAGGCTAAGCGCGAGCCATTGCAGGGTTTCTTGCCGAACAGCATTCTCCGCTACAGACATCGATGTAGACACGAGTGCCTCCGCTTCCCGGTCTACCGTCAGCAAAAAACGCTGTCAAGGGAGAGCCGCACACCCCTTTGTTAGAATCAAACATATAGATATGAATCGGCTTCGTATTTCCGCAATATCCTTCTTAAATACAGTGCCTTTGATGTGGGATTTCGAACACGGAACCGCCGGTGCCGACTTCGATATTTCCTACACTCTCCCGTCGGCTTGTGCCGCGGAACTCAACGCTGGGCGCGCCGATATCGGGATCATCCCGGCAGCCGCCTACGCGGAGATTCCCGACTTGGTGATCCTTCCGGGTGTCGCCATCGCCGCGCGGCGCCCGGTGCGCTCCATTCTGCTGGTGAGCAAAGTTCCGGTGGAAAAGATTCGCACGGTAGCGCTCGACACTTCTTCGATGACGTCGGTAGCGCTGACAAAAGTGCTGTTTGAGCGGTGGCTGGGCGGCGGGCGTATTTTTACACCGATGGCTCCCGATCTCGACGAAATGCTGCGCGAGCACGATGCGGGACTCGTCATCGGCGACACTGCTCTAAAGATAGATCGGTTGGAGTACCTCACGCTCGATCTGGCGGAAGAATGGATTCGCTTCACCGGCAAGCCGTTTGTGTTCGCCTTCTGGGCAATCCGGCGCGCGGCGCTGGAAAATTCTTCGGCGGATCTTGCGGCTATTTTTCAGGGATCGCGCGACCACGGGCTGCAGCCGGAAAGTCTTGCATGGATCGCGCGTACGTGGGCGCCGAAGCTAGGCCTCAGCGAAAGCGAGATTCGCTCTTATCTCACCGAGAACATTCACTACCAATTGGATCCCGGATGCCTGGAAGGCCTGCAACTTTTCTATCGCTACGCGGCAGAGTGCGGGGCTTTTCCAGCTTCGCCGCCCCTCCAGTTCGTGGAGGTTGCAAAATTCGCGACCACGTAAGCTTGTCCAGGGAAATCTTCCGACCAACCGTCATTTCTGGCGACCGATTTCTCGATTTTTGCAGCTGGGTTGATGCAGGGCATTTCCAAGGCGATCGTTGACGCATCGTTTTCTTCGTGCCCTGGGCAGCCGGGTGCAGGACAGAAACTGCGTAGGTCCTTCGCTTCGCTCGGGATGACAACGGTCGTTGCGATAGCAACAAATTTTCCATGATGCCGCCACTTGGATTTGTCGCCGCCACAAAGTTCTGGACCTGGCTACGCCATCTGGGCGGCCCGGGACTGCTAGTGTTGGGTCTCGCCGACAATTCGCTGATCCCCATGCCGGGTAGCATGGACGTACTCACCATCTGGTTCGTCGTCCATCATCCCAAGCTTTGGTACTACTACGCGCTGATGGCGGTTGCCGGATCGATCGTGGGCGGCTATATCACGTATCGTTTGGCTCGCAAGGGCGGCAAGGAAGTGCTCGCACGTCGCATTGGACCCAAGCGTACCCAGTCGATCTACGCAAGTTTCGAGCGTTGGGGCTTCTGGGCTATCTTCCTGCCCGCTCTATTGCCGCCGCCGATGCCCTTTGTACCGTTTCTGCTGGCCGCCGGGGCGCTGCAGTATTCGCGGAAGAAGTTCGTGGCGGCGCTTGCAGCTGGGCGCGTCTTGCGCTATGGGATCCTCGCCTATCTAGGTGTCCTTTATGGACGACACTTTCAGCGCTTCTTCAACCGCTACACCAAGCCAACTATGTATGCCCTGATCGCCCTGTCTGCAGTGGCCGCGATTGCGGCACTGGTAGCCTATTACCGCTATCGGGGCGAGGAAGGGAGTCCAGCCAAGCCGGCACACCAGCCGGCGCACTGATAAGACGCAACGATTTTTTAACTAACCTTTCATAATCAGTTACTTACGTGGCATTCACGATATTTTTACTAGCCTTTTCGGCCTTCATTCCATCTAATGATTTATATGGAGAAGCTTAAATCCGCTAAACATTTCATTTTTGCCAGTGATTTTGACCAGACGCTTAGTTACAACGATACCGGCTATGTGCTGAGTGAACTGGTGGGCATTCCGACCAAGGAGTTCGAGCGCAAGGCCGAGGGCATGGCGCGCCTGAACCTGGTGCAGCAAGGCGGAGAACTCTCCTACCTGCTGCTGCACGATCCGGAGTTCCACGACCGCGTGCGCAAGGAACATTTGCGTGAGGTCGGCAAGCGCATTCGTCTGAAAGAGAACATCGACTTTCTGCAGCGCGTACTGGACAAAGGCATTGCCGGGTTCCACTTCGATTTCTACGTGCTCTCAGCCGCGCCCGTCGAAGTGATCCAGTCGGCGCTGGAAGGCATCGTGCCCCCGGAGCGTATTTTCGGCACGCAGTTCCGGTATCACCCATCCGGGGAAATTGCAGCCATCGAGCGCGTCACTGCGGGCTATGGCAAGGTAGCCGTACTGGATCGCATCCAGAACGAAGCCCAGATCAGTTCCGACCGCATCGTCTACGTGGGCGACGGCAGTTCCGATGTGCACGTGATGCTGCACGTGAATCGTCGCGACGGCTTCACCATTGCGGTTTCGGAGAACAAGCACCTGGCGCCGATCGCGCGCCGCACCGTGCTCAGCACGAATGCGCTGGGCGTGTTGATTCCGATTCTCGAGGAAATCGTGGGCTGGGATCGCATGCAGATTCGCGCCTTCCTCGAATCGCAGGGCTTCGTCATCCAGGAGTGGGACAAGGTTTCCACCGACGTGGTGACGATCCTCGACAGCAGCCCGTCGAACCTGGCAGCTGCGAAAGCGGAGGGCGCGCGTGTCTGAGTTGATCGGTTGGCTGGCAACCACGATCTTCGCCGTGTCCTACTTCGTGCGCAACCCGGTGACCATGCGGTGGGTGCAGGCGGCCGCAGCACTGTGCTGGATGACTTACGGAATTCTGCTGCACGCACGCCCGGTGATCGTCGCCAACTTAATCGTGGCCGGGTTGGCGGTGTACTCGTCGTTCCGACCCGTGGCGCACCCGCAGAGCAGCCAGTAAGTTCCATGGCTAGTTTGGAGATTGTTCGGGCCCGACGTTAAAATCAAACGTTGGGCCCGGCGCCTTCTATGTCCCTGACCAAAGAACAAGCGATCGAGATGTTCCGCTCCGATGACCTGATCGGCATCGGCATGGAGGCCGACGCGGTGCGACGCAAGCTGCATCCCGACGGCGTGGTCAGCTATATCATCGACCGCAACATCAACTACACGAATTTCTGCACAGAGTACTGCACCTTTTGTGCGTTCTACCGACCGCTGAAGGGACCGGCGGCCAAGGAAGGCTACATCCTTGACTTGGAGACGATCTACGACAAGATCGCCGAGACGGTCGAACTGGGCGGCACCGGCGTGCTAATGCAAGGAGGCCTGCATCCGGACCTCAAGATCGAATGGCACGAGAAGATGCTGAGCGGGATCCGCCAGCGCTTCCCGAAAGTGCACCTGCACTGCTATTCGGCTTCGGAGATTCTGGCCATCGCCGAGTACAGCAGCCTGAGCTTGCGCGATACGATCGCTCGGCTGCGGGACGCGGGACTCGATTCAATTCCGGGCGGCGGCGCCGAAATTCTGGACGATGAAGTCCGCTTCAAGATCGCTCGCCTGAAGTGCCTGACCGAAGACTGGATCAGCGTGCACCGCACCGCCCATCAACTGGGCATGCGCACGACCGCAACCATGATGTTCGGCGTCGGCGAGAAGATCGAGCACCGCGTAAATCACTTTCAGCGGCTCTTCGATCTGCAGGAAGAGACCGGCGGGTTCACGGCATTCATCCCCTGGAGTTTCCAGCCGGCGAACACGGCACTGGGCGGGCGGCATTGGGACGAGGCTACCGCGGTCGAGTACCTCAAGCTGCTGGCGATTTCTCGCCTATATCTTTCCAACTTCCTGAACGTGCAGTCGAGCTGGGTGACGCAGGGGCTGAAGGTCTGCCAGATGGGCCTGCGTTTCGGCGGCAATGACGTCGGCTCCGTCATGCTGGAAGAGAATGTGGTGCGCGCGGCGGGCGTGACGAACTGCACGACGGAAGAAGAACTGCGGCGCATCATTCGCGACGCCGGTTTCAAGCCAGTGCAACGCGATACGCTCTATCGGACGTATTTCCTGAATTAAGCCCTCCCCGCGGTAAATGCAAATGCGATTGGCGATCATTTTCGTGGCCATCCTGGCACTCGCCTTGTGCGCGGGGGCGCAGACGACCGAGGCTCCGAAAGAACCAGCCAAAGCGTCGCTCGAGGGCATCGTTGTCAAGGACCCCGGAGGTGAACCCGTCAAGAAAGCCATCCTCGAAATGATCGCCGAAAACCAGGCAGGCGGCGGAAATTACACAGCCACGACCGATGCCGAGGGCCATTTCAAAGTTGCCGATATCCTGCCCGGCCGCTACCGGGTCATAGTCGAGCGGACGGGCTACATCGAAGTCGACAAAAAGGGGCGGCGTTCGCAAGGCTCGATGCTTTCGTTTGGAACAGGGCAGGAAACCAAGGGCCAGACGTTTCACATGCTCGCGGCTGCGATCGTGACGGGCCGGGTTATCGACGAAGAAGGCGATCCGATGGCCAACGTGAATGTAACGGTGCTTCGGCACAAGGGAACGTCATTGGAAGCGACGGGCTCGGCCCAGACCAATGATCTAGGCGAGTATCGCATTGGAGGATTGCTGGCCGGAAAGTACTACGTTTCTGCGGCACCATTACCAAATTTCCAGACGATCGCCATGATCGCGAAGTCCGCGGAAGGCCATGACGCCGCCGCTCCCCGCACATCGTATTTGAGGACGTTCTATCCAGGAGTGCTCGACCGCGCGCAAGCCTCGACCGTTGAGTTGCGTTCCGGAGAAGAAACGCCCGTGGACTTCTCCTTGTCACGCAGGCACGCGACATCGGTGCACGGCAAAGTACTGGGGTTTGCCCCAGGAACCGGGGGCATGGTCATGCTGCGCAACAAAGAAGCCAACACCGAGTTCAACAGCGGAGAAATTGACAAGGATGGGAAGTTCGAAATCCTGAATGTGGCGCCAGGCAGCTACACGCTAGTGGCGTTCATGGTGATGACTGACAAGCCGCAGATCGTCCGCCAGGCACTCGAAGTCGGCACTAGCGACATTGAAGATGTCCAGCTGGCGCCGCAGTCCCCGGCGAACATTCGCGGGCGCGTTCGTTTCAGCCGCAAGGATTCCAAAGCGGAAGCCTCTTCCGGCGTTATCTTTCTGCACTCCATGGACGGCGACGACGAATTCGAGAGTGGCGTGAGTATTAGCGGTGATGAGACGTCAGGGTCGCCTACCTTCGCCAAGCTCAAGCCTGACGGAAGTTTCGAGTTGAAGAATGTGCCGCCGGGAAACTACGAATTAACATTCGGGGGAGATTCCCAGCAGGGTCGCGATGTGTTTGTCGAATCCATCAGCGCCGGTACAAAGGACTACTCCGATACGGGACTGCCCGTACATGGTGGCAGCATTGTGCTCGATGTTGTCGTCAGTTCGGACGCAGGAGTCGTCGACGGAGTGGTCAGCGGCGAGAAAAGCGAGCCTGCGCCGGGATCAGTGGTGGTCGCGGTCCCCGAAGCGCGATTTCGCAAACAAGCCTCTCGCTACGCCCACGCCGAAGCCGACCAGAATGGCCGTTTCTCGATTCGCGGATTGCGTCCTGGAGCGTACTCACTCTATGCTTGCGACAACTTGGAAGGCGACGAGTATCTCGATCCGGAGTTTTTGAAGTCTTCCGATGCGCACGGCACGGTCGTCACAGTTGAAAAGTCGAGCCACCAGAGGGTCGAGTTGAAGCTCGCTCCTGCACCCGCCGAACAACCCTGAACTTGCATCGTGACATCGTAGCCATCGGTCCCGCGTGGCCCTTCGGGTAAAATAGAAGGCTTACGAGCACCGTGTGTGCGGGAGTATCTGGCCTGACTCATCTGTTCATTGCGAATTCGGCGTCGTTTGCTGCGGTGGTTGCCTCCAAGGGAATTGGCTCGTACATCCGCCAGCACTTCCTCGACCGCACGTTTCAAGGCCTCTATCACGCCAATGGCTTCGATATCGCGCTGCTGATTCCGTACTTCATCGTCCTGATACTGCTGGCGTCGTACGGCGCACACCGATACATTCTGGTCTACCTTTATTACAAGAATCGCAAGAATCACACGAGCGAACCGGCCGCTCACTTTGACGAACTGCCGAGGGTGACGGTTCAGCTCCCGATGTTCAACGAGCAGTTTGTGGCCGAGCGGCTCATCGACTGCGTGTGCAAGCTGAAATATCCGCCGGAGAAACTCGACATCCAGGTGCTCGACGATTCCACCGACGAAACCATTGATGTGGTGCGCAATGTCGTCGAGCGTTACGCGGCACTCGGCTATCCGATCACGTATCACCACCGGACCAGGCGGGAGGGCTTCAAGGCGGGCGCTCTTGCGGAAGGCATGCGGACTGCAAAGGGGGAATTCATCGCGATCTTCGACGCGGACTTTCTGCCGCCCGAAGACTTCCTGCTTAAGGTGATTCACCATTTCACCAATCCGAAAATCGGCATGGTGCAGACGCGCTGGACTCATATCAACCGCAACTACTCATTCCTCACTGAGGTTGAGGCGATCCTGCTGGACGGGCACTTCGTGCTCGAGCACTCCGGACGCGCGCGCAGTGGTGTGTTCTTCAATTTCAATGGAACCGCGGGCATGTGGCGCCGGCAAGCGATCGAAGAAGCCGGAGGGTGGCAGCACGACACGCTCACCGAAGACACCGATCTCTCTTATCGCGCGCAACTGAAAGGCTGGAAGTTCATCTACCTGCAGGATGTCGAGTGCCCAGCCGAATTGCCCGTGGAGATGACGGCCTTCAAGACGCAGCAGGCGCGCTGGGCCAAAGGTCTGATTCAGACGGGAAAGAAGATTCTGCCGCGCGTGCTGAAAAGCGACGCTCCGCTGCATACCAAGATCGAAGCCTGGTACCACCTGACGGCGAACCTCAGCTATCCGCTGATGATTGTGCTTTCGGTGCTCTTGCTGCCGGCGATGATCATTCGCTTCTACCAGGGCTGGTTCCAGATGCTGTATATCGACCTGCCCTTGTTCATGGCGTCGACGTTTTCGATTTCCAGTTTCTACCTGGTTTCGCAGCGCGAACTGTTTCCGAAGACCTGGCCGCGGGCCCTCTTGTATCTTCCCTTCCTGATGGCGCTGGGGATCGGCTTGACCATCACGAACACAAAAGCCGTGCTGGAGGCGTTGGTCGGCCAGCAGAGCGCGTTCGCGCGCACTCCCAAATACGGTGTCGAGCGCAAGAAGCAGAAGGTCGCCAAGAATAAATATCGCAAGCGTCTCGGCTGGATTCCGTGGGTCGAGTTGCTGATCGGCAGTTACTTCGCGCTCACGGTCTATTACGCGCTCGACAACGAGAACTACATTACGGTACCTTTCCTCCTGCTTTTCGTCGTCGGCTACTGGTATACGGGGCTGATGTCCCTGTTGCAGGGACGCTTCACGGGCCTCGCACTCAGCGCCGAGACGCACACCAAGCCTTTCCCGGTTGGAGTCTAGCGCTTCATCGATCTGCAAAATTCTTGGCGAGCGAAGACTTCCTGCGCTCGCCTGACGAGGTTCGTTCATGAAGAAGCTTGTCGGAGTTGCGTCGCTTTTCGCAGTCTGCTGGGCGTGGTCGCTCGAGCGTCAGCCGAGCTCTGACTATCACGCGCGGCGCGAGGCGCTCTCCAAGAAAACGAAGGGCGGGGCTGTGTTACTGTTTGCGCCCCTGGAAGCCGAGGGGCCAAACGCGGTTTACGGCTTCCGGCAGGATGACAACTTCTATTACCTCTCGGGATGGACTGAGCCCGGCGCCGCCCTGCTTATTGTTCCTGCGGCCGAAGCCTCGGGTGACAGCAAGGCGCGTCCTTACACCGAGATCCTTTTCCTGGCCGCGAACAATAAAGTGGAAGAGAAGTGGACTGGGCCGAAGCTCAGCGCGACCGATCCTCAGGCTGCGAAGGTGACGGGATTTGATCGCGTGGAAGTAATGGACAAGCTGCGCGATGAACTGAATTCACTTCTGCCTGAGCGTCCCACGGTGTACACCGACCTCTCTTTTCATACGGTCACGATTCTGCGTCTAGCAGCGGCTTCGACTGGCTCAAGCGAACAAATGCATTCATTCCCTTTGCTTCGTATCAAGACGTCAAGCCGTTGGTCGGTGCACTGCGCACTTTCAAAGACGAACGCGAGATCGCACTGATCCGCAAAGCCACGGATGCGACGGTTGCCGCGCACATGGCAGCCATGAAAACTATCAAGCCCCGTGTTACCGAGCGCGAACTCTCGGCCCTTCTTCAATACGAGTGGGGGAAACGGGGCTGCGAGCGGCCTTCTTACGCCCCGATTGTCGGGTCGGGCTTCAATTCAACTGTGCTCCACTATTCGGAAGACTCGGCGACGGTGCAAGACGGTGAGGTAATCGTGATCGACGCCGCGGGCGAGTACTCCATGTACGCAACCGACATCACGCGCACATATCCCGCGAATGGCAAGTTCACCGCCCGCCAGCGCGAAATCTACGACATCGTGCTGGGCGCCCAGCAGGCAGCGATTGCGGCCTTCGTTTCCGGCAAATCTACGCTGCGCCGCGAAAATGCGAACAACCTGTTCCAGGTGGCTTACGACTACATCAACACGCACGGCAAAGACCTGCACGGCGAACCGCTAGGGAAATACTTCATCCATGGACTGGGCCATTATGTCGGCCTGGCCGTCCACGATCCCGGAGACTATTCGGTTCCGCTCGGACCGGGCGCCGTGTTCACGCTGGAACCGGGCATCTACATTCCTGAAGAAAAGCTGGGCGCGCGAGTTGAGGACACGCTCTACGTGGATGCAAGCGGAAAACTGGTCAATCTGGGTGCGGCCCTCCCCCACACGGCCGACCAAGTCGAGCGTGCCATGGCGGGAAAGTAGTGCACCGGAAAAGCCGTATTCGCGGGAATTCGCCGGCCGTTTTGATATCCTAGCTTGTCGTGCGGATGACCTGGTGGTTCATCATCCTGGGTTTTAGTGCGCTGGTCGTGGTGTGCGTGGCGATTGCCTTGTTTTTAAGGGTGCGCCATCACATGACTGCGGAGAGATCAGCTTCACGCGAAGACCCGGATGCGATCGATCCAAATCGCGCTGGCCAGCCATAATTCTCTGGACCACCGGATAGAAGGTTATATGTCCAAATTCGGAACTCAAACACTTCCTCTCCCGCAAGATCGCGCTGCGGAATGGGCCAAGCAAACCGCAATCGTAGTCGGCGCCAGCTTGTTCGTCGCCTTGTGCGCGCGCGTCACCATTCCTCTGCCTTTCACACCCGTGCCACTAACGTTACAAAACGCCGGCGTGCTTCTGGTCGGCTTGCTGTTGGGACCTCGACGCGGATTTGCGGCGCTGGCCCTCTATCTTGCAGAAGGTGCCGCGGGACTTCCGGTGTTCAATCCGACCGGGCCGGGTGGGATTCTGCAGTTGCTTGGTCCGACCGGCGGTTTCCTGATGGCCTATCCTTTTGTGGCCGGCCTTGCTGGCTACATCATGGAGCGCGGACGCAAGACGTTTGCGAACGCCGCGATCGCCGGCTTGCTCTCCGAGGTCCTGTTATTCGTTTGCGGATTGAGTTGGCTTGCGGTTCTCACAGGTTCGATGAAAACGGCGGTGCGCTTCGGCCTGTACTGGTTCGTCTTCGCTGAAGTCATCAAAGTCCTGATGGCTGCCGCGGTTGCCGTTCGCTTGCGCCGCACGCCCAAGGTGCAAGGATGACTTTGTCCAATACAGCGGATCGTCTGACTTCCCAGGGGACCATCGATGCCGGGACTCGCGAGATTACCATTGCGCACAGCCCCGACTCCGACGATGCCTTCATGTTCTATGGGCTCGCGACCCACAAGGTCCGTGTGCCCGGCCTGCGCTTTACGCATACCCTGTGCGACATCGAGACGCTGAACCGTAAAGCACAGGAAGGCGTGTACGACGTCACCGCCATTTCGTTTCACGCGTTCCCGTACATCCAGGATCACTACGCTCTCCTCCCCAGCGGCGGCAGCGTTGGCGATGGATACGGTCCGATGATTGTTGCCACCCGCGCTTTCACGCAGAGCGAGGTCAAGAAAAAGAAGATCGCGGTGCCGGGCAAACTGACCACGGCGTATCTTGCGTTGAAACTATTCGCACCGGGTATCGAGGTCGAAGTCGTGCCGTTCGATCAGATCATTCCGCAGGTGCTTGAGGGCAAGTACGAAGCGGGGTTGATCATTCATGAAGGGCAGCTCACCTACTCCAAGGCCGGACTGCATCGCGTTGTCGATCTCGGCAAGTGGTGGCTGAAGATGACCGGCCTGCCGCTCCCGTTGGGCGGGAATGCCATCCGCCGCGCGCTGGGCCCGCAATTAATGCTCAGCGTGAGCAATGCGCTGCGCGACAGTATTCAATATGCACTCGATCATCGCGAGGAGGCGCTCGCCTATGCGATGCAGTTTGCGCGCGATCTGGACCCCCAGCTGGCTGACAAGTTCGTCGGAATGTACGTGAACGAGCGCACACTCGACTACGGTTCCGATGGCAGAGAAGCCGTGCGCCGGCTGCTCGACATGGGGCACAAGGCCGGAATCATTCCCCAGGTGGCTCGGGTGGAGTTCATCGGCGAGGGCCGTCCTACTTCACAGTCCGCCTGAAGGCGAAGATGGGATCGACGTCCACCGGGATGTCCGAGGTTTTCTTCTTCAACGCGGCCTTCAGGTCTTCCGGCATTGAACCATATTTCTGAAACCAGTTCTCGGCACGCTGCCGGTCGCCGGTCGCTTCGATCTCGAGCAATTCCTTGGCGAGATCCGCAACCGCTTCCGGCATTTTCTGATAGCCGATGGTGTACCGGCCTGAGGCATCGTGTGTCACCGCGCCCCGCGAATTCAGGTAGTTGAATTCCATCATCTCCGCTTGCCCGTGAGCCTCGGCCACTCCAAAGCGAACGGTGCGGAACATGCCCCCTACGTATGACGCGTAGAACTCCTCCAGCTTCGCTTGGGGAAGCGCGCCCCGATCGACGAGCCATTTCAACCCGAACATGCCGGTCACGTCAGCCTTGGCTTCTTCCAAACCACCGTAGATGGGGCCAACCGATTCGCGAATGCTCACTTTGCCCGATGCGGTGCGCGCGAATGCCGGCCCCAGGCCGTGCGCGATCTCGTGCATGATGGTGCCGAGCAGGTAGCCTTCACCGGAAACCTTCGCAGCCTGGTCTGTGCGCAGCATCTGCCGGGCGACCGGGATGATCACGTAGTTCACGCGTGCATCCATGAAGTTCTTGAAGAACAGCTTCTTGCTTCCCTTCTGCTCGTGCACACGCGGATCGTTGGGCAGATTGTCGGCCACCGCCTGGTAGCCATGCGTCAGGTCCGCTGACCGGAACGGCGTGTCCATGACCTCCATCGGAGTTTCTAGCCCCTGCTTCGACGGGCGGTCCTCGGCGGCCAGTGGCAGCGCATCCTGAATTTGGGGAACGTACTGCTGGAACATCTCGAGCTTCTTGCTCTCCTTCTCGTTGCGGATCATGACCGCGCCGCCGTACGTGGCTTTCACGCCCACCAGGTCGTCGCTGTAAGTTTCGTAGGGCGCGAAAATGATGTCGAACTTCGGATTCTTCAAATCGAGCCAGGCGAGATCACTCTTGAAGTAGTCGCCGCTGAGCAGAGCATCGGCGCGCAGACGAAGGAAGTTCGCAAAAGCAGAATCCGTTGTGAGGCTGGAGGCTTCGCGCAAAGACTTCGCGGCCGGCTCGAGGAAAGATCGATAGGCAATGTGATAGGGCAGGGCTTCAAGCTGCCCGCCATTCCATCGAACGACCGTCGTTGGGCTGTAGATTTCCGCTCTCTTGTCGGGATGATCCTTTACGAACTCTTCGACCTTCGCCCGCGTGAGTCCCTGCGGATAGAATCCCCTGCCGGGAAACATCGGCTCTTTGCCGACAAAGGGCTTGTTCTCATCGATCAGATCGTAGCGCGAGGCATTGATCCAGAGATAGCGCCGCAATAGGACGTCACGTGGATTCGTACTGCGCTCAAGAGATTGGTACAGCGCCAGCGCTTCCGGATCGATCTGGCGCCAGTAGATGCTCTCCAGGTATTGGCTGGCTTCAACGAGCTTGCCCACGAGCTTCCGTTCTTTCACCGTCAGGCCCGCCGGCAACGGCATTTTTACAGAACGAAAGCGCGCGACGCGGCGTGCGAGGTCGGGCGCGACCTTGACGTTCGCAGGTTCCGCTTGCTTGGCTGCCGAGCCGATCATCCATTCTCTCTCGCGCTGGGCCGAAACATTGTTGATGAAGGAACAAACGAGTAGGAGAAAGAGAGCGACGAGCCTGCTGGTCCGGGTCCCCATGAATTTTCGTTTTCGATTCTAGCAGAGCGCAAGAAGCCTGCTTGACACTGCGGCTCCGCGACGAAAGCAAAACCGTTATCATGAAAAACATGAGGACGGAGGACAAGGCAAATTCCAATGGCGCGTTCACGCTGCTGATCGATGCCGACGACACTCTTTGGGAGAACAACATTTATTTCGAGCGTGCGATCGCACGCTTCATTTCATTTCTGAACCACCATGCGTACTCTCCTGAACAGGTTCGCGAAATACTGAACGAGGTGGAGCGCGAAAACATACTGACCCACGGATACGGACTGCATAGCTTCGCGCACGCGCTGGTCGCATGTTTCGAGCGCCTGTCGGTCGAGCCCGTGACTCCTGAACTGCATGCCAGGATTCAAAGCTTCGCCCACGCCATCGCCGACCATCCGGTGGAGATCCTGCCCAATGTTCCAGAAACATTGCAGCACCTCGCGAGCCGGCATCACTTGATCTTGATGACGAAGGGCGCGTTCCCGGAACAATCCGGAAAAGTGGAGCGTTCGGGATTGCAAGCGTACTTTTCCGCTGTCGAAATCGTGCCTGAGAAAGATGAGCAGGTGTACCGCTCGGTGGCTGCCAAATACGGACTCTCCAATGACATGACGTGGATGATCGGAAACAGCCCGAAGTCCGATATCAATCCCGCGCTCGCGGCCGGATTGAATGCCGTATTCGTGCCCCATGGGGACACGTGGATTCTTGAACACGATGAGATTGCCGTACCCGATCCTCCCAGCCGCTTGCTGACGGTCGAGAGCTTCGGAATGTTAAGGCAGCATTTTTAGAACGGGCGACATCCTGCGCCATCCGCCAACGACTATCAGCCGACCTCTGTTTTTCCGCACCAAACTAACCAACAATGCGCTCTCCAACGCGATTTTGCGCATGGTACTCTCAACTTGCTCTGGTTTTTTCGCTGCCGACTCGTGGCGGTGCAGCACAACAATTTTCGGCGTTTGTTGCGCACGGTTGAAACGCTCTCCGACCTCGGTCCTGAACTGACGGCGGAGCGCGACTTCTCGCAGACCGCGCAGCTCATGCTTTCCGCGCTGATGGAGGCCTCAGCGGCGCGCGAGGGCGCGCTGTTCACGTTCAGTGACAAGCCGTCGCTGCTGAATTCGGTGGCCTCGCACGGCTTCGCCCTTCTGCCCGATCCCGCCATCATTCCCCTGCTCCCGAAACACATTCACGCGCTGACCGCAGCGCGAGGTCCCGTTGTGTTGAACGAATCGACCTACAACGTGTTTCTAAGTTCCAACGGAAATGTGGCGCCGGAGTTGTTCAAGTGCATTGTGCCGCTGAAGGTGAACGGAAAGCTTGCCGGACTGCTGGGTCTCGGACGCCGCGAAGGCGACGCACTTTACGATGACGACCAACTCGACGCGCTGAGCCTGCTCACCAGCTACGTCGCGCTGGCGGTTCACAATCACATGCTGGCCCAGACTCTTGCCCAGCGAGTTTCAGAAAACCTGCGGCTGCTGGCGTCGCTGCACGGCTTCTATGACAACGCGCTCGAAGCATTCGCGACCGCAATTGATGTCAAGCACGTAAACATTCACGGACATTCGCTGCGCGTCGCGCGCTACGCCGCCGCCATCGGCGAGGCGCTCGGGATGGATCAGAGCGATGTCGCAGCGCTGCGCTCCGCAGGCTATCTGCACGACATCGGTAAAGTCGCGGTCGATAAATATCTTTTCGGCAAGCCGTCCGCGTTGGATCCCGAGGAGTTCCGCGCGATGGCCGATCACACCACGGTTGGGCACCAGATTGTAGCGGGCATTCAATTTCCTTGGCCCATGATCCCCGAGGTCGTCCGCTGGCATCACGAGCGCAACGACGGCTCGGGTTATCCCGACCGCCTGCAGATGGACGAGGTCCCGATGTCGGCAAGAATCATCGCGATTGCTGACACGTTTGACGCGATGACCAGCGCGCGGCCCTACCGCGAACCCGTCTCCGTCGGCGGCACGCTGAGCGAGATCGTTCGCCTCGCGCCACAAAAGTACGATCCCAATGTCGTGCAGGCTCTGTTGATCCAGGTCCGCCGCGATGCGGTCGGCAGCAGCCGCGTCCCGCTCCTCGATGACCGGATGGCGCCGAACATCGCTCCCGCCGATATCGATCAACTGGCGGCCGGGCTGCAGCACAAGACCAGCCGGAATCGCCTGTTCCTGACGCCGCCCCAGTCGTAAGTCATTGATACGAAGAGTATTATAAGCAGGCGTTCTATGCGTCGGATGTGCAACTTTTTCGGCCTCTCGGGTTCATACTGGATATCGCACGGCGTCGCCCGCGCGGGGTACATCCATGCCATCTCAGCGTCGAATCGCTGTACTGATCGCGTCCCTTCTGCTTGCACTCGCTTCATTCACCGCCTTCGCCTTCAACAAGAAGAAAACTTCCAGCGACCCCTCACAGATGGAGGATTCGCGGCGCGCCCTGCATGCCGTACAGCGGCTGACGTTTGGGCCGAGACCCGGCGACGTCGAGCGGGTGGCGGCGATGGGAGTAGCCAAGTGGATTGATCTGCAACTTCATCCTGAAAAGATCGACGATAGCGCGGTGGATGCACGGCTCTCGGGATTTCGCACGTTGCGCATGGACACGCGCGAGATCGTCGAGAACTTTCCTCCGCAACAGTTGATCAAGGCCGTGGCGGAGGGTCGCAAGCCAATGCCGTCGGATCCAGTGAAGCGCGCGGTGTACCAGGCGCAGATCGAGAAGCTCGAAGAAAAGCGCGAGCGCAAGCAAGACGGCGCCGCGCCGCCAACAAACGCATCAACTACGCCTCCGACCGCCGGTGCCGCAAACGGTCAGGATCAGACTTCGATCGATAACTCCACCGGCACTGATAATGCTGAATCGGCCAAAACCTCCGTCAAGGACGAGCAGGCAGCGAAGCGGCGAGAGGACCGCTTGTATGCGGACCTGAAAGCGCAGGAATTGCTTGATCTCCCGCCCGACGAGCGCATGAAGCAGGTTCTGCAGATGTCGCCGGAAGAACAGCGCGCGCTGTCCGCGTCACTCAAGGGCCAGCGCGGGGATGATTTCATGGAGGGCATGAACTCCAAACAGAAGGAGATGCTGAAGGCGCTGAACAATCCCCAGCAAGTCGTCGGCGACGAACTTGTGCAGGCTAAGCTGCTTCGCGCCATTTACAGCGAGCGCCAACTTGACGCGGTGATGACCGACTTCTGGTTCAACCACTTCAACATCTATCTCGGGAAGGGCGCGGACCGTTACCTGGTCAGCAGCTACGAGCGCGACGTGATCCGGCCGCATGCGCTGGGGAAATTTGAAGATCTGCTGGTCGCGACCGCCAAGAGTCCGGCGATGCTCTTCTACCTCGATAATTGGCTGAGCGTGGGGCCGGACTCCGACGTCGCGCGCGGCATTCGCAAGAACCAGTTCCCCAGGCGGCGCCACGGAAGGTTCCCGCCCCCGCCGCCTCGCCAGGCCAAAGCCAATGGAAAACGGAAAAATGGCCTGAATGAGAACTACGGCCGCGAATTGATGGAACTGCACACCCTGGGCGTGAATGGCGGCTACACACAGAACGACGTCACCGAAGTTGCCCGCGTGCTCACCGGCTGGACCATCGATCAACCGCAAAAGGGCGGGGGCTTCAAATTCGAAGAGCGCCTGCACGAGCCTGGTGCGAAGATGGTTCTGGGTCACAAGATCAAGGAGCATGGCGAGAAGGAAGGGATAGAAGTATTGCACCTGCTCGCGCATCATCCATCGACCGCGCATTTCATCTGCAGCAAGCTTGCGATGCGGTTTGTCTCGGATGATCCGCCACCGGGGCTAGTGGATGAAATGGCGCAGACCTTCCTGAAGAAGGATGGCGACATCCGGGAAGTGCTGAAAACTATGTTCCGCTCCCCCGATTTCTGGCGGGCCGATACGTACCACGGCAAGCTGAAGACGCCGCTCGAATTTGTGGTTTCGGCAGTGCGCGCAACCGGCGCAGATGTTTCCGACGCAGCGCCGCTGGCACGCCAGTTGAACAACCTGGGCATGCCGCTATATGGCATGCAACCGCCCACTGGGTACTCTATGAAATCGGACGCGTGGGTGAATTCATCAGCTTTGCTGGGCCGCATGAATTTTTCGATGGCCCTGATGGCTGGAAGGATCAAGGGCGTGTTAGCCGACGCGGACCGACTGGTCAACGCGACTCCCACAACCGCACCGTCTGCCCCGTCTGCAGATCCACAGCAAACGCTAGCTTTGATGGAGGCCTCCCTGCTGGCGGGCGACGTTTCGAAGCAGACGCACGACGCAATTCTGAAGGAGATGGAAAATCAGACGAGCCCACAGGCTGCCATCAAGCCGGCGGCCGCTCGCAGGAACGATAAGCCAGTGTCGACGTCGAATGCCGGCACGATCGCTGGCCTGATCCTAGGCTCGCCAGAATTTCAAAGAAAATGAGCCCATCAGCAATCAGCTATCAGCCACTAGCCATCGGCTAAGAGGTGCACATGTCGATCACTCGTCGCGTCTTTCTTCGCAATAGCGGTCTCGCCGTTGTGGGCACGGCTGCGGTCCCGAGTTTCCTGACCAGGGCCGCTCTCGGTTCGGTCGAGCCGGCCGGACGCCCGAAACGCCTGGTAGTGATCTTCCAGCGGGGCGCCGCCGACGGACTCAACATCGTGGTGCCGCATGGCGAGCGCGCGTACTACGCGATGCGACCGAGCATCAACATTCCACGCAAGGACGTCATCGACCTCGACGGCTTCTTTGGTCTGCACCCATCCCTGTCATCGCTACTGCCGATCTGGACGCAAGGCCATCTCGCCATCGTGCACGCCGCGGGCTCTCCCGACCCCACGCGCTCGCACTTCGATGCGCAGGATTTCATGGAATCGGGGACGCCAGGCCTGAAGGCAACAACGGATGGCTGGCTCAACCGCACGCTGCACTCCATGCCAGCCGTCGACAAGCCAGCCTTCCGCGCGATTGCGCTCGGGCCGGCACTCCCGCGCATCCTCAACGGCCCCGAGCCCGCCGTCGCGGTCAATAACATCAACGAATTCGGAGTGGGTGGGCGCAACCCGAATGCCGCGCCCATCGCAAGTACGTTTGAAGCGATGTACGCGCAGTCGGTGGACACAGTGCTCCATGGCACGGGCCAGGAGACTTTCGATGCGGTGAAGATGTTGAAGTCCGCCGACCCCGCAAAATACAAGCCTGCTCCCGGAGCCGATTATCCGCGTGGGCGTTTTGGTGAGAGCCTCCGCCAGCTAGCGCAACTCATTAAGGCCAATCTCGGCGTGCAGGTGGCTTTCGCTGACATCGGCGGATGGGACCACCACGTCAATGAAGGCAGCACGCAAGGACAAATTGCCAACGTCCTGCGAGACTTCTCACAGGCACTGTCCGCGTTCTGGATCGATCTCGGTGACCTTGGGGAAGACACCGTCGTTGTCACCATGTCGGAGTTCGGGCGCACTGCACGCGAAAACGGCAACCGCGGCACTGACCATGGTCACGCCAACGTGATGTTTGTGATGGGCGGCCCGGTGAAAGGCGGCAAAGTCTACGGCCCGTGGCCGGGACTGGAGCAATCGCAGCTTTATGAAGGACGCGATCTGGCGGTAACCACCGACTTCCGCCGGGTGCTGGGCGAAGCCGTGTCGAGGCATCTTGGGAATTCACAGTTGGAGCAAGTGTTTCCGGGATTCGAAAACCCTGCAGGGAAATTCTTGCGATATTTGGGCTAGGAATCTACTTCGACCAGCACTTCCCCGTTCTCAACCTTGATCGGATACACGTTGAGCTTCGCGCCCGGATTGTGCACCGCCTGCCCGGTCGCGGGATCCCAGGCCCATCCGTGCCAAGGGCACACGACCTTCCCCTTCTCAATCACACCTTGACCGAGGGGACCTCCCCGGTGCAGGCAAACGTTGTCCATGGCAGTAACCGTGCCGTTTACGTTGGCAACGCAGATGGTCTTATCGCCGCACGAAAATTCGCGGGCTTCGTTGTTCGACGGGAGTTCCAACTGGGACGCGATCTTGACGAAAAGCATCTCTGGCCGCAGATCTATCTGAAAAACACAAAGTCCTTCGACTTGCCCTCGGGCTGTCCAGATGGCAAGAAGTACGGCTAACAACTAAAGACCAAGAGCTAACAGCTATTTCGGCTGCAGCGTCTGCGCGATCATCACCTGGCGCTTGAAGTTCTCGACCATGTCTTCCTGCAAGCGAACTTCGGTCGGCTTCCTGGCCAGCGTCATGGTGTCGATCTTGTCCTGCAGTTTCAGCAGCGCGTAGAAAAGATTTTCCGGGCGGGG
>Ga0210406_10002509_pt1 | contig 20863 bp, 19 predicted proteins | sample IncBWC30MmetaG_FD_155454 | JGI IMG/M metagenome (GOLD analysis project Ga0210406, IMG submission 155454) | Forest soil microbial communities from Barre Woods Harvard Forest LTER site, Petersham, Massachusetts, United States - Inc-BW-C-30-M | ecosystem: Environmental > Terrestrial > Soil >... | reverse complement strand
GGCGTGTCTCCTTTGCAAAATTACAGCACGGTAACTTGTCGGCCCGGCAATTGGCGAAGCCAAGACCTGCCAGACAGCGCGGAGAACTCAGGTCAACGGGCACCAATGGCAGAGTCCGGATGGTCGGCAATTCGGACACGGTCCACGAGTTTGAGAAGTCGCTAGCCTGGCGAGTTGTCGGCAAATCGTGGAATGGGCATTGCCGCGCCCGATTAATCCAGGCCTTGGCGCGGTCTGGTGGTTCGATTCGGCACAATGGAGAACTTTATGTCAGTCTTCGTGCTGCTTTTGGTGGTCTCGTCGAACAGTTCGAGGGTGGCGATGTAGTCGCCCGGAACGTCAGCGAGAATAGCGCGGTTCTGGACCACGCCTTTCGCCGCGCCGGGCGTGGAGGACGTGTCCGCTAACAAAAGCGGCTGGGTGAACAACGACACCCAGTATTGCTGGTAGTCGATGGCGAAGACGATATTCTGTTGGCGGTTGATTTCAGGAGGGTCATCGAATGCGCGGGTCAGAACCCCAAAAGCCTGTTCGGTGGGAACTGGTGTTTCCTCCGGACCTGCCAGTTGTCTGATGCGGAGCGTCATGCGCAGTTTGGGAGCGGTAGACCCCGTCCCTTTGAGGAACAGGAAGAGGCTGTCGCCGGCGCGGTAGATCAGCTCCCTTCCCGCCTGCGGGCGTGACATAGCCTTGACGGCCGCATCGACTGCGGCGTCGAATTCTTTTAGCGCCTCACGCAACCTCCGCTCAAGATCTTCGAACCGTTCGCGCTGGGGGTCTCCGGCGGGATAGATCGCAAGGGCATTCTTCAGGGCGTCCGCAGCCGAGGCGTTGCTCGGCTTGTGGTCGCGAGCGACGCCGTTCGCGTGCAGCTCATTGAACGTTTTGACAAAGAGCACGTCCCGCTTTTGCGTCAGTTCGCTTCTGCGCTCGCGCTCTGTGGGGGTGAGAGCCTTAGCGTGCTCGAGTTTTGCCAGATCATTCGATTCCACCGTGAATTGGTCCCGGAACGCCTCGAATTCGCGGACCACGGCATTGAGCTTCCGGACGACGGGCGCGAGCGACATGTCCAAAAGGAAAGACTCCAGATGGAACGGCGGCGGTGGGGCCAGCGCAAGCCCCTGCCGTCTCACGCCGTCGAAACCAAAGGCGTCCTTTGGACGAACTGCCGTCTGGGTGCCGAAGAGGACGTCGAGAAAGTCCTGCGCCATGAGCGGATACGTTCCCACGTAGGCCAGCTCATGGGATCCGCCGAACGTCTCCTGCCGGCAAGCTTGAACAAAAGCCTGAACCTTGTCTCTAGCGGTGAGGGTGTCCTTAAGGCGAAGATCGTCAAGCGAGGTGAACTGTTGCACGAACAGATAATAGTCACACCCGGAGTTTAGGTTGTTGCAGTATACCCATTCAATCACCTCAGGCGCTCCGTTCCATTTTGGTTGCCCGTCAACTTCGCGGCATTCCGATGGCAAGACAGCGCCTGCAATATCTTGATCCATGGGCCGGTACGCAAAACCGCCGTGGCTGCTTCGGCGGGTGGGCAGCCCTCTTTTCTTACAGACTGCATACATGTCAAAGTCTGCTCTGTAAGCTTCGCAACCGATGGCCTCGTCGCCTTGGCGCCCTTTATCCTGGATCTCTTTCTTGCCGACTCCGGGCCTCAATGGCGCGTCGTTCACGGCCATGCCCTGTGCGCCGAGCATCAGGGCCGTGAGAAGGAAAGGGAACGCTAACGTCACGCCGGGCCGGATTCGCAAAACTAAAGCGATGCTCACACTTGAGAGACTCGCCGGGTCTTGGCCCGGTGCAAAACTTGGGGTTCATAGTGGCACGGTTGTGTCATCGAAGGACATCTTTGCATTTAGAGCTGCACAAACAGAGAGACGGAGTGGCGGGCAGTCATTGGAGCCTGCCGCGGAATCCGACCCAAGCTCCGCCTTGTCGATCCACCACGATCGAAAGCTCCACCACCGATTCCAGAACGGGAGCGGAAGAGTCATCCAGAAAACCTGACACAACCGGCGGCTGAAACAGTATGCGGGCGGAGTGCACCTTTTGGTCCTTCCACTGAACCGACAAATTCGGCGTGAACGCCAGGCGCGCCGTGCCGGCCAGCCCATTTCCCTGGGCTTGCCGTAGGTACAGAACGCGACGTAGTTGGCTGAAGGATCTCCTTGATCCTCATTTCTGTATGTATCGAAGAAAACTGCAAGCCTCCATGGAATAGCCGTTTCCCTGTGGTGGTATTCTGGGTCGGTAACCGCAAAGCCCCCGGCGGAACCATGTCCTCCCAATGCTTCCGGCCCCGAATTTTGCAAGACGAAAGCGAACCCGTCGGCACCGTGTCCGAGTCCGCCTTGATGCGTCAATTGGAATTGGAACGTGGTCTCGAAGCCGGATCCCAACGGGCTGCTTCTCCCGGAACAGGCGGCGTCCGATCGATCCTGCCGCCGTCATCCGAGATCAGCAAACTCCCATCGGTCATCTGGAACACAGCCACAGGCCTGCGCCACCATCCGGAGAATCGGGGGAAATAATCAACCAGGCCAGGAACTCTTCTGGCGCACTCGTCGTTTTTCCATCTTTAAGTGGAACGAATGCGATCTCATAGCCAACGCGCTTGGAGCGGCTCCAGGAACCATGGAAAGTTTGGCATTAATAAGCGCCCTCCCGTGGGCTTCGCAGTTTGGTGGGCTGGTATGCACTGGACCCATGAGCATTGTCATTTTTAGTAGTCCGAGTTCGATTCTGCAACAATCAACGGCCCTTACAGTGGCCCCTCCAGCTGGACGGGCATGGTTCGGACAGTTTTCCTGACGCCAGTCGGAGCTCGGTCGGAGATGGATGGCCCACACCGTGAACTAACATGAATGAAGGTCCTCGCATGCATCACACTCGAAGAGAAGCAGACGATGTCCGCATGCGCGGTTTCGCACAACGCCACACTGTGGACGCTGCCCTGGCTTGGTTAGATGCACAACTGCAACCACTTACGGCGGAAATTGTATCGCTGCCTTTCGCCGCCGGTCGAGTACTCGCAGCTTCAGTCGCCAGCAACGTAGACGTCCCTGGATTCGATCGGGCAATGATGGATGGATACGCAGTAATTTCCGATAGTACCGAAGGCGCGAGTGCCTACACTCCGTTACAGCTAGAGGTTGTTGGCCAATCAATGCCAGGCTGCCCGTTTCGTGGGGTGGTCCGCAAAGGTGAAGCCATTCGCATCATGACAGGCGCCCCGATGCCGGACGGCACTGACTCAGTGCTGCCTGCGGAATGGATTGGAGTGGAAGCCGACGAATCCGGGACCAACGTTAGCAGTCCACACGTCATTGTTGCTCTGGCTGCTGTCTCACCTGGAAAACATGTCGGCAAGCTTGGTGAAGATATTACTAGCGGAACTACTATACTTGAATCCGGGCGCGTGCTCCGCCCGCAGGATCTCGGCGTTCTCAGCTCTATTGGACATGGAGACGTGCAGGTGGTCCGTCGGCCACGTGTACGTTTAGCCGTGACAGGTAACGAGCTACTGCCGTCGGGCATGCGCCCGCGCGGTTTTTGTATTGCCGACGCCAACGGGCCGATGCTGGCTGCACTGATCGATCGAGATGGAGGTCTCGTTGACTTTCCTGGTTTAGTGAAAGACGATCGCGACGCCATCCTAAAATCCCTTCACTCGGACGCAGATATCGTCATTGTTTCCGGGGGCACCAGTGTGGGCATTGAGGATTTGGCGCCGATGCTCGTTGCGCAGTACGGCGAACTCGCGGTGCACGGCATCGCCATGCGACCGAGCAGTCCCACTGGGCTAGGCCGCATCGAGAATAGAATCATCTTCTTGTTGCCAGGCAATCCTGTCTCAAGCCTGTGTGCCTACGATTTCTTCGCCGGCCGCGCGATTCGTGTACTAGGCGGACGAAGTAAAGAGTGGCCATACCGCGCAGTATGCGGCCGATTGAATCGCAAGATCAGCTCACCGATTGGCCGCCTCGACTACGCCCGCGTGACGATCGCAGACGGTTTGGTTGAGCCCCTTGCCGTAACTGGTGCGTCTGTCCTGTCGTCAACGACGCGGGCGGACGGCTTCGTAATCGTTGGCGAAGACAGCGAGGGCTTTCCGGCCGGCGCCCAAGTGGAAGTTTGGCTCTATGCATGACCAGGAACAATTTCTCCAAGTCCTAGATCGCGATGAAGCGGACCGCCGTTTCCGGGCCGCCATCAACCTCACGCCTTGCGGCATTGAGACAGTCCCGCTCGACGCAGCACTCGGAAGGGTGCTGTCGGCTCACGTCGTGTCTCTCGTCGACGTCCCGTTCTTCGATCGTTCCAACGTCGATGGGTTCGCTGTGGTGGCGCAAGACACTTTCCGAGCGTCCGAGGAGGCAACTCGCTCTCTGCATGTAGCCGAAGAAGAGATTCACACAGGTGTTGTCCCGACCGCCGTAGTTGAATCCGGCAAAGCGGTGCCGATTGCCACTGGCGGCATGGTTCCACGCGGGGCCGATGCCGTTGTAATGATCGAGGACACTGATATTCGCGGAGGCGAGCTCCATGTCACCAGGGCCGTCACACCAGGCACAGGGATTTCCTTTGCCGGAACTGATATCACGGCTGGCGAAACGGTACTTCGCCGTGGCCGAGTGCTGACCAGCCGGGATACCGGAGTGCTTGCGGCGATCGGAGTCGACCATGTCAACGTATGGCGAAAACCGATTGTCGCGATTCTCTCGACTGGCGACGAGATCATTGCGCCGGGAGATCCGATGCAACCAGCAAAGGTCTACGACTCCAACGCCCAGGTACTGGCTGACGCTGTGCGCGAGCTTGGGGGCGAGCCGAGGCGGCTCGGCATCGTCCAGGACGATCTTGCCGCCCTGCGTGAGCGATTACATCAAGCGCTTGAATTCGCCGACGTTGTACTAATGTCGGGAGGGACCAGCAAGGGTGCGGGAGACGTGTCTTATCGTGTTGTTTCCGAATTAGGGGATCCAGGAATCGTCGCACACGGCGTTGCGCTCAAGCCAGGTAAACCGATTTGCCTCGCCGCGACTGGTGGTCGCGCGGTGGTCGTGCTTCCAGGCTTCCCGACCTCGGCCATTTTCACCTTTCATGAATTCGTGGCGCCCGTGATTCGCACGCTGGCGGGTCGCGGATCCCAGGAACGGACGATCATGCCGGCCAAGCTCGCCGTCAAGGTGAATAGCGAAATCGGTCGGACCGAATACCTTCTAGTTGGGCTCGTCGAAACAGCAGACGAAGGTGCTGCAACGTCGCTCGCCGCATACCCCATGGGTCAGGGATCCGGCAGCGTAACCACGTTCAGCCGGGCCGACGGATTTGCTACGATCGGCCGGCACGAAGAGATTGTTCAAGCCGGAACAATCATTGACGTACAGCTTCTAGGCCGCGAATTGCAGCTTGCCGATCTGGTCGTGATCGGAAGCCACTGTATCGCTCTGGATTATTTGCTGGGCGAGTTGCAGCGGCAGGGCGTGCGCTCAAAGTTTCTCGCCGTGGGCAGCACCGCCGGGCTGGAAGCCGCCAAGCGAGGTGAATGCGACGTCGCCGGTATTCATCTGCTCGATCAGAAGACAAACGAATACAACCGGTCCTTCATTACTCCAGCGCTCCAGCTTGTACCAGGCTACGGTCGCTTGCAAGGGATCGTATTTCGTCCGGGCGACATTCGCTTCGAGGGCCGAACTCCACAAGAAGCCATCGCCCAGGCCACCACCGATCTTACGTGCATGATGGTCAATCGCAACCAGGGGAGCGGCACTAGGGTGTTGATCGATAAACTACTGGGCGGCATTAGGCCTCGCGGGTACGCGGTGCAGCCGCGGAACCACAATGCCGTGGCAGCAGCCGTGGTACAGCACCGCGCTGACTGGGGGATGACACTCGACACTATCGCCCGTGGCGCGGGCCTCGGATTTCTTCCCGTGCAGGCCGAGCAATACGACTTCGTTGTGCCACTCTCGCGCGCCACCCGGCCGGGTGTGGCCGCACTAAAGAAGTTGCTGCAGCAAGCGTCTACGCGAGACGCGCTGGCGCGGTTGGGGATGAAACCATGACCGCAGGCGGCATTGTTTTGTGCGGCGGGAAATCCACCAGGATGGGGGTTCCCAAAGCGACTCTGGCCTTCGGGGCTGAGACGATGCTGCAACGGGTGGTGCGGCTGCTTGGAACGGTTGTTTCTCCGATCGTGGCAGTGGCGGCGCGCGAGCAGTCGCTGCCAGAACTGCCCGAAGGCGTCATCGTTGCCCGAGATGAACGTGAGGCAAAAGGACCGCTGGAAGGTTTGCGAGCTGGGTTTAGGGCACTGCCGGGTTCCGTTGACCTGGCCTACGCGACCGGCTGCGATGTGCCGTTGCTAGTGCCGGGTTTCGTGGAACGCATGATCGAGCTGCTAGGCGACCAAGACATCGCCGTTATGGAAATCGACGGCTTTCCTCATCCGCTCTCGGCGGTATACCGGCGCAGCGTCCTCCCGCACATTGAAGCGCTGCTGGCGAAGGATCGATTGCGGCCGGTATTTCTCTTCGATGCCGTTCGTACCCGACGCGTGCGGACGGAAGAAATGGTGTCGGTGGATCAAGAACTTCGCACTCTTAGAAACCTCAACACTCGAGAGGACTACCTGGCTGCGCTGTCCGATGCCGGCCTCACAGTAAACTGACTATTCGCTACCAGCCGCGTTGGCGATGATACTCCGCCACCAAGCCATCTAGACGTTCACGGCTCAGGGTCGCCTCGGAATCATTCGGGAGAGGCGTGCTCAGAATGCGCTCCGGCAGGGTATCTTCCGCCGGCGTCCAACCAGCCAGAAGGTTGAACTGGCGTTTCGCGGACACAATGCGTTTGGCCGTTTCGCGCAATTCCTCGGCGTTGACGTCCCAGCCCGTAACATTCCGGAGCATCTCGGCCGTTTCACAGTAGAAATCGGTAAACACGCCGCGCAGGAACTTACAGATGATCAGAGAATCCATCAGCGCCGCCCGATCCTCGGTATCGATGGCATGACGGACTGCGTCCAGCGTTACATGGCGCCGATCGACCTTATCTGAGAAGTCGACTTCGTACGCGCCGCTGCGATTGTGATCCGCGCCGCGTGCCCCCACGGCGAAACCGAGCGCCATGGTCTGAAGCGCCCTCGGCTCATAACCGGGAATTTCCAGCCCCTTGACCTGCGGAGCAATCGCGATACTGTTGTTTCCGATCTTATGTGCGGCTCGACGGCTGCCCTCCGCCAGCAGGTTGCCGAGACCCTCGCGCGAGCCAATCAAGTCGATAGCACGCATCAAAGCGTCACCGCTTCCGAACCTGAGCCATGGCTCATCCAGCCATCCGCGTTCGACGCACTCCATCGCAAACGCGATGGTTCCGCCCGTGCTGATCGTGTCAAGACCAAGTTCATCGCAACGCTCGGATGCACGCAGCACAGCTTCGCTGTCGCCAACGCCGCACAACGATCCCAGCGCGAACAAGCTCTCATATTCCACGCGGACTCCGGTCTTTCCATTCCCGTAGATATGCTCGCATCCAATAGTGCAAGCCATGCAGCTCTTTCGCGTTTTAGAGCGCGTTGCGTTCAATTGCTCGGGTGAAATATTGGCGGCTTCCTCGAACCTGCCGCTCTGAAAATTGCGCGTCGGAAGCGCCCCGAACCTGTTGAATGTGAGCAAATTTGTAGCGGTTCCGAGCTCGCGATATTTTGCCGTCGCGGGACCGAACGAGCGCTTCGACAGGGACCGGCTAAGCGCTGTCAGCTCACTTGGGTGCGCCCACGCGGTGCGTTGAGTTCCGCGGAGCGCGATCGCCTTGATATTTTTGGCTCCGAGCACCGCTCCACTGCCGCCGCGTCCGGCATGGCGTCCATCATGAGAAATAGTGGCGTAGCGAACCGAGTTCTCGCCCGCCGGACCGATGGAAGCTACCCTATAGCCAGCGCCAAGGTCAGCTTTTAGTCCCGCCTCAGTCTCCCGACACGTTGCGCCGCGGTATTTCGCCGCGGATTCGAGCCGCACCTTGGTACGTTTACCGCCAGCGTCTACATCTACCTCATCGATAATCAACACGGAGAGTTCAGCCGCCCGTCCTACTAGAACGATGGCGTCGCAGCCGCAACCCTTGCCCGCAATCGCGAAACCGCTGCTGACCAGCGAGTCATTAATTCGCTCCGTCAAGGGACTCTTGCTCACTACAGCGAACTTGGCCGATGTTGTCAGCGGACTGCCTACTAGCGGACTAAAAGCCAAAACGAGGGGAGCCTCGGGTGCAAGCGGTTCGGCGTGCACGGCGCCTTCGTCCAGAAGCAGCCGTACGCCGAGTCCGCTACCTCCGATAAACTGCCGCAGAACGGCTTCTGGCAACGCGACGTGCTCGACGCCACCCCCTGCCACATCGATTCGAAGGTACGAACCGTGATAACCGAAGGGCATGTCACCCACCCGCGTCCGCGGACAGAATCAGAACCGAATCATCTTCGCGAAGAGGTGTTTGAGGATCGCTGATAAACCGCTCACCATTCAGATTCGCAACTAATGCCGAGTGGAGCCGGTCCACGTTCATGAGGTCGCTGAACGATGGAATCCGAGCCGACAATATTCCCAGAAGCTGTCCCAGCGTGTCAGCTTGTACTTCAATTTCAGAGACGCCGGCGCGTTGGCGTGGAACACCTAGAAATTCAACATGCATGCGACCAGCCTGAACTGATGATAGCATGGCACTAGGTTGATTAAACTCAGGATTCGCGCCCCAAAGTGCTGAAGAATCATGTACATCCTCGCAAACCAACCATCTTGTGATGTCGACTGATGAGCGATTCCCATCTCCCTAGCCAAACCTGAGTCCAGCTCTAGAAAAAAGAGCGCAGTGAAGATTACGAATGGCGGCGTCCCGCCCGAGCGGCTGAGCTCCGGCGGAGGTGTTCTATTGCCTGAACGCCAGCCCGTACCCATGCGGTAGGTACGGATCACAGCCACAAGTAAATCATTGGAAAGCCTCTCGAATCGTCTTGATTGCTCCGGCATCCTTGCATCGATGACCGGGCAACTCCGAGATTGTGTCCCGAAACTCGTTACTTCGCATGACTGCCAGTACCCGCTTCATCGGCTCCAATTCCAAAAGCTGCTTTCTACAGATGAAGAAATAGTCTTCCGTCACCAATCGAACAAAATCGAGATCGAACTGCCGGGCGGCGGCTTCGACACCGAAACTCACGTCGGCCATGTCGCTTGCGACATATGCGGCGACGGCCGCATGCGTGAATTCCACTTGTCCGTACCCATTGATGCGTGAACCATCCAGCCCCTGCTGAGCCAGCAATTGATCGAAGAGCAAGCGAGTTCCGGAGTCGGGGTCGCGGTTTACGAACCGAACGCCCGGCTCAAATAGTTGCTCAACAGAAACCACCCCCAGCGGATTGCCGCGTTTGACCATTAGTCCAATTTCGCGAGTAACCAAGCCGATTGCCCGATAAACATTGGGCGTTAGCAGACCCGTGGTGGCGGTGATACTACTCTTCCGCAAGTCCCCGTGCGGCAGGTGCAAGCCCGCTAGATCGCATTCATCCTGTGCCAGGGAGACCAAGGAACTTTGATTGCTGACACACCGCAGATCTACACCGAGGTTCGCTTGTCGGCTTAGCAGTGCCTTCAGCTTGGAAACTGCGAACCCATGGCTCGCGTGAACGCGGATTATCGACGGGCGGTGCGGGAGCAGTTGGTTGATCTCTGTTTCTAACTCCTGGGACAAATTCTGAAGCTGCGGTCCGAGACGCGCCTCAAGGCGCTGCCCCGCCCAAACCAGCTTGCTCCCCAAGGGCGTCAGACTGGTTCCCCGCCCCTGCTTCCTTTCCACCAACGGCGCCTCGAAGAACGCAGACCACGTTTCAATGAGGTTCCAGGCGTGGCGATAAGACACTCCAACCCGGTCAGCAGCCCGGCCGATCTTGCCGGTCACTCGGATTTCATTCAGTAAAGTGAGGATGATCAGAAGGGACTGAGCATTGTTATCCCGCCTGAACCGCCACATGGGTTCGATCTCAATGTGGATCGTGGCTGCCTCCCTTCTTGTGCCAGACCGTTCGGAAACATCCCCAAATAGGATGCAAATATCATATTCCAACAAGTCTTGATCGAATCTATTCTTAGGAGAAATAAGTGGAGTGTAGCCCCTTGGATAGATATGTACAAGACTGCACATATAAAACGGTGTGAGACTAGAGCTCGAGAAGATCGAATTGTCCCCCGGAGTCGATGTGAGGCCGTTCTTAGCCGTATGGCAATCAGCCTGGCCACAGTATTGCTGCTAGCGCTTTCGGCTTTTGCTCAGAACTCGGCGAACACCGGAGAGATTAAGGGCGTAGTGAGGGACCCGGATCAAGCACTGGTCCCGAATTGCCCAGTGACGCTCACAAACCAGCAGACAAAAATCAAGACCACGGGTGTTGCCGACGCTCAGGGTGCTTACTCCTTTCACGTGCCGCCAGGCACATATATTGTGCAGGCAGATGGCCCCGGCTTTCAAACCAGCGTTAGCCCGGAGCTCAAAGTAGAAACGGGACAGAGCGTCAAGTTTGATTTTGCGCTGACGATTCCTGGAGTCGCACAGTCCGTGAATGTTTCCGCTGGGACCGTAGAGAACGCTTATCGCGTTGATAATGTGGCGGCCGGGGGGCCGTTCGGAACGACGCCAATCCTGGATCTTCCCTATTCAGTCAACGTGATCTCCCGTCAATTGATTGACGACACCCAATCTAGAAACTTCAAAGAGGCCGCCAAGTACCTGCCCCTTGCTTCTTTTCAGGAGATGCAGGGGCCGGAGGTTCTACGTCCCGAGACCCGCGGAATGCAGGGAAGCAACATGCAGAACGACCGCAAGGACGGGATGGGAATCGCGGTTACGACACCGTCCGCTCTCGAAGAATACGAACAGATTGAAGTCCTCAGCGGACTTGACGGCCCACTGTACGGGCCAGCCAACCCGTCGGGCATATTCAACTTTGTGACCAAACGCCCCACTGATGAGTGGTTGGGAGAAATCGAATTGGACTACGAGGGCAACCGCGTCGGCACCGTTCATACAGACCTGGGCGGACGCTTCGGCAAAAACAAGATGTTCGGCCTCCGTACCAATCTGTTGTTGGGCGCGGGCGAGGGCTACGTCAATGAGAGCGAACTCCGGCGTCAACTGGCTGCGGTGGCCGGCGACATCCGATTAACCTCCAACACGGTCATTGAAGGCAACTACAGCTATTACAATTTGTTTCAGCACGGATACCCCGGGTGGTTCTCTTATTCGCCGACCACGACGCCGCTATCCATATCGGGCTCCAAGAGCATCCTGTTGCCGGGAAACGGTCCGGATCCGACGACTCCAGGCTATGGCCAATCTTTCTCGGGCGTGGATCTCACGTCGCAGATCGGCGAAGTGCGGTTGAAGCACGATTTCAGCTCAAACTGGCACCTTGTAATCGGCGTTCTGAACCAAATTTCCGACCGCAATATTAATACGGCAGTAAACCAGCTCATCGACAATAAGGGGGACTACAAGAGCTACTTCGCGAACGCCTTTTCTTCATTAGCTCCCCGCTTCCATGTGGATAGCGACCTAGCCTACCTCACCGGTCGATTCAACACCGGCTTCATCCACCACGATGTGGTCATCGGGAGCACGGGCTACCGGTTTGCTTCCTATTCACCCGTAACCAGCCCAGCCAAGACGGCGCTCTGCACGGAGAATACCTCGCAAGGAATCTGTCAAGCCAACATCTCCGATCCACTCATTGATGTGGTGCCCCCATCGGGCATCTTCTCTTATGCCAAGACGAGTCCATCGACCGGAATCTATGTGTCCAGTATCATCCGTCAGCAGGGCTTTAGTTTTAGTGACGCAATGACGCTAAGCCCCAGATGGATCGTACGACTTGCGGCAAGCCAGGATTGGACGTGGACCGACAGTTATACAGATACGGCGGCCATCGGGTACGCCAGAACCCGCATCCCTGGCGGCTACGTCAATCAGGGTGTCAGCCCGTCCGCAAGCGTGTTGTTCAAACCGCGCGGGGATATGACAATCTACGCGACCTTTGTCGACAGCATTCAGGCGCCGGACGTCGCGGCGGCCAACAATGGCAGCACCATCATCGTAAATGCAAGTCAGGCGCTGCCGCCGTACCGCAGCAAGGAAGGAGAAATCGGTTACAAGTTACGATTGCGGAGGATCAATTTCTCAACTGCTATGTTTCGATTGGATCGGCCTTTCGCGAACTATATTACGGGTGTCTCAAATCCAGTCTGCGGCTCTCAGTCCGGGACACCGAATTGCCAGGCCTATGTGATCACCGGCGACCAACGTAACTACGGCATTGAGACGATGCTTTCCGGCAGGATCATGGAGAGGCTCATGATAACGGGCGGCTTGGTAGTGCTGAACCCAAAGTTGACCGACACTAGAATCGCCGCTACCAACAACAAGAACTTCGTCGGCATTCCAGACTATAAGTCCAATATTCTAGCGGAGTATCACCTGCCATTTCTGACGGGGGTCTTTGCCAACTTCGACTGGCAGCATGTGGGACGCCGGGCGATCGACGACATCAACAGCTCCTACACACCTCAGTACAACGTCTTTGATTTCGGGGTTCGCTACACAACTAGAATCGCAGGGAGGGTGACCACCTTTCGCGTCACGGCAAATAACGCCACGAACGTGTTCTATTGGTCGACGTTAGGGCCCGGCAGCATCACGGGGCAAAGTACCGGTAGCTACCTCGGCCATTTGGGTGAACCGCGCCTATTCACGGCGTCCGTGCGGTTCCAGCTTTAGAGTCGAGGGAATCCTATGTCGAGAAATGTTCTCAGGCGGTGGTTCTGTCGGATCGCTCCCTTCGTATTGACACTATCGCTGACATCAAGTGCGCTTCCTCAGGACACAAGTTGCGCGCCACCGTCCAAACAGCAGTTGATCATTTATCGCGCTGGCAGCCTTACTCGCGCGTTCCAGCCACTGGAGAAGACTTTTACCTGCCAGACCGGCGTGCAAGTGAAAGATATGTCGATGGGGAGCGTGGATGCGGGTCGTCAAATTACCGCTGGAGGCCACGCCTGTGATCTTTACGCACCGGCGGACTACTTGGACATCGATCTGTTCATGAAGCCAGCCGGTTATGCGAATTTCAATGTAGTGTTCGCTCACGGGAGGATGGTCCTTGCGTATTCCGCTAGCGGCTTAGCGTTGAAGAAACTACTTCCAATCGTCGAGCCGGGAAGTCCGGCATTCCACGCTCCGCACTCGATTCCCAAGGCTGCGTCGAACTGGTATGAGATTCTCACCGGTTCTGGCGTCGCCATCGGAGGCGGCAACTGGTTTCTCGACCCTGGCGCCTATCGGGCTCCGATGATATTCCAACTCGCGGCCGAGTATTACCGGGTACCGAACCTTTATAACAATCTGCTGGAGCACCTGGTGATCATGGGCCAGAATTCGGGGGCCGTTCTCGGCAAGCAATTCGATTTTCAGTTCACTTATGAGCACAACGCTCGTGCAACAGCGGCTGCCAATGCGGATTATCAGTATGTCGACCTGCCTGATGATCTCAACCTGTCGAATCCTGCAAAGGATGCCTACTATCGACGGCATGCGATCGTCGTTATACCGGGACTAGGAACACCGCAGAGTGCAAAAACAATTGCCGTTCCAGGCGCCCGTGTCGCGTGGGGGATCACCATGCTAAAGGACGCTCCGAACAAGCAGAATGCGATCAAATTCATTGAGCTATTGTTGAGCCCAGCTGGGACTGCGGCGCTCGACGAAAACGGCCCCGATCCTCTCTCCCCTGCTCTAGTCAGCCCGCAGGATTTCAAGAATCTTCCTGAAGCGCTCCGCCTCCTGGTGAAAGTAATCACGAAATAGGTCTAGACGTTTTGATCGACGCTACGGAACGGCTGGGGAAAAGGCAGCAAATACTCATCGCGTTAGACAATGCCGCTGCGAAGACACCTGCGCCAGCCAGCCAAGTCGCGGGAAATCTAATGAATACCGAAGCAATTCAGGTATTTCGGTTTTCCCATGCGCGAGCTCCGGCCTCCGGCGTTACCTGGAGGTCCCATCAGTGGCATCTTCCGACGGGGCTCCCTGCTCCAGCCAGTCCCGGAACTCGCCGAGTGAATGCGCGAGGCGCCACTCGTCGAAAACAGCTCTGGCCATGGCGAAGGCGGGGCCGGCCAGTTCCGGGGCCTTGCAGCTCAAAGGATAATTGAGCAGCCATTCTTCAAAGGCTTCAGGCTGCGGGTCGTCCTCGACCGCCCGTTGCAACAGCTCCCGTTTGACCGCAAGTCCGAAGGCGTCGGGCGTCTGATCCCGTTTGCGTTTTCGTCTGCGTCCTTCTGAGGCTTCGAGTGCTGCGAGCAGGGCCCTGCACACATCGGCCGGGCGAACGGCGTGCGAGGCATCTTTGAAGGCGTTCATGACTTCCAGGCGAAAAAGCCTGGCCTTCTGCCCTTGTCAGTCACCGTGATCTCAAGGGCAAGTCCTGGGCCTGGCGACCGTGCGAAGCCGTGCTCGATGGCGGCCACGTCAAGATCGACGCTGGCAAGATCTTCGAGCATCACCGCACCTGGCGAGCAACCCTGAAGCCTGGTGAAAGTCTTGACATATCCAAGGCAGCGCTGGCACGCGTCGATCACGGCATTCGAGCCGACTTTCTCCGGCACAAGCGTGACGAGCTCATCATGATCGCTCATCGCGCAGTACGGGCAATACAGCGCGCGCGCGTGCCACTCTCCGCCGCATCGGCCGCAGCGGAAATAGCGGTTCCGCTCGATGCCGCGCACTTCGGCAAAGGCCGGCCAAGACCCGCAGACGGGACAGTACCCTTCTACCCAGCTTGCGGAAATCGAAGACGCCCAGCGGCGGTTGCAGGCATGGAGAAAAGGGACAGGAAGCAGGGCGATGACAGCGTGCAGCGCCTCCGCATCGGCGCCCGAAACAGCCGCGATTTCGTTGATCCGATCGCTGTCCTGAGAAAGTGACGCTGTGAACAGTGGCGCCCACTCCAGATCCGCATGCAGCGCCGCTTTCAGGCTTGACATCTTCGGCGTTCCGACGCGTGAAGCGATTCGGATCAGCCGTTCAAACAGACGGCCAACCAAACCAGCCTCCAGGATGAGCGTAGTTCCTGCGAGGAGCGGAACCGCCGTCCGTTGTGCCTGGGCGGCGGCCGGAACAGCCGCCTCCCATGCGGGACTACCTGCCTCACGCAGAATCTCATCGACCACGACGAGCCATGGTTCCCATTCCGGGCGCTCGCGCCTGAGACCATTCAGAGCGGCGTCCGGCGCAGTCATTGGCGACTCAGCTGCTCGGCCTGCCTAGCGGATTCCAGGGGCGGGTGGTCGGCGACGCGTCGAGGTGTCTTCCAGAATGGCTCAGCGCCGTCGTGCATCTTTGCGACCTCGGGTCGGTTGCCGACGTCGGCGCCACGACCGCCGCGTACACGCGTAGCCTCCGGGCTGACACAGCCAACCGCGACGGTACAGCCAATCAGCAGCACAGAGAACGCCAAGGTCTTCATCTTAGACCCTTTCAGATGAAAAGACGATCACCACCCGAAGGAGGAAACCGGCGATCAAGACAAGTATGGCGGTGGTCGACATACTTACGTCGCGAATCGGACTTCGGCGCCATGCAAGCAACAGTGGCGCGACCATCCCGAGAGCAACCACGATTAGGAGCAAGAGGCCCCAACCATTCAGCCAGGCACTGAGCACCCGTCCGAGCGACACGACTACGGCGATGAAGACCAGCAACTCGAGCGTGACGATCCAGGTCTCCAAGCGATGCAGGTCTGCTAAGCCGGGCATGGTCAGGGCGGATCGGTGCGCCAGTAATGTCATCAATGCGGCCGATGTCGACGCCGCCGATACGACGAACAGCATTCCCAGCAGAGGCGTGTCGGACCAGATCGGACGATTCGTCACCCCCAGGAGGACTCCCGTGTAACTGGCCACGTAGAATCCGGAAATTCCGCCCAGTAGCTCGACAACCAGCCCTGGCGGCGCTGGTGCGCGGAGTTTACGAAAGGCGGCCCACGGGATCCGATCGTCCTCCGCAAGTGCTCCGAGAAATGAGGCGAGGGTGAAGAATCCAAAAGTGAGGAGCACCCATGAGCCAATGGACATCGGGGACCAGTACTTGAACATCGGCCTGTACGTGTTGCTCTCGATCAACATGTGCCAGAACCGAAGCGGTTTCCCGAGATCCACAGTCAGCAGCAGACCGCTAAGCGCCACACAGGGAAACGCGATGTAGTAACCAATGTGTGCGAGAGGACGGTCCTCACGCCTGCCGAACAGGTCGATAAGCGCTGCCAGGAAGTAGCTTCCTCCGGCCAGGCCTCCAAAAAAGAAATACAGTGCGATGTACCATCCCCAGTGGGGGCCGGTGGTGAACCAGGTGCTCGATGGCGCGCCATTCATGGCTGCGTTTCCCCAGGCTCGCTCGCGCGTCGATTCCGAAAGTTGAAGATGCCGGCCAACCCGACCATGATGGCTCCCAGCAACGCATACACAGAGCCGGGCACCAGATTGCGCGATGGCATCTTCGGGTCGGGTGGCAATCTGTACACCTCAGGTTTGTCGACCAGCAGATAAAACGAGTTGAGTCCTCCCAGCATCTTCTCGTCGGCGCCGTAAAGATACGCTCTGTTCTCGCCGGCCTGGTGCAGTTGCTCCACTCGTGTCTGGGCTTTCGTGTGAAGCTCCCGGATGGTTCCAAACTGTATCGATTTCGTAGGGCAGGCTTTCGAGCAGGCTGGCTCCAAGCCACCCTGCAACCGGTCGTAACAGAGGGTGCATTTCTGAGCTGTGTTCGAGACTGGATTGATGTCAATCACACCAAAGGGGCAGGCCCCGATACAGTCCCGGCAGCCGTTGCAAGCGTTCGACTGGATGACAACGGTATCGAACTCAGTGCGGATAATCGCACCCGTGGGGCAGACCTCCAGGCAGCCGGCGTGGACGCAGTGCTTGCAAACATCGCTCATCAGGAGCCAACGGCCGTCCGCCCGGCTTTCGGAGAACTGCTCGATGAACTTGACATGCCGCCAGTGGATACCGTCCAGCCGGCGCGTGTTGTCGTAGCTGTCGCCGCTCAATGTGTTCAAACCGCCGTTGGTGCTGGGAAGTTGATTCCATTGTTTGCAGGCGACTTCGCAGGCTTTGCAGCCGATGCAGACGGTCGTGTCGGTGAAAAACCCCATTGGCTCAGCCATGACAACAACTCCTGGTCGTGAACTGGATCACTTCAGCACGCTCGCTTCACGCTTTCTCGATGTTGCAGACAAACACTTTGCCTTCATGAATCGATACATTGGGATCGCCGACAAGAGCCGTCAGCTCGTTCACGATATCGCCGGTCACAAGACCTTCATAACCCCAATGCCAGGGCATTCCGACGTGGTGGATGGTCTTGCCATTGACTTGCAACGGGCGCAGGCGCCGCGTGACCAGTGCCTTCGCACGGACCTGCGATCGTGGACTGGACACGCGGACCCAGTCGAGATTCTGAATGCCTTTTTCCTGCGCGAGCTCAGGACTGATCTCCACAAACAGCTCGGGCTGTAATTCGGAAAGCCACGTCAACCAGCGGCTCATGGCGCCGGCCAAATAATGCTCGGTGAGGCGATAGGTGGTCATCACGTACGGAAACTTTGGATCCGCAACGCGCGCCAATGGGTTGGCCGGATCTTTCCAGTACTTAAGCACTGGGCTAGCCTGCTGCGCGTACAGAGGATTGTGCACCGGTGATTCCGCCGGCTCGTAGTGCGTCGGGAGTGGACCGTCGAGCAAACCACCGGGCACATACAGCCACCCTACTCCGTCTGCCTTCATGATAAACGCGTCGGTTCCTGAATGGGCGTCGAGGCCGATACCTCCAGGCAGCGGCTTTGCGGTTGGCGCTTTGGTTACGGTGAAATCAGGGACATCGTAGCCAGTCCATTTCGTTCCGTCCCACCACACCCACTTCTTCCGTTCGCTCCAGGGGTTCCCGGCCGGATCGGCCGAAGCGCGGTTGTACAATAGCCGCCGGTTAGCCGGCCAGGCGTAGCCCCAATTCAGCTGCGCGCCGCGTTGGCCGGGCGGATCGGGTTGCTTACGGGCAGCAAGGTTCCTGTCGGGAGCCGGAAAGACGCCGGAATAGATCCAGGACGCACACGTCGTCGAGCCATCATCGGCAAGGGCGGCGAAACCGGGGACGTGCTTGGCGGGGTCGTTACTATAGTATCCGTTCAACTCCTTCAGGACCTTCGTGACGTCGGGCTCTCCAATTTCCCTTTGCCTGGCGTCCTCATTCTCATAATCGAAGACCAGGTTCCTGAATCCCACATCCCGTGGCGCCTGACTATCGGCATACATCTTCTTCAATCGCCTCCCCAGCTGATACGTAAACCACACATCGGTTCGACAATCGCCGGGCGCCTCCGCGGCCTTGAAGTGGGATTGCAGCATCCGTTGCGTGTTGGTGAACGTGCCTTCCGTTTCCGCGACCTGAGCTGCCGGGAAGAAGAAGACTTCCGTGTGTATGTCCTGGGTCTTCACTTCGCCGCTTGCCACTTCGGGCGCGCTCTTCCAGAAATTTGCGGTCTCGTGCAGCCAGTTGTCTTTGACAACCAGCCACTCGAGCTTACGCATGGCTGCGCGCTCCAGCTTTGCATTCAGCGACGTCGCCGGGTTTTGGCCGACGCACAACATGCCTTTGACCTTGCCCTCGTTCATCGCGACAAACATGGGCATATGGGAGTGGTCGCCGAGGATTCTAGGATGCCAGGCATAGCCGAAATCGGTTTCCGAAGTCGCGGCCTCCCCGTACATGGATTTCAGATACGAGACCACGAACTTCGGCGTATTCGCATAGTAGCCGGTGGGCACAGTCTCTGTCGCCAGAAAATCACGGAGCGTGTCGTGTTTCTTGAGTACCGACGGATGATTTATGTATCCATGAATCGAGTGGTAGAGCGTCGGAACATCGGTGGATCCCTGGATCGAGGCGTGGCCGCGCAACGCCATGATGCCGGCGCCTGGCCGGCCGAAATTTCCAAGCAGAAGCTGTAACAGCGCGCAGCAACCGATGATTTGCGGTCCATTGGTGTGCTGCGTCCACGCTACTGCATACGCAAACGACGTGGTCCGGTCGGCGCCCGAGTTGGCGAGGATGGTGTCGGCAACCTTGAGGAATATGTCCTGCGGGCAACCAGTGGTCCGCTCGACCATCTCTGGCGTGTAGCGGCTGAAGTGCTTTTTGACAATTTGGAAAACGCAGCGTGGATTCTGGAGGGTCTCGTCGCGTTGCGGCGGCGGCTTCAGCAGTGACCGGATCAAGCCGTCGTACGGAGGTCCCGAGGGCGCCCCGGCTTTGGGGGTGGGGCCGCTATTGCCATGATCACCGGCTTGATCGGCAGCGGCAGCAGCGTGTGTGCTTGCATATTGCCAGCTTTTCGAGTCGTACTTGCCGAGAAATCCGTCGTAGGGCCACTCGGGCACAGTGCTCTTGTACTCCATCAGCCCCGAGAAGACGCCAAAGTTGTCTTCGGCGTCCATGTAGTCCTCGCCGATGATCGTGGCGGCGTTGGTATAGTGCGTGACCCAAGAACGAAAGAACGGATCGCTGTTCCAGCGTTCGCTGTTGATGACATGACGAATGACGCCTCCCAGGAACGCGATATCCGAGCCCGCACGGACGGGTGCATAGATATCGGCGACCGCGCTGGTGCGGGTGAAACGCGGATCGACGTGAATCAGCTTCGCACCGTGTTCGACTTTTGCAGCCATGGGCCATTTGAACGCGACTGGATGATTCTCAGCCATGTTTGAACCCATGACGACAACGCAATCGGAATCCTCCATGCTGCGAGGATACATAGTCGCCGCGCCACGGCCAAGTCGGGTCCCCAGACCGGGGACACTGGAGCTATGTCATATACGGGCCTGATTCTCAATCGCGACAATGCCGAGGCCACGCATGAGTTTCTGGTGTATGTGATTCCATTCGACATCGAGCGTCGCCCCGCCCAGCGAGAAGATACCAGTGGTCGCATTGACGAGCTTGCCGTTCGGAAGTCTTTCGATAAAGGTTTCGTCGCGCGTCTTCTTCATCAGGTCAGCGACGCGGTCCATAGCGCGATTCAGGTCCCACACCTCCCATTCATTTGCGCCAGGAGCGCGGTGCAGCACCTGGGTGGGGCGATTGGGATTGATATGCAGTTGAAAGGTCGCTGCGCCCTTGGGGCACAGGGACCCTTCGTTGTGAGGGCTGCGAGAATCGCCTTCGATGTTCACAATCTGGCCGTTGATCGTGTGGACCAGCGTCGCGCAGCCAACGGAGCAGAACGGACACACGCTCGGCGTCACTTTGGCCCTGGCGATCCGCAACTCCTGTGCCTTCGCCACGACTGCCGAGAGGCTGACGCCTGATGCGATCAGGCCGCCAAGCGCGGTACCGCTGCCTCCTGCGATTGAAAGGCGAAAAACATCACGTCGTGAAATCTCCACTCAGAGACCCCTTTCCCGATGGCTGGAGGCGTGCGCGCACGAGGCGCCTTGGCCGGCTTTGGCCGAAAGCATCCCGATGCCCTTCAGGTACGGTTTTCTACAAAAGAACGACGCCGTTGTGTATTGAATGCGCATGCGCATGAAGCTATACACCAGCTGAGCACTGAAGAGGAACCGACTAAAGCCGTCGATCCGCCTGAACCGACCCCGTCGGTGCTCTCGATGGGCATTCCACACTGTGTATTGCAGCCGGGCCCGCGGTACGCCCAGTTCGATGGCACCCAACTGTCGACCTCTTATATCACCACCGAATG
>Ga0210406_10002508_pt1 | contig 20874 bp, 13 predicted proteins | sample IncBWC30MmetaG_FD_155454 | JGI IMG/M metagenome (GOLD analysis project Ga0210406, IMG submission 155454) | Forest soil microbial communities from Barre Woods Harvard Forest LTER site, Petersham, Massachusetts, United States - Inc-BW-C-30-M | ecosystem: Environmental > Terrestrial > Soil >... | reverse complement strand
GTCCTCGCCACTCCGTCGCTGGTAAGAATTTCCATCGATTACACCGTGCCTGTTGACCTCATAGTTTACAAAATGGAGCTGCACTTCACCCCTTCCAGCGAGAACAAGTCGCTGGTATAAAAAGTGGGCGCTCCCTTCACCGCCAAAAAAACGCCCGGGTTTCAGGAGTGTGCCTATTTCGCAACTCCGCGATTTCTTCGCTCGCCTTCCTTACCGTACCCACTTGCGAGACAATAGAGTTCCAGCCATTGGGAGCTAGAGAGTGCGCATCCGTATCCTGAAAGGTTTTTGGACCTCCAGTCTTGGTCTGACCATTCTTGGAGTGTTCTTCGCGGTTTTTCTGACCGCCGGCGGCTTCTTCACCTACTACTACACAAAATATTCCCGCATGATCGATGCCCGCCTGTCCGGCCACGTTTTACAGAACACCACGCAAATCTTCTCCGCTCCCGGGCACATTTCCGTGGGGCAGGCCATCGGGCCTGAAGAGCTCTCCGGCTATCTGCAACGCGCCGGGTATCGCCCGGAGGGCGATGAAAGTGCCCTCGGCCAGTTCACCGTGCAGCGCAACGCGGTCGACATTCGCCCCTCTAAACTTTCTTACTTCGTGGGCGGCAACGCCCTGGACGTGCAATTTACCGGGAAGACCATTCGCGCCATCCGCCCCCTCGGCGGCGGCAACTCCATGGAAAGTGCGGAGGTCGAGCCGGAACTCATCACCAATCTGTTTGACAGCGCGCGCGAAAAGCGCCGCGCCGTCCGCTACGAAGATCTCCCGCCGTTACTCGTGCACGCCATTCTCTCCGCGGAAGACAAGCGCTATTTCGAGCATGGCGGCTTCGACTTCGTGCGCATCGCCGGCGCTGCCTGGGCGGACCTGCGCCATACCAGCGGCCATTTTCAAGGCGCCAGCACCATCACCATGCAGGTGGCGCGCACGTTCTTTCTCAGCAACGAGCGCACGCTGCGCCGCAAAGTGGCCGAAGCCACGGTTACCATCGAGCTCGAGCAGCGTTTCACGAAGCCGCAAATCTTCGAGCTGTATGCCAACGAAGTGTATCTCGGAAACCGCGGCAGCTTCGGTATCCGGGGATTTTCGCAGGCCAGCGTCGCCTACTTCGGCAAGGACCTTACCCAGCTGACCCTTTCCGAGTGCGCGTACCTAGCTGGGATCATTCGCGCGCCCAACTATTATTCCTCCGCCGACCGCCACCCGGAGCGCGGGGCGCAAGCGCGCGACCGCGTGCTCGCGCAGATGCTGGAGAACAAATACATCAGCGAGGCTGACCTCCAGGAAGCCAAGAAAGCCCCGCTCAACCTCGTCAAAGCCTCCGTTTCCGGCAGCGAAGCCCCTTACTTTGTCGACATGGTCAAGGACCATCTGCTCGACAAATACTCCGAGAGCGATTTGCTCAGCGAGAATTTTCGCGTGTACACCACGCTCGATCCCGCTCTGCAGCGGGCCGCCGCGTCCGCGATCGAAGTGGGAATGAAGAACGTTGATACTCTTCTGGCCAAGAAGTACGACCGCTGGCGCAAGGAGCAAGCCAAGAAAGGCTCCACCGAGCCGATTCCGCAAGCACAAGCCGCGCTTGTTGCGCTGGACCCGCGCACCGGTGAAATCAAAGCTGTGATCGGCGGACGCGATTACGGGCAGAGCCAGCTCAATCACGCCCTCGCCCATCGCCAGCCCGGTTCCGTGTTCAAGCCCTTTGTCTACGCGGCCGCCTTTGACAGCGCCGTAGATGGCGTGCAGCCCATCGTTACCCCTGCTACCACGATTGACGATGAGCCCACGACGTTCGAGTACGACGGCGTCGATTACACTCCCAACAATTACGGCGAGAGATTCATGGGCCGCGTGACCGCTCGCGACGCGCTTACCAATTCGTTGAACGTGGCTACGGTGAAAGTTGCCGAGCTCATCGGCTACGGCCGCGTCGTGCAAATCGCTCGTCAGATGGGCCTGGGCAATAATATCCGCGCCACGCCCGCCGTCGCGCTCGGCGCCTACGAGATGACCCCCGTGGACGTGGCAGCCGGCTACACTACCTTTGCGAATATCGGCACGCGCGCTGAGCCGGAATTCATTCGCAATATTATTGGCGCGGATGGCGAGATTCTGGAGAAGGTCACGCCGCAAACTCATACGGCGCTCGACCCCCGCGTTGCGTACCTGGTCACCAGCGTCCTCAAAGACGTCTTGAATAAGGGCACTGGTGCGGGGGTTCGTGCTCGCGGATTCACCTTGCCGGCTGCGGGAAAAACTGGTACGTCACGCGACGGCTGGTTTGCTGGCTTCACGTCCAATCTGTTGTGCGTGGTCTGGATTGGTTTTGACGACAATCGCGACATAGGGTTCACAGGAGGCGCGGTGGCAGCGCCCATCTGGGCGGATTTCATGAACCACGCCACCGCGCTGCCCACCTATCGCGATGTCAAGGATTTCGACCCTCCGGAAGGCGTTCAGTCCGTCCTGATTGATCCCGAATCCTTGCAGTTGGCTACTCCCAATTGCCCCACCACGCGGCAGGAGGTTTACGTTACGGGTACCGCCCCCACCCAGTATTGCGAAATTCACGGCGGCGGCGGCCACACTGTCTTCAGCTCCACAGGTTCGTGGCTGTCCCATGTGTTTGGCGGAGGGCAGCCCAAGGAGCCTGCCAAAGACGCCGACGGAAAGCCGATTCCTTTTGATCCCAATCGCCCGCCAAATGCCACCGGCCAGGGACAGCCTCCCGTACCTGTCGAGGCCAAAGACAAGGAAGACGAAAAGAAAACAAGCCCCTTGAGGAAGATTTTTGGTATCTTTGGAGGTAAGAAGAAGGACCCCGACAAGCCTAAGCCGGGCGATTTACCGCAGCCGGACAAGACTAAGCCGGATAACAAAGGAGACTCGCCATGACTCGTTTTCGATTGGCGTTGCCCGCTAGTTTTCTCCTCGTTAGCCTGACCCTGCCCTCTATTGGCCAGACCAGCGACGACACCCGCAAGGAATCATTTGTTCCGCCCATGCAGACGCAGTCTCAGGTCTCCAACGCGGCGGCTAACCCTGCCGAGCGCCAGCTTAGCGGGGAAGAGCAGGGCGACCTGTACATGGCCCGCAAGCAGTATTACGAAGCCATGGAGCAATACAAAATGCTCGCGGAGCAAGATCCGCACAACGCGGTCTACCTGAACAAACTGGGCATCGCGCTGCACCAGCAAACCGCCTTGGGATTGGCGCTGAAATATTACGAGCGCGCCGTAAAGGTTGATCCGAAATACGCCGACGCCGAAAATAATATCGGCACTATTTGGTACCAGCGCAAGAAATACAGTAAAGCCATTCGCGCCTATCAGAAGGCCATCAAGATGCGCGACGACATGCCTGTGCTGTACAGCAATCTGGGCTACGCGTATTTCAGCCTGGGAAAGTATGAAGAATCCATCGTCGCTTTTCGCACCGCTTTGGCGAAAGACCCGCAATTTTTCGAGCGCGGGTCTTCGCGCACAGGCTCCATCCTGCAGGATCGTTCCGTGCCGGACCGTGGCCGCTTCTATTTCCTGCTTGCCAAATCCTTTGCGGAAGCGGGCAACGTCGAGCGCTCTATCTTCTATTTGCGCAAGGCTAAAGAAGAAGGCTACGCCCAGTTCAATGAAGTGAAAAAAGACCCGGCGTTCGCCGCCGTGGTGAATGACCCCGTGGTCATCGATCTCCTGGCTCCCAAGCCGGTTGAATCAACGCAGCCCTAATCTCGATCTCGCCATCCTGTTTCTGTGGGATAACGATTTCGACCGACGCGTGAAGCAGCGCGACGCACACTTGAAGATTCACGGTGCTCGTTCCCAATTAGTCGCGCGCTCGGCACTCACCAATCTCTGCTCGCTCCTCTCTGTTACAATTCCAGCTACTATGTCCCCGCGCAATTTCCGTTCGCGAGCACTGCTGGTTTTGTGCGCAGCGCTCTTTTTTGCCGCCTCAATGTGCGCCCAGCAGCCAGCGGGCAATCGAGGTGTCTACCTCGTTTTCCCCTTCGAAAACGCCGGCGCTTCCCCGCGTCTCGACTGGCTTTGCGAAGGCCTTGAGGAGCTCACCATCCAGGCGCTCTCCGCGAGTGGGCAGCAGGTGTATTCTCACGCCGGCCGCACGACGGAAATGGAACGTAACGGCCTGCCTTTCTCCGGCAAGCCTAGTCGCGCCAGCATGTTGCGCGTCGCCCAGGACCTCGATGCCGATTTCGTCGTGTTCGGCTCCTTCACTTCCGACGGCAAAGCCCTGACGATCGATTCGCGCGTCCTCCGCACCGATCCTCTGGCGCTCCTACCGTCGGTGCGCGAAACAGGTCCTCTCGACTCGTTGATGGAGATGCAATCCAAAGTTGTCTGGCGCCTGCTTTCGGAAAGCGACAAATCGTATCGCGCTACGCTGGCGGAGTTCACCAAGTCACAGCGTCCGTTGCGTCTCGACGCTTTCGAGCACTACATCCGCGGCTTGCTGGCCAATGAAGACGAGCCGCGGGTGCGTGAGTTGCGCGAAGCTTCCCGCCTCGAGCCGTCATGGCCCGATCCCTATTTCGCTCTCGCCGAGACATATTTCACCCGCAACGACTGCGCCACCGCGCTCTCGTTCCTGGCGCATGTTCCGCCCACGCACGATCGCTACGTCGAAGCGCTCTTTTCCACCGGCGTTTGCCGCTTGCAGATGAATCAGCCAGAGCGTGCTGAGGAAGTCTTTATGTCCCTTCAGACTACCTTGCGCGGTGACGGCAAGAACGGTTCGCAAACCGACGCAGCGGGAGCGGAACCGCCGGAAATTCTGAACAACTTAGCCATTGCGCTCGCCCGCCAGGGCAAGACCGCCGCTGCACAGGCCGACCTTCGCCGCGCCACCGACCTTGATCCCGATGAAGATGACTATCCTTTTAATCTCGGCCTGCTCGCCCTGCAGACCGGCGACTTCGCGGGGGCGGCCGCCGCTTTCCGCGAAGCTTCCGAGCGCAAGCCGGATAGTCCCGAAGACCGCGCGCTGCTGGTGCAGTCGCTGGAGCGGGCGGGAAAGAAAGCGGAGGCCGATCAAGAGCGCGAATCCGCTGCGGAGGCGCTCGGCCCCAACGCGCTGCAGTCCGTCCGCGTGGACGCCAAGCCGGATGCAACCTTCCGCCTTGCGCGCATACGAACCGAATTGGACACTGCGGCGCTGCGGCTGGAAATTGCGGCTTCCGGAAGCGCGGCGAATTCCGCTTCCGTGAGCACCGCGGTCGACTCCTCCGCCTCGCACATTCGTCGTGGACGCCAGGAGTTTGCGGCAGGACGCCTCGATTCCGCCGAGAGCGAATTTCGCAGCGTTTTGCGCACCGAACCTGGCAACGCTGCCGCTCACCGCGGGCTGGCGGAAGTCCAGCATCGGCGCGGCAAGCTCGATGACGCGGTCACAGAGCTTCAGGCGTCGCTTGCGGCTCAAGACTCCGCGCTGGTGCGCACAATGCTCGCCCGCATCTACCTCGAGCAGAAAAAACCCGGTCTCGCGCGCACCGAGGTGAAGCGCGCCTTGCAGCTTGCGCCCAACTACGCGGAAGCGAAACAATTGCTCGAACACCTGCAGAACTCCAAGCCCAACGGAGGCGCGCAATGAAGGCACGCCGCGGTCTCTTCACGTTTTCGCTTCGCAGGTTTTTTGTCGCCGCTCTAGGCGGCTTGGCTCTATTTTGGCTCTTTCCTTCCGCGTCCGCTGACCAGCATGCCTCCAATCCCGTCGTCCTCGAACTCACACTCGACGGCGAGGTCGAGCCAATTCTCGCCACTTATATCGATGAAGGCATCGCCGACGCCGCGAAGCGAGGCGCTTCGCTCATCCTCATCACCATGGACACGCCGGGCGGCCTCAGCGCCTCCATGCAGGAGATTATCAAGCACATCCTGGCCTCGCCGGTTCCAGTCGCCGTGTATGTCGCGCCCACCGGCGCTCGCGGCGCTTCCGCAGGTTTCTTCATTCTTCTCTCTGCGGATATTGCCGCCATGGCTCCCGGCACGCATGCCGGAGCCGCATCGCCGGTCATTGCCATCGGCGGGTGGCAGTTGCAAGTAGATGAAACCATGAAGCGCAAGATTCTCAACGACGCTCAGGCCTTCTTGCGTAGCTACGCGGAAAAGCGCGGGCGCAACCCCACGCTGGCGGAAACCGCGGTCACCGACGCCAAGGCGTTCACCGACAAAGAGGCTTTGGACGGCAAGATGATCGATCTCATCGCCCCTACGGTCGACGACCTGATACGACAGCTCGATGGCCGCGAGATTACGCGTTTCGATGGCAGCAAGACGAAGCTTTCCCTGGCCAACGCCACGCGCACGCCCTTCGAATTGTCCGGCCGGCAAAAATTCCTCGCGCGCATCGTCGAACCCGATGTCTTTTTCGTGCTTCTGATCATCGGCGTGCTCGGCCTCTACACGGAGTTCACCCACCCTGGTGTGATTGCGCCGGGGGTCATCGGCGGTATCTGTGCGGTGCTGGCCCTTTATGCGATGCAACTTCTCCCCGTCAACATCGCGGGAGTGCTCCTCATCTTGCTGGCCCTGGGGTTGTTTATTCTGGAGGCGAAATACACCAGCCATGGCGTGCTTGTCGCCGGCGGTGTAGTGTCCATGTTGCTCGGCGCGATGTTCCTGATTCGCTCGCCGCTCACCGCCGGAGGAGTCAGCCTGGGTGTGGCCGTAGCGGTAACGCTGCCCTTTGCCGCGCTCACCGTTTTTTTGATGCGCCTTGTCTTGCGTTCCCGCGCCTGGAAAACGCAAACCGGTCGCGAGGAAATGATCAATGCGCAAGGAATTGTCGTCACTCCGCTGGCGGACGGCGCCGAAGGCATGATCCGCATTCATGGTGAACTCTGGCGCGCCATTTCGAGTCAGGCCGTGCCGGAAGGCAAATCCGTGCGCGTGGTAAAAATGGAAGGCCTGAAGCTTTACGTGGAACCAGTGGCGTAGAACCGTGCCTTCGCCGGGCCATTTGCAATTTTCAACGCCAAACTACTGCCAATAAGTTAGATTGAGTCGCTTGGGTTAGGAGGACAAATGTTCGAATTCTTCGGTGTAGGAACGATGGTCGTCATCGGCTTCGTGCTCATCTGGTTCTGGAATTCCCTCTACGTCATCAAAGAGTGGGAGCGCGGCGTGGTCCTCCGCCTCGGCCGCATGATGCCGCAAGCGAAGGGCGCCGGCCTCAACCTCGTCTTCTGGCCGATCGAAACGCTTACGCGCATGAGCATGCGCATCGAAACGCTTGACGTCCCGCCGCAGGACATCATCACGCGCGACAACATCTCCGTGAAAGTGAACGCCGTCTGCTATTTCCGCATCGTCGATGCCAATCTCGCGCTCTCGCAGGTGCAAAATTATCAGTATGCGACCTCGCAGCTCGCGCAGACCACCATCCGCAGCGTGGTCGGTCAGTTTGAACTGGACGAAATCCTCGCGCAGCGCGACAAAGTCAACGCCAAGTTGCAACTCATTCTTGATACCGAGACCGAGCCCTGGGGCATCAAGGTCAGCAAAGTCGAAGTAAAGCAGGTCGACATTCCGGAACAGATGCAGCGCGCCATCGCCCGCCAGGCCGAAGCCGAACGCGAGCGCCGTGCAAAAATTATTCACGCCGACGGCGAGTTCCAAGCCTCCTCGAAACTGGCCGAAGCCGCCAAGGTTCTCGAGACGCAACGCTCCGCCATCCAGCTCCGCTATCTGCAAACCCTTACTGAGATAGGTGTCGAGAAGAACACAACGATTGTGTTTCCGCTGCCCATCGATATCATTAACAGTTGGGTGCAATCGTTAGGGGGACAGCAAAAGTAAGAATGGCATCGGGCGGAAGACGCGGCGGCGCTGGTGAACGCGTGCTGGAGGGCAGGCACGTCATCGGTCTGTTCATGTTGATGCTGCTGTTCTCCGGCGTTTTCTTCACTCTCGGTTTCGTCATGGGCCGCAATCAGTACGACGGCCAGGTGCGCGCCGCTCCGAATTCGCGCGCGGTGCGGCCCGCTCCTGTCGCTCCCAAATCCGATCCTGCCGCAAGACATTCGAACGAAGCGCGCCACGATTCCGATCCCGCTGCCGACGTCAACTCCCAGCCCAACTCGGATTGGAGTTTCTACAACTCCGGCAAGTCTTCTTCACCCGACGACAATCTGAAGCCTGCCTGGTCCATCCCCGCGCCAACCGCGCGCGCCGTTCCGGCCTCCGCAAGAGGCAAGGGCGGGAAAAGCGTGGCCGCGCCCGCGCTTCCCGCGAATTCCTACACCTTGCAAGTCGCCGCCCTGCGCCGGGAATCCGACGCCATGAGCCTCGCTTCTCACCTGCAAAGGAAAAAATTCCCGGCCTTCGTGGTTTCTCCGCAGGGCGACAATTATTACCGCGTGCAGGTCGGCCCCTACGCCGATCCAAAATCCGCGGACGCCGCCAGGAAAGGTCTCGAGGGCGCCGGCTTCAAAGCTATCGTGAAGCATTGATGCCGTTGCGTTCCTGGACGCATTTTTTTCCACCGTACCCGGGGCGGGCCGCTCCCGCAGCTTTTCGCCTGCTCTGCGCTGCCGTCTCCGGCGCGGCGCTGTCTCTTTCCTACACTGGATTTTACTTCAGCATCTACTCATGGCTTTGCATCGGCCTTCTCCTCGTCGTCATGCTGGACGCGCGCCCGCCCGTCGCCTTTGCTTGCGGCTTCGTCCACACGCTCGTTTTCGTCTTTACTTCCGTGCCCTGGATCGCCACCGTGCTCGCTGTTCACGGCGGCCTTTCTCGCGTCGGCGGCTGGGCGATTCTGTTTCTCATCGCTTCCATTATGGGCATTCTGACCGGCACGTTCGCCTCGTGCGTTCGGTGTCTCGCGCAGCGCAGCCTGATGCTCGCTTGCGTCGGCGCGCCCTTCCTGTGGGTCACCTTCGAATTCGCCCTCGCGCATCTTCCCGAAATCAGTTTTCCCTGGAACTTACTCGGCTATCCCGCCTCCGCGAATCTCGCCCTTCTCCAACTAACCACTATCACCGGTATTTGGGGACTCTCCTTCGCGGTCGCTGCCTTCAATGCACTGCTCGCTTGGACAACTTCGGCTTCCGCGCCGGCCCTCAAGATGCGCGCCGCGATTCTCACCGTGGCCGCCTTGCTCATTCTCGCCATCATGGCCTTCGGCCCACGGTTCATCCCGGGAACTTCCGCCGGTCATTTCGCCCGCGCGGTCCAGCCCGACTTTCCGGAAGCCATGGAGTACCCCGCGGACTGGTTCAAGACGCACGCCCGCGATCTCGAGGAAATCGAGCAACTAAGCCTCGCCGCTTCCAATCACTCCACCGATCTCCTCGTCTGGCCGGAAGCGCCCGCGCCCTTTTCCTTCGAAGATCCCCAGTTCGCGCGCCACGCCTCGCTGCTCGCCATTCATTTTCAGCACCCCTTCCTCGCCGGAGTTATCGAGTGGAAGCCCGCGCCCGAATCATCCGCCAACGGGCACGCCGCGCTCGCTCCCTATAACAGCGCCATTCTGCTGGACCCGCAAGGCCAAAGGGTTTTCACCTACGATAAAATTCACCTCGTTCCCTTTGGCGAATACGAGCCTTTTCGCTTGATTCATCGCGTCGTCGCCAGCGTCTCCGACGAAGTCGGCGGCTTCCGCAAAGGCAGCAAATATTCCGTCGAGCAACTGCCCGGCGGCAACACCTTCGGCACTTTCATTTGCTACGAAGCCATCTACCCCGGAGAAATCCGCCGCTTCGCCGCCAATGGCGCCGAGCTCTTCATCAACCTTTCCAACGACGGTTGGTTTGGCCGTTCCGCTGCGCCCGAACAGCATCTCCGCATGGCCCGCGTGCGCGCCGTCGAAAATCGCCGCTGGCTCCTTCGTGTCACCAACAATGGCTTCACCGTCAGCGTCGATCCCTACGGCCGCGTCTTCCGTCCGCTCCCTCCCGACGTCCGCGCCGCCGTCGATTTGCCCTACGACTTTCGCACCGACGAAACCATCTACACGCGCTTCGGCGACTGGTTCGCTTGGCTCTGCGTCCTCGTTTCCGTTATTCTGTTAGTCTCAACGTCAAAGAAAGGAAACACTGCGCCAGAAGAACTCTTGATACCGGTAACGGATATTCCGCCGTCACTTGTCGGGGCGCGCAGCCTGCCTGAGCAGGCAAGTGCGTCCCGGCGGCTTTAGCCGCCGCGGCGGCGGACTCTAGTCCCCGCCTAGGTTCTTAGGCTTTGCAGCGCACCCATATCCCATGATTCTCGAAGATCTCCAGCACCGCTACGAACTTCTCAAGCCCCGCATCACCATGGTTCGGAGTTATCTTTGACGCCGCGCCACATCGCGAGCGCCTGAAGTCCCTCGAAGCCCGCATCGCCCAGCCTGATTTCTGGAGCAATCAAGAAGCCGCGCAATCCGTGCTGCGCGATCGCAAGCGCTCCGAGGACCAAATCACCGCTGATGACAAGCTCGTTTCGCTTTCCGGCGACCTGGACACCTACATTCACCTCGCGCAGGAAGAAACCAACGCCGCGCAACGCAACGATCTGCTCAAAGAGCTCGATCGCGAGCTAAACAACGCCGAAAATTTCGTCGCCGACCTGGAAACCAAGACACTGCTCTCTGGCGAAAGCGACCACCTCAACGCCATCATGACCATCAAGCCCGGCGCCGGCGGCACCGAATCGCAGGATTGGGCTTCCATCCTGCTGCGTATGTACTTGCGGTGGGCCGAGCGCAAGGGCATGAGTGCCGTCGTTCTCGACGAAACTCCCGGCGAAGAAGCCGGCATCAAGAACGCCACCATCCAGTTTGCCGGTGAAAACGCCTATGGAATGCTCATCGGCGAAGCCGGCGTGCATCGCCTCGTACGCATCTCGCCGTTTGACCAAGCCGCGCGCCGCCATACTTCCTTCGCTTCCGTTTTCGTCATTCCCGAAGTCGACGACAAAATCGAAATCAACATCCGGCCCGAGGATTTGCGCGTCGATACCTTCCGCTCCGGCGGCAAGGGCGGCCAGAACGTCAACAAGGTGGAGACTGCCGTGCGCATCACGCACATTCCCACCGGCATCGTGGTCGGCTGCCAGGTCGATCGCAGCCAGCACAAAAATCGCGAACTGGCCATGAAGATGCTTCGCTCCCGCCTCTACGACCTCGAGATCCAAAAACGGCAAGCGGAGACCGACAGGCTCGACGAGACCAAGATGGACATTTCCTTCGGCAGCCAGATCCGCTCCTACGTCATGCAGCCCTATCGCCAGATCAAGGACCATCGCACCAAATTCGTAGTCGGCGACGTCGACCGCGTCTTGGACGGCGACCTCGACCCCTTCATGCGCTCCTACCTGATGGCCAAGAAAACCAAAGGCAAGCTCGAAGTCCAGCCCGACGATGACGACACCGCCGCCGCGTAAGAACTCATACCTCATTGTGGTCATTTCGATCGAAGCGGCCGGACTACGTTGACCTTCGTGCACGTCTTGTTTAGCTTGATTGTGATCTTCACTGGACTGGTCGTAGTGGTCGGATCCATTCAATCCCCAAAATCGCCGTTCGACCCTCGATTTCGACCGTTCGCTGCTTTCTCCTTTACCCTTGAATTAATTCCACGCTACCATTCGCCATGCAATCGCCCCTTTGTCACCATCGCACGTCGCAAGAGGCTGGGGCGCTGCTTCTGACACGCCCATCCACCAGTTTGCAGCCAGTTTCCGGCCTAAACTATTTGGTTGCAATAATTTGCAGCCTCTTTGGCGAACCCGGAAAAGTTATCTCCGGCAAAATCAATAGCTTGCAGCCTCTTTCGCAAAACACCCGGGTGGGGGTGGGTCTGCAGAGGACTTCGTTGCTTCTTGCGGGTTGGGATGGTAGCTTACTAAAGACAAGCGATGACATGAAATTAGGCCTGACGCTGGCTGTTTCCCCCTGCGCATTTGTGGTTGCCGCTTTGCGTCCAAGTTTTGAAGCTTTGAAAAAGGAGATCCTGTCTTGAGCGAAGGATTACGCAATTTCTTGTTTACTTCCGAATCCGTTACCGAAGGCCATCCCGACAAGATCGCCGATCAAATTTCCGACGCCGTTCTCGATGAAGTAATGCGGCAGGATCCCATGGGCCGCGTGGCGTGCGAAACGCTCGTGACCACCGGCTTGGCCGTGGTAGCCGGGGAAATTACCACCAGTGCGCATGTGGATTACGATAGCCTCGTGCGCGACACGATTCGCGAAGTCGGCTATGACGACGCGACCTACGGCTACGATGGCCGGACCTGTGCGGTTATGTGCACCGTGAAGCGCCAGTCGCCGGACATCGCCATGGGCGTGGATACCGGTGGCGCGGGCGATCAGGGCCTCATGTTCGGCTTCGCTTGCGACGAAACCGAAGAGTTGATGCCCATGCCCATCCAACTGGCCCACCGCCTGACGCAGCGCCTCGCCGAAGTTCGCAAATCCAAAAAAGTTGATTTCCTTCGTCCAGACGGAAAATCCCAAGTCACCATCGAATACCGCAAAGGACGCCCCTCGCGCGTGGACACCGTGGTGATTTCCACGCAGCACGACGAGAAGGTTTCCACAAAGGATCTGCACGATGCCGTGATGGAGCAAGTGATTCGGCCCATCGTGCCTGCGTCCATGCTCGATCGCAACACGAAGTATCACATCAACCCAACCGGCCGCTTTGTGATTGGCGGACCCATGGGCGATGCCGGAGTAACCGGCCGCAAGATTATTGTGGACAGCTACGGCGGCTATAGCCGTCACGGCGGCGGTGCGTTTTCCGGCAAGGATCCGTCGAAGGTGGATCGTTCCGCGTGCTACATGGCGCGGTACATCGCGAAGAACATTGTTTCTGCGGGCCTGGCGAGCAAGGTGGAAGTGCAGCTCGCGTATGCCATTGGCGTGGCGGAGCCGGTTTCCGTTATGGTCGATGCGTTTGGCACGGAAAACGTGCCGGAAGAGCGCATCACCTCGCTGGTGCGCGAGAATTTTGCGTTGACGCCGAAGGGAATCATCGAGGCGCTGGATTTGCGCCGGCCAATTTACAAGCCGACCGCGGCCTACGGGCATTTTGGCCGCTCCGGCCCGGGTTTCACTTGGGAGCGCACGGATCGCGCGGCGGCTCTGCGCAAGGCCGCGGGTTTGAGCGCGAGCGCCACCGCCACCGCGAGCATCGAAGTGGGCGCGCGGGCGTAACACCTCGCGCTGCTTTTACTTGTCGAAATAAATCGCCGTTTCAGCTGGGGATTTGAGATTTCAAATTCGAGGAGCACCACTTTGGCTATCGCGGAAATGAAAAAAGGTGATGTAAAGGATATTTCGCTGGCGGACGCCGGCAAGCGCAAAATCGAGTGGTCGGCGCAGCAGATGCCGGTGCTCGAAATCATCCGCAAACGCTTTGCGAAAGAGCAGCCACTGAAGGGATTGCGCGTCTCGGCTTGCCTGCACGTGACCAGCGAAACGGCGAACCTGGCGATCACGCTGCGCGATGGCGGCGCACAGGTGGTGCTATGCGCTTCAAACCCGCTTTCGACGCAGGACGAAGTGGCGGCCTCGCTGAACCGCGATTTCAATATTCCCACCTACGCCATCAAAGGCGAGGACAACCAAACGTATTACGCGCACCTCGGCGCGGCGCTCGAGCACAAGCCGCAGTTCACAATGGACGATGGCGCGGACTTGGTGACCATGCTGCTCACCAAGCGCACCGACTTGGTTCCCAACGTGATAGCCGGTACGGAAGAAACGACCACGGGGGTGATTCGGCTGCGTGCGATGGCCAAGGATGGCACGCTGAAGTATCCGATCATTGCGGTAAACGATGCGCAGACGAAGCATTTCTTCGACAATCGCTACGGCACTGGGCAATCGACGCTGGATGGCGTGATTCGCGCGACGAATCTGCTGCTGGCCGGGTTGAAAGTTGTGATTGCCGGCTACGGTTGGTGCGGGCGCGGCATCGCAATGCGCGCGAAAGGGCACGGCGCGGATGTAATCATCACGGAAATTGATCCAACCAAGGGCATTGAAGCGGTGATGGACGGTTTCCGCGTGATGCCGATGGCTGATGCCGCGAAGGAAGGCGACGTTTTCATTACCGTGACCGGAAACAAGAGCGTGATTCGCGCCGAACATTTTGACCTGATGAAGAATGGCGCGGTGGTTTGCAACTCCGGGCACTTCAACGTCGAGATCGACATTCCCGCGCTGGAGAAATTGTCCAGCGGCAAACGCGAAGTGCGGCCGCTGGTGGACGAGTATGTGCTCAAGGGCAATCGCAAAGTCTATTTGCTGGGCGAAGGCCGCCTGGTGAATCTAGCGACTGCGGAAGGACACCCGGCCGCGGTGATGGATATGAGTTTTGCGAACCAGGCGCTCTCGGCGGAATACCTGCTGAAAAATTACAAGACGCTGAAGCCTCAGGTCTATGTCGTGCCCGAACACCTGGACCGCGAAATCGCGCGGCTCAAGCTCGAATCCATGGGCCACAAACTGGATAAGCTGACTCCGGAGCAAGAGCATTACCTGGCCTCCTGGCAAGAAGGCACGTAGGCTTCACGAGTCAGAGTAATTTTTCTCGCGATGCGTTTTCACGTTCTCCAGTAACCGGAGTCCTATCCACGCGCATGTACGATCTGGCCACCGCAGCGCTCGACACTGCAAAAATCAGAGGAGCTTCTTACGCCGACGTGCGCGTGATGCACTTGCGGCAGCGCGACTTGACCACCAAGAACGGGCAAGTGGGGACGCTGGCGCAGTCGGAGTCGATTGGGATTGGGATTCGGGTGCTGGCGAACGGCGCCTGGGGATTTGCATCCACGGACCGGCTGACGCGCGAGGGCGTGGCGGCGTGCGCGGCACAGGCGGTGTCGATTGCGAAGGCTTCGGCGCTGGCGAAGCGCGAAGACGTGGTGATGGCGCCGGAAAATGCGTACGTGGACAGCTGGCAGAGCCCGTTTCGCAAGGATCCCTTCGAACTCCCGCTGGAAACGCAATTAGCGTTGCTGCTGGCCGCGGACGCAGAGATGCGCCGCGTTAAAGGCGTGACCCTCACTGAAACCGACATGCAGTTTCGCAAAATCGACTCGTGGTTTGCTTCCAGCATCGGTTCGCGAATTCACCAGAGAAAAATGATTACCGGCTGCGGCATTGTGGCCACTTCGTTTCAGGGCGACGAAATCCAGAAGCGGTCGTATCCGAACAGTTTTGGCGGGCAGCATGCGCTGCAAGGTTACGAACTGGTGGAGTCGCTGGATTTGCTGAAACACGCCCCGCGGATCGCGGAAGAAGCGGTGGCGTTGCATGCGGCGGCGCAGTGCCCTCAGAAAACCGGCACGCTTATTCTGGGTGGGAGCCAGCTGGGTTTACAGATTCATGAATCGGTGGGGCATCCGATCGAACTGGATCGCGTGCTGGGGCAGGAAGCGAATTTCGCGGGGACGAGTTTTCTTACGCTCGATCAACTCAACAAACTTCGCTACGCGTCGGATATCGTCAACGTCGTTGCCGATGCCCGGCCGGAGCACGGACAGGGGCTGGGGACGTTTGCTTACGACGACGAGGGCGTTCCGGCGCAATGCACGGACGTCATCAAGGCTGGGCAGTTTCGCGGGTATCTTTCAAATCGGGAGACCGCGCACCTTATCGGGTTGCAACGCTCTTCCGGAACGATGCGCACGGAAAGCTGGAATCGGCTGCCGATTATTCGCATGACCAACGTGAGTTTGCTGCCGGGAACGTGGACGTTCGATGACTTGGTAGCCGACACGGACGATGGGATCCTCATGGAGACGAACCGGTCCTGGTCCATCGATGACCGGCGATATCAATTCCAGTTTTCGACGGAGATTGGCTGGGAGATCAAGGGCGGGAAGCGCGGGCGAATGCTGAAGAATCCGAGCTATAGCGGAATTACCACGGAGTTCTGGAATTCGTGCGACGCGATCTGCAAGCGCGAGCATTGGACTCTGTGGGGAACGCCGAATTGCGGGAAGGGCCAGCCGATGCAGACGATGGGAACCGGCCACGGGGCATCGCCCTCGCGGTTTCGCAACGTGCGGATTGGGACGGCGTTTTCCGAACAATGACCGTGACGCGAAAACCTGGCGCGGCGGCAATGTCGAAGGCCGGCGCCACGCGCGAGCTTCGCAGCATCATTGATACGGTGCTGCGGTTGGCCAGGTCTATTGGCGTCGCGGAGACGGAAGTACATGTTGACGAGACAATTAGCGCGCTGACGCGCTTTGCAAACAACGCCATTCATCAGAACGTGGCGGAACACACGGTGAATGTGTCGGTGCGAACGCAGGTGAACCTGCGCACAGCGCGGGCAACAACGAATCGCACGGACGAGGACTCGCTGCGCGCGGCCATCGAGGCGTCGCTTTCCCTGGCGGACAGCCAGCCGAAAAATCCGCATTTGCTGCCGCTGCCCGGAAAGCAGCGCTACCGCGGGGTGCAACGCTTTGTGAACAAGACGGCGGCGCTGACGCCGGAAGATCGCGCGCGTGCCGTGCGGCGAGCATGCGACCTGGCGGTTAAGAAGGGGCAGACGGCGGCGGGGATTTTCTCGAGCGCGCAAACGCAAAGCGCGATGGGGAATTCGCGCGGCCTGTTTGCGGCGTATCGCGACACGCACGCGGTGTTTTCGATCACCATGCAAGAAGGCTCGGCGGCAAGCTGGGCCAAGGAAAATGCGGCGGATGTCGCGGACATCGATCCGCAGCGATTGGCAGAACGGGCGAGCGAGAAGGCGCATCGCGCCACCGATGCGCGCGAGCTTGCGCCGGGCCGGTACACCGTGATTTTGGAGCCAGCCGCGGTGCTCGACCTGGTGGGCTTTCTCTTTTACGACTTTGCCGCAACGGCGCTGCAAGACAAGCGCTCTTGCCTCAACGAGCGCATGGGCAAGCAGGTATTCGGCAAGAACATCAGCATTGTGGACGACGTCTACCATGCGTTGCAGCTCGGCGCTCCGTACGATGGAGAAGGCATGCCCAGGCAGCGGGTGCTGCTAGTGGACCGCGGTGTGCCCAAGAACCTGGTGTACTCGCGGGGTTCGGCGAAAGCCGCGAAGAAGAAGCCCACCGGCCATGGGTTCATGCTGCCGAATGAATACGGGGAAGCGCCTATGAACCTGGTTTTTTCTGGCGGCAAGGCTTCGCTGGAGGAAATGATCGCTTCGACGGAGCGGGGGTTGCTGGTAACGCGGCTGTGGTACATTCGCGAGGTTGACCCCTACGAGAAGATTATGACCGGGATGACCCGAGACGGGCTGTTTTTGGTGGAAAAGGGGCGAGTAACCTCGGCGGCGCGCAATTTCCGGTTTAACCAATCGATCTTGGAGATGCTGCGCAATGTTGAGATGCTGGGACCCGCCGTCCGGGCGACGGGGGAAGAGGCCTTCGAGATGGTGGTTCCGGCGATGAAAATCCGCGATTTCCATTTCTCGGAAGTCACAAAGTTCTAGCAGCGTACACTTTCTCACCTTCGCGAGCATATCTGACGACGCTGAACCTATGCGTTGAGGGCTCGCTGCCTACCTCGGCTCAATTTTCAGTTTCAGAAGCTGGTTACTTCGACACAGGGGCCAGATAGGGGCGCTCCACGACCGTTGCTCGCCGGGACGGAAGGCCGGATTCGTCGATGCGATCCAGAATGCGAAGCGAGATGCCAATTTCCTTGCAAGCTTCAACCGCGGCGTCATTGAAGTACAGAAACACAAGAAATTGACCCTGCTGCCTGTACTTAGTTCGGGCTACTAAGCCTTGGGTGTCTGTCTCGATAGTCGTGTAGACCAAGATTCTCTCTGCATACCGAAAGTTGCTCTTTGTCATGCGACTATCGAGCGTTTTAACCAAATGGACATGGGGCAGGGAACCTGTCGAAACTTCATCTAAAGTCAAACCTACCACGGAGAACATTTCTATCCTTTGTGCGCTGACTGCCTCGCGCACTGCTCGCATCGCTGAGATCGCCTGTCACAGTAATCTTCCCAACAAACTCGAGTCGTATATGTCGGCAGATTCCCAATTGTTCCGAAAGGGTTACTCGTGCGGCGGGCCGAGCGGCGAGGCCCCGACCCGTCCACTAATGGCCTTGCCATTCATCTACGCCCCACAAAATTCGATTTGTCGAATGCAAATTCTGCGTTGTACAAGAAGGCCCTCCGCGTTCGATAAACAAGCATGTGCCCTCACCCCCATTGGGGACACCCAGATCACGACGCCTGCGGGACAGGCTTTATCGCGCGCCTAGGCGGAGCACCGAACCACGACATCATTGAGCTTGCGTTGACCGCTCTGGAGCGTCTGACGCATCGCGGCGGTGTGGATGCGGACGGCGCGAGCGGCGACGGTGCGGGACTGCTGACCTCGATCCCGGAGGGTTTCTTTCGCACGCGGGCGCAGGAACAGGGGATTGCCCTGGCAGAGGTCTTTGGGCTGGGTTTTGCGTTTTTCCCCGCCGGCGCGGCGGCTGATGCACGCGCCGCGATAGAAACCGCGGCGGACATCGAGCGGTTGCGGGTGCGGGGTTGGCGGCGCGTCCCGGTCAACACGAATTCGTTGGGGCGGCTGGCGTTGGAGACGATGCCGGAGACTTGGCAGTTTTTTGTCGAGCCGTTTCATCCGGCGCGCGGCACAGCACGATTTGAATGGCGACTGGCGCTGCTGCGCAAGCGCGCAGAGTCCCTTTTGCCGGCGCGTTGCTACATCTGTTCGCTTTCTTCGCAAACGGTGGTCTATAAGGGTTTGCTGACGCCGTGGCAGTTTCCGCAATTTTACGAAGACCTGCGCGACCCGGCCTTTGCCACCACTTTTGCGGTGTTCCACCAGCGGTATTCGACCAACACGCAGCCGTCGTGGCACCTTGCGCAGCCGTTCCGTTACGTGGCGCACAACGGCGAGATCAACACGATTGTTTCTAACCGGAGGTGGCTGCGCGCGCGAGAACGTGAGGTTCGCGCTAAGCTGACGGCTGGGCCGTGGCTGCGGCTTCTGGAGGAAAACGTCAGTGATTCGGCGAGCTTCGACAATGGCTTCGAACTGAAATTGCTCGAAGGGTTCTCCGCGGACGCGGCCATGCTCTCGATGGTGCCGCCTGCGTTCGAGAACGATCCGCTGCTCTCCCGGGACGTGCGGGCCGCGTTGGCGGCGTTGTCGCAACACGGCGAGCCGTGGGATGGCCCCGCGGCGCTGGTTTTCTCCGACGGGCAGTTCGTGGGCGCGAAGCTGGATCGCAACGGGTTGCGGCCGTTGCGTTACACGCTGACGCATGATGGACTGCTTATCGCCGGGTCCGAAGTCGGAATCATCGACCTGGAGGAGTCTCGCATCGCCGAGCGCCAGCGGCTGGGGCCAGGCGAAATGATCCTGGCGAATCCAGCGACGGGCGCCATTTTTAGGTATCGCGAAATCCTAAAGCGGCTGGCCACGCAGCAATCGCGCTCTGCGTTGCCGGTCGTGCGGCGGGTCAGCGTTTCGAGTCCCGCAGCGGCCGCGAGCGTGGAGCGCCCCGAACGGATGGCGGCGGCGGCCGGCTGGACGGAAGACCAATTCAAAATTTTGTTCTCGGCACTGGTACACGGAAAAGAAGCCGACTGGAGCATGGGGGACGACGCGCCGCCGGCGTTTCTCTCCAACTTGCCGCGCACGCTGTGGGACTACTGCAAGCAGCGCTTCGCGCAGGTGACCAACCCGCCGATCGATCCGCTGCGCGAATCGCACGTGATGTCGCTTGCGGTGCATCTCAAGAATGGGATCGTGCTGCCGAGCCCGCTGATCGGCGCCGAACAGCTTGCCGAGCTTTGTACGACCTACGGCTCGGTGCAGAACATTGACTTTACCTTTTCCGCCCCCAACGAAGTCCCGGGCGCTCGTGGCTGTTTGACTCAGTTGACTACCCCTCTGAGTGGCGGCGCGCGTCCGGGGCTTCTCCTCCTTTCCGATCGCGGAATCGGCAGCGAACGCGCGGCGCTCCCCGCGTTGCTGGCGACGGCGGCGGTATGGAAGGCAATGGTTCGTGAAGGATTGTGGGACGCGCCGCTGATCGTGGAATCGGCGCAGGTTTTCGATACGCATCATGTCGCGCTGCTGGTGGCGGCGGGCGCGAGCGCGGTGGTGCCGTATCTTGCCGAGCAGTTCGCGGAATCACTGGAGGCCGGCGGGGCGGAGCGCATGCGCGCGGCGATCAACGCGGGTCTGCGAAAAGTTTTGGCGCGCATGGGCGTTTCGACGCTGGCCAGCTATCGCAACAGCCATCTCTTTGAGATTGTCGGATTGTCGGAAGATTTGTGCGCGGAATTTTTCGAGGATGCCGCGGATTTCCCGGGGCCGAAAAGTCTGGACGATTTGCTCGGTGATTATTTGCGCATGCACGGCGCGGCATTTTCCGGAGCGGCCAACGACCTGGCGGACGCGGGATTATATCGTTTCCGCAAGGGTGCGGAGCTGCATGCAAATTCACCCGAAATCGTGCGGCGCATGCATGCGCACGTGCGCGCGCCGGATGCTGGGAAATTTTCCGCTTTCGAGGAGCTGGCGGAGAGCCAGGGGACGGTGTTTCTGCGCGACCTGCTGGAGACGGTGCCGGCGCCGCCCGTTGCGGTGGAGGAAGTGGAGCCGGTCGATGCGATTTTGAAGAGATTCAGCACCCAAGCGATGTCGCTGGGGTCGCTGGGCCGCGAGGCGCACCGGACGCTGGCGCTGGCGATGAATGCACTTAGCGGGCGCAGCAACACAGGCGAGGGCGGCGAAGATCCTGAGGTGTACCGAAACGAACCGCACGCGGCCAACAAAATCAAGCAGGTTGCCTCCGGGCGATTCGGAGTGACGACGGATTATCTGGTGCACGCGCAGGAGCTGGAAATCAAAATGGCGCAGGGGTCGAAGCCCGGGGAAGGCGGG
>Ga0210406_10002507_pt1 | contig 20880 bp, 22 predicted proteins | sample IncBWC30MmetaG_FD_155454 | JGI IMG/M metagenome (GOLD analysis project Ga0210406, IMG submission 155454) | Forest soil microbial communities from Barre Woods Harvard Forest LTER site, Petersham, Massachusetts, United States - Inc-BW-C-30-M | ecosystem: Environmental > Terrestrial > Soil >... | reverse complement strand
ACCACGTCCGCCGGAGTGGTGCTTGCATTCGTCGGCGCGGTCGTGTTGGCAGCGGAGCCTAGCCTGTCGGCAAACACGCTTCCGCTGCTGCTTGTGGTCGGGGCAGCCTTCGCGTTCGCGGTGTCCAACGTCTTGACGAAGCGCTGCGGCCCTTTTGATCCCTTGATGTTGATGGGGTGGTCGTCGTTGCTCACGGTGCCACAGGTCATGTTGATGTCGTTGCTCCTTGAATATGGACAACTGGCGAGCCTTGCCACGGCCGATGAACGTGGATGGCTGGCGCTCGCCTACACAATTTTCATCGGAGGAATAGTTGGGTTTGGCCTGTGGTTCTGGCTGATCGCCCGTTGCTCCATGGGCCGCGTCGCACCCTTCGGTCTGCTGCTTCCGGTGTTCGCCTTGATTTCGAGCGTGTTATTCCTTGGCGACCCCATGACCCCAAAGTTGATTGTCGGTGGGCTGCTCGCGATCTCCGGCGTCGCCATTACACAAGTAAGACCGAGCGCTCGACCAATTTGAACCCGGAAGTCGCGTCGCATGACACGCCAATTGAGCTCTTGCGTTGCGAACTGAGCGCCGTCGGCTATCGCGCGGTCACCACATATAAGCTCTCAGGCGGCGGCGGATACCTGGCGGTGTTCTCTCCGCCGGAGGGAGCGGGTCGAAAATCTCCCCGAGATATCGTTGCCTGTGGGGATCGTGCCGGCACGCGCTGACACCAGTGGACGCCGGCAGCCCGTCCCAGAAGCCTCGATTTGGGAATCCCCGATCGACTGCCGCCTTTGCCCGGATCGTTGAGCGGGCTGGAGAGGCTGCCGAGCCTGAGCTTCTCGGCTCACCCGCACATGCTGCGCCATGTCTTTGGGTTCGCGCTGGCCAACAAAGGCGTGGATACACGAGCCTTGCAGGCCTAACTAGGGCATCGGAATATTCAGCACACGGAGCGGTCTACGGAGTTGGCGCCGGGGAGGTTCAAGGACTTCTGGCGATGACCCGTGACATCATCACGCGATCTTTGTCCTTGGGATTTGCGTTCTCTACACAACGCTCTTCGAGCTGCGGATGTTCACAGTCCATCTCTTCAAGAATACGTTGGCAGGACAGTTTCGCTTCGCGGCGGCGTTCGCCAAGCCGAGGGCGTGTATGTGTTCTGAACAACACGGCGACTCCCCACTCTTCTAAACCCCACTTTTTGCGGGTCTTGCATCGCACAACTTGCTTTGCGATTCACGACCGTAATACTACCGGTGTGGAACTTGTGGACCCCCGGTGGGTCGAACTAGCAATCGACTTCCGGCGTGATGTGTTCGCCGTCCCATCGATAATTACCCGTCGCCCAGTCAGCGTCTCACGAAGCTTGATGGCCGCCTCCAGCCGTTCCGCGAATTTGTTGGAGCCAACATTGGCGCTAACGCCGAGCTTAGGAGATTCGAATGGAACGGCTGCTATGGCCTATGGGCGAAAAACCCGGCCGTGAGGGCCGGGCTGATCAGCAATATATTCCAAGTCAGGCAATGCACGGAATAAATGGGGATTGGACGCTGCTGTCTGTTCAAAAGGTAACACATCGGAACGGATATCCCGTGGGTGTTGCCTTGGGTGCGTTCTGCGCCGAGCCGCTGTCAGTAGGCAATCCAGATCCCGACCACGATGATCACTAACGACCCCACGATCATCAGCGCGTCGACCGAGCGCCACCAGCCTATGGGCTTGTCCATGGCTGTCCCTCCACCGGAACAAGGGTGTTGCGATGGAAAGGCGAGGCGAGATTTGAGCTAGATTACGCAAGGCGAAAAATGACCCGCCATTTGCTGAGCGCGCTGGTGCTGCCGCAGGGTTCAAGTTCAAGGCACATCGGCACATGCTGCGGCACGCCTGCGGCCTTCGCCCTGGCCAATGCGCGCCATGATACGCGGTCACTTCAAGCCTTCCTTGGTCACAAGAATATTCAGCACGCGGTGCGGTACAGCGAGCTTGCGCCCGATCGCTTCAAGGACTTCCGGCGCTGATCCCGTGGCGAATTGTCACTATGCGATTGTCACGCTGCGGCCTTGGTAGCTGCGTGGTGCAGTGTCGGTTCTCACTCAAACCATAGCGAGGGGAAACCCGAGACTCAGAATTGGCCGCTGAGCAGCCTGCCCTCGGTTCAAGGATGCTGGCGGTGAAGTCCGACTCAGAGTCTCTTACGACCGGTCTCGGGGGATAGGTATCAAATGACGAAATGACCGTATTTTGCAAAGGTGATTCAATCATCTCGTTTACCGCTTGCGTCTGTGGTTTCTCGTCACGGCAACCGGCAAGCAACAGCATGAACAAAAGTACGGATGCCCTGGTCATTATGGGTTCGTCCGATCTGCAACAAATCTAAGTCCCATATGGAGGTGGGCGTGATGAAGCCGCTCACATATCGTCCAAAGTCCCTTTGGTGACTCAGAATTGGCGCGTGGTGCGTTTTCCGGAAATGGGTTGGGTAGCTAGCGCTTTGTAAAACGAATTCCTGAATCATTTCTGAGGCGCTGAGTGGCACTCAAAAGAAGCCCCGCCAAGCTGGACGGCGGGGCGAGTTGTCAGAGCACTAGTGCATCACAAGCGGCGGGAGAGTACGCCGAGCCGGGGGATTCGTATGTTACCAATCGGCGACACCTTGGCTTGAATCGGGCGGCACCCGTCGACGGTATCAGACTCCTTTTCGAAGCGAGGGAGAACTGTAAAATGGTCAGCATATCGGCGTAAACCGGAAGTGACTGGCTGACTTCCCAAGCGGCCTAACCCAGAGTTACTGGGCAACCGACATGACGCCTAAAGAGTCAAAGTCGTTCTTCGGGTTGTAGCCGGAATCGCGAAGATTCCGGTTATGCTTCGCGTGGTCACTGCCATTGCTATTGAGACTGGCATTGGCGTTGAGCAGAGCAGGACTAACTCCGACACCCATCACGACCTGGCGATGGAGGGTCCGGTGCTTTGCTACTCGTGCATCAGCTAGAGCCGTCGTAGAAAGAGAAGCAACTGCGATCGTAATAAGAATGACTTTCTTCATGGTATGCTCCTGTGAAATAGCTACCGGAGCTTTCAATCGCGTCCAGAAAAATACGTTCTGATGCCTAACGCTTAATGTTAGATGCGGCACATCGCGGCGTCGATCACGATGAGTGAGACTAGCAGGCGGACGGCATAAGTTTCTTGGACTTTCGCGCATCGCGTTAGGGAAAGTCACTGCGCAAATTGCAAATGTTAGCTCGAAGAGGTTGAGGTGCGCCGCCAAGCAGGCGGAGCCTCTTGCACCCTTTAGTCGGGCTAGAGAATGGCCGCTCATGGCCGAAAGCGGCGGTTCCGGAATGTCCGCTCTCGCGCCGCTGTTGGGGGCAAAGCAGACGTCAGTCCCTCAACAGTAACCAAGCTGGATGTCATACGTGAACGTTGGCGCCCCTGGTCGATGTTTGAGGGGCGCTCGGTTCCTTGCTCGCCGCGGGGTTTCGCCACGCAGATGCGCGCGCTCAGGGATGATGCGGCTCTCTTCCATGGGGTCATAAATGACGTGAAGCGTCGCCGTCTTCAGTATCGGTGCTTTGTTAAAGGTCCATTGACAATTTTCGATATAGAAAAGTTTACCATCATGGAGACGTTCCGCCTCCGGGAAGGATCGCGCAAACTCCGCGAAAGCCGGCAGGCGATACATGGGAGGAAATAGCCTTGGACAATCGGGACGTCGTCGCTTTCGAGGCTGCGGCAGAAATCGTTACGCGCCTTGGCAATGTTGCTAACGTCGCCGTTCGTAGCGCTCTCTTGCAGCTCTATAAGGAACGGGATCGTATAGTAAACGTGGGTGCGGCCGGGGCGGACGATCGGCTTCCGGATGCCGGGGATGTCGCCGATAGCGTCGATAATCGCCTGCGCTTGGTGCACCCGGCTACCGATCAGCTCGTCGGCGCGCCAGAGCTCTAGGTGGGCCCCGTAATGGCTTATCTGCCTTCGCCGCGCAGGCGTTCCTATTCGGCAAGTCTGTTGATGCCGGTCGCGGCACTCAGACTGCGTCGGCGCCCTCGCTTTTAAGAGCGCAAATGCGATGCGTTCATTTTTGGCCTTAGGCTTGCTGATTGCTGTTTGCGCCTCCGCAACTGCCGCGCACTCCAGACCGCGACGCCGCGTCTACAGCTACGGCGGCTATAGCGGTCACAATTCGTCGCAATGGAGCGGGCAGCCCGAATGATGGGCCTTCGCCGTCTGCGGGGCCGCACGGGGATCCCGGATTGCATTTGGAGCGGCAGCACCTAAGATCTGTGGCGCGCCCCATGCATGCATCGCGTCACGCAACTATTTCGGGACACGCTGCACTTTACGTCTAGTCCGCGACTGCGATGGCCTCGATCTCGATCAGCCATTCCGGTGCCGCGAGCGCAGAGACACCGACGAGGGTGCTGGCTGGCGGCTCCATGCCTTCGAAGAAGGCCGAGCGGGCCTTGCCGATCACGGGACGCAGCTCCGGCTTGTAATTCACGACGAAGGTCGTGATCTTGACGATGTTGGCGTAGGTCGCGCTAGCCGCTTTCAGCGCTAGACCGAGGTTTTGCATCACCTGGGTCGTCTGCGCGGCGAGGTCGCCTTCGCCCACAATCCGTCCCTCCTCGTCGACGGACACTTGACCGGAGATGTAGATGGTGCGTGCGCCGGTGGTGGTAACGACGTGGGAATAGGCCGGATTGTGGTGTAGGCCGCTAGGGCGAAGATGGTCGAGCTTGGGCATGGTGCGGTCTCCCGGAGGTTAGAAATTGGGTTGAGCGTAGCCGGGGATAGCGTTGAGGACTAGTTGCTAAAACGAAGCCAATCAGCGGCGGTCCCCATTCGCGAGGGAGCAGCTTAGAGAGCATGTGCTGGGGCTCGCTCATCGCGAACACATTATCAATATCAATGGGCTTTGGGGGCTGCATTGGCTTCAACTCGTCGGAATCGCCGCAATAAGCATTAGCGTTCTCCGGGCTAGCAGGTCTAGGGCGGATCACTCGCCGAGATCTTCGTTGGTCGCAGCGCTTATATGGATAGCCTGTAGCCGGGAGCAGTCGCAGCGCATGTAGCGCTCAAGCTCGTGGATCGGCGTGGCCTTCGGGCGTCTGAAAATGTCGAGTGCGACGGTCTGGTGCATATCGCAACCGAGGCAGCGCATCTCCAGATAGGAATAGCCGGCGTTCAACGCATCGCCGACGGTCGTCGATGGCTGCGCCGCTCCCGGCAGGCCGAGCATGCGTTTGTTCCAGGCCTCGCAGGCGAGCCGATCCGCCTCTTTGCGGGCGGCCGACGCTTGTTCCGCAGCGGCGCGGACCGAACTGCCGTAATCCTTTCGCGCGACTTGGTGCCCATCCCGTGATGATGGGCGCGAGGCGCGGCGGTGGCAAGCCGCTATAGATTGGGCTTGACGACCGGCAAAGCAGATTTGCTGCTTCAAGCGATATCGTCGATATCGACGCGGAGCGCGGATGCGATCTTCTTGAAGGTCTCGATGGTACCCTCGCGCCATCACGATCAAAAATAACTCGCCAGTCCCCGACGCGGAGACGATAACCGTCGCGGCCCTGCGACTGTTTTACGTTGTTCGCCATGCCGTCCGGATTGGAAGCATACGGACCCGACCAGAAGCTGCTGGAATTTTTGCAGCCGGATCACGGTCTGGACGCGGGTTTGCAACTCCTCCTCGAAGAATTGCCGCACGTCGCCAACGCAACTACGAAACCCGCGCGAACAGAAAGCATGCGGTCATATCCGCGAACTCGCTTTGCAAAATCCTGATAAACCGACGTCTCTTCTTTCGTTGCCGGTCGGATCCGGGGCGCAATATTCTGCTGCAATAATCCGGTCGCCTTCGAATGGAGATAGTCGCCAAGCGCCGCCGAAAACCATGGCGCATCGGCGAGCGCCGCGGCCCGCGCCTCATCAGCGGCCTCGAAAGCGAACGAGAGCCGTCCCATCAACTCGACGACGAAAATCGGTAACGATCGTGAGCGCACTTGAAGAACGCCTCCGCTATAGTTCTACTTTCGAAACAGCGCGAGCAGCTCGCTTCGATCAAAGCGAGAGCGATGATCCGGTGAAGTGCACAGTGCCCGTCGCAAGTACACTAGTGGCATGCCGCCGGCGGCGAGCATCGCAGATAGCATCGCTCGTTCGTTGAGACTTCGATGCTGCCCAATTGGAGCGTAGACCAGGAGGCAGATTGACATCGCAAGTGCGATCAGAAGGACCCGAAACTCGATAGACGGCAGTTGCCGGAATTTCGAACGGAAGCTGCGATTTCGGGCGACCGAAGCAGGAAACGATTGCGCGAGACGGGGTGACAACATCATCATTTACGGGAGTCCTGTAGCGACTTCACGATCTGGCTACACGGACGAGGCTCATCGCAGATAGTCTGGTAGCGTGAATCCGTCATAGAAGCGGTCGGAGAGTATCGCCGTCTTGAACGCCGGTGACTTGTAGGCGGCGACGATGTCCTGTGCCCATTGGCTCTCGACATTCCCGCGCTTGACTGCCACGACGTTGATATAGGGCGTCGTCATCTTCTCCAGTGCGAAGGCGTTTGTGAGCTTAAGTCCGCTATAGATCGCGAAATTGCCCTGTATCGCCGCGAAGTCGACATCGTCCAGCGCCCGCGGCGCCTGGGCGGCCTCCAGCGGCACAATCCTGATGCCGCCGAAGTTCTTGATGACGTCGAGCTCGGTGACATCGACGGGCTTACTCTCGCGGATCTCGACCAGGCCAAGGTCGCGCAGGATCCAGAGCGCGCGTTGCAGATTGACGGGATCGTTTGGCACGGCAACTGTCGAGCCCGGCTTGATGGGCGTTCCCGGCGCGTGCTTCTTAGAATAAAGCCCCATTGGGGGCGTCGGCACATGCACGATCCCGAAGAGATCGGTCTTCTGGCGTTCATTGTAGGAGTTGAGAAACACCGTGTGCTGCATGACGTTGGCGTCGATGTCGCCCTTGAACACGGCGTTGTTGGCTTCCAATCCGGTCGAGAACTCGAAGTGGCGGATAGCATAGCCTTTCTGCTTGAGCTCCGGCTCGATGCCGGCCTTGAACTCGTCGATATAGGGGCCCGAAACGAAGCCGACCTTGAGCTCGGCCTTGGCCGGCCCCCGGGCCAGGGCTTCGCCGACAATCAGGATGGAAACAATCAAAAGGCTGGACGGTAGCAACCAGAATTTCTTCATCTTTCTCTCTTAACCGCATTCTCGTTGGCCGACTTGCCGCGGTCACGCGATCGCCTGCGCCGGATCGGCGAAGATGCTCGCGGGCCTGTTCAGCCCATAGTGCTCGCGTAGCGTCTTGCCGATGTAATTGTCACGGAACAGCCCGCGTTTGCGCAGGATCGGGACGACCTGTTCGGCGAAGATATCGAAGCCGCCCGGCAGCCACGGCGGCATCACGTTAAAGCCGTCGGCCGCGCCACTTTCAAACCAGGCTTGAATGTTGTCGGCGATCTTTTCGGGTGGTCCGGCGATTACCCAATGTCCGCGCGCACCGGCCAGGCGCTGCATCAATTGTCGGATCGTCGGCTTGTCGCGGTCGACGATGTCGACCACGAGCTTGAAGCGGCTGGCCACGCCGCGCGCGCTGTTGGTATCGATCAAATTGCGGGAAAGGGTCCATCGAGGTCAAAGCACGTGAGATCGAGCCCGATCATCTGCCGGAGCTGGGTCAGCGAATATTCCGGCTGGATGAGATCATTGAACTCCTCCTGCAGGCGATCGGCCTCGGCTTGCGTGCTACCGATAAATGGGCTTATGCCTGGGAGGACCTTGATCTGGTCAGGGCTGCGGCCGAAGGAGCCAGCTTGCCGCTTGATATCGGCATAAAACTCCTGGGCGCTAGCGAGCGTCTGGTGCGCCGTGAAAATCGCTTCGGCAAAGCGAGCCGCGAAGGCTCGCCCATCGTCGGATGAGCCAGCCTGAACATAGACCGGACGACCTTGCGGCGTGCGCGAGATATTCAGCGGACCGCGGACGCAGAAGTGCTTGCCGAGATGATCAATCGTATGGATCTTACTTGTGTCGGCAAAAAATGCCGGAGGCAGGATCGTTGACGAGGGCATCGTCCTCCCAACTATCCCAAAGCTTCGTGATCACGTCGAGATACTCCCGAGCCCGCTCGTATCGCTCATGGTGCGGCGGATGCTCGGGCAGTCCGAAATTCTGCGCAGCTTGGGGCGTACTTGTCGTGACGATGTTCCAGCCCGCGCGACCCTGACTCAAATGATCCAGCGAAGCGAACAGCCTCGCCAGATTATAGGGTTCGGTATAGGTGGTCGACGCGGTCGCGATCAGACCGATGCGCTTGGTGACTGTGGCGATGGCAGCGAGCCAGGTGATCGGCTCGAACCGAAAGCGTTGCGCGTAGCGGACGTTGTCGGCAAGCGCCGGCCCGTCGGCAAAGAAGATGGCGTCGAATTTGTGGGCCTCGGCCTGCTGAGCGAGCTCCTGATAGAAGGAGACATCGAGGATACGATCGGCCACGGAGCCATTGTAGCGCCACGCCGCCTCGTGATGACCGCCCGGATAGATGAAGAGATTGAGCGCAAGTTGTCGTCGGTCACTCATGGTTCACAGGCTCATCATGGGAGGAGAGGATCAGGCCGATAATGTTCGCTCCTCAGGCTTGCGCGCGAATGCAAAGCGCAGATACCGCTCCAGCCGCAAGCCGTCCGGCACACGCTTGACCTCGATGAGGTCGGTGAAGGCGAGGCGAACCGCCGCGCGCTCTGTCTCGGAGAAACCGTCGAAGAAATTGCCGAAGGCGCTTGCCTCCGACCACTTGATCAGCGAATCCGCGTCGCGGTGCATGTCGACCAGCGACCGCAGGTCGCTGCGATAGTCGGTGAAGCCGGCCTCGGCAAACAGCGCCTTGAGTTCGTTGTTGCTGACGCCAAGGACGCGGTGGGACTCGCAATGGCGATCACCGAGACCAACTTGCTGGATCGCTCGACGCAACAAGGCACGCGATTCATGCGGTCTCGAAGGATCCTGGACATTCAGTCCGAGCCTGCCGCCCGGCCTCAGCACGCGATAAATCTCCCTTAAGGCCCGTGGTTTGTCCTCGATCCAATGGAGCACGCTGTTGAGATAGACGGCGTCGAAAGCGCCTTTGTCGAAGCGCGACAGGTCTTCGGCCCGGCCAGTTTCGAACGTGAGCGTCTCCGACTGCCGCAGGCGTGCGATTGCGATTCGATATTCAAGCGGATCGATTCCGATGACGTGTCCGGCCGGGCCCACGAGGCCGGCGACAAACTCGGTCAGCCGGCCGGTGCCCGCGCCGATGTCGAGCACATGGTCGCCGGCCTTCAGCGCGAGCGGCCCGATCAGGAATTTACCGTGGTGGAACTGCAGGATACCGGCCTGCTCGTAGGCGTGAGCAAGCGCGGGTGTGTCTTGTGCAAGGCTGATGGCGCCGGCGAGTTGCGGCATTTCAAGTTCCTCAATCGCTGTTTTTGCGCAGTGCCCGAACGCTGGTTCGTCGCGTCGGGTGCACGTTGGCGATGCGGAAACTCTAAGTCCGGGCCAGTGAAAATGTCGATGAAATGAATTTACGTTGTTGTGAAGGAAGCGAGCATGAACGTTATGCGCAACGCCACTGGAGTAGATGAGCGAGCAAATCGTGTCGACGCCGTCGAACGATGCATCGGTCGATGGCGAACATGCCGGATAGTCGTCCGGCATCGCGGATCACGGCAAACGTTTCAGCGAAGCGATCAACGGCAACGCGATTCTTGCGCGTCTCGAAAAACAAAGCTGATTTCGTTTCATTGACTGAAGAGCATTCGCTTCTACGATTTGCAGGCATCGATACGTCATTTTTAGAATTGGATGCAGATCATGCCCCAGCTGGGCTTGCCTGGTGCGAACCGCCGATGGCAAGCCGCAAAAAGGACTGATCAGACGACAACCGGACTAATCTCCGCCGGCGGTTCAGGCGATCGGCGAACGGCGGCGCCTTGCCTTGCAACGGGATCGCGGCTTGAGAAGTTCAAACTTGGGAAGTTCAAAAAATGACTGACACGACTGCCATCGACGACGTCATCCCGCCTGCAAGCGCGCGGCGCGCATCGGTGCCGAAATCAGGAACATCAAGCTTTCGGGCGATCTATCGGATCAGGTGATCGGCTCAATCAACAAGGTGTTGCTCGAGCACAAGGTGATCTTCTTCCGTGACCAGGGTCATCTCGATGACGCTGAACAGGAGCGCTTTGGCCTCCGGCTCGGCAAGCTGGTGCCGCATCCGACCATCGGCGCAAAAAGGGGAAACGCCTCGATTCTGGAGCTCGACTCCGCCCGTGGCGGAGGACGCGCGGACCAATGGCATACCGACGTCACCTTTGTCGATGCGTATCCGAAGATCTCCGTCCTGCGCGGCGTCGTCATCCCGCCGTTCGGTGGTGATACGATCTGGTCGAACACGGCGGCCGCCTATCTCGATCTGCCACCGCCGCTGCAGCGCCTGGCGGACGACCTTTGGGCCGTCCACAGCAATGCGTACGACTATGCGGTGAAGCAGCGCGCCAGCGAGGCGGACAAGAAACATTTTGAGGAAGTCTTCACCGGCACGATCTACGAGACCGAACACCCGGTGGTCCGCGTCCATCCCGAGACCGGCGAACGGACACTGGTGCTTGGCAATTTCGTGCAGCGCTTTGTTGGAGTGCCGAAATACGACAGCCAGAAGCTGTTCGATCTGTTTCAGTCCCATATCGCTGCGCCGGAAAACACCGTGCGCTGGAGCTGGAAACAGGGTGACGTCGCGATCTGGGACAATCGCGCCACGCAGCATTACGCCGTCAACGATTATGGCGATCAGCACCGCGTCGTCCGCCGCGTCACCCTCGATGGCGACGTGCCGGTCGGCGTCGATGGCCGCAAGAGCGTCACGCGAGTCAAGGCCGCCAAACAGCAAGCCAAAGCCGCCTGACGGGCCACCCTCATCGGAGAACAGGTAGATGACGATTTTGTCCCGGGCTGGAAGGTGGCTGGCGGCGATTGCTTCGACGCAAGTTGCCAAGGCGTCACGGCGCTTCTTGTGGAATGCCGGCTTGACGATTGCCTTGTTCAGCCAGGCGATGGCGGATCCGCTGCGAGAACAAACGGAAATCCGGTACCAGGGCTGGGCCGGGCAGGTGACCTTTGTGGAACTTGCCGACGACCTCGGCTATCTGGCGCCGCTGAAGCTGAAATGGGTCGGCAACACCATCTCGGGACCGCAGGACATCCAGACGGTCGTCACCGGCGATGTCGACATCGGCGGCGCTTTCTACGGCGCCATCATCAAGCTCATCGCTGCGAAGGCGCCGATCAAGGCGGTGATCGGCTACTACGGCTCCGATGCCGACACCTACAACGGCTACTACGTCAAGGACGGTAGCCCAATCAGGTCAGCGCGCGACCTGATCGGCAAGAAAGTCGCGGTCAACACGCTGGGAGCGCATCTCGAATTCATGCTCCGCGAATATTTGGCCCGCAACGGCGTCAGTGCCGCGGAAGCCAAGCAGGTCACGTTGGTCGCGGTCCCACCGGTCACGGGCGAGCAGGCGTTGCGCCAGGGATCGGTCGATGTCACCACCCTCAATGGCGTCCTGCGCGACAAGGCGCTGGAGCGCGGAGGCATCCGCAGGCTGTTCGCCGATACTGAGTTGTTCGGCAACTTCACCGGTGGCGCGTATGTCCTGCGCGACAAATTCATCAAAGACAATCCCAACAGCTCTCGCAAGCTCGTGGAGGGCGTTTCGCGCGCCATCGTCTGGGCGCAGACGACCTCGCCGGAAGAAGTGCAGGCGCGGTTCGAGCGGATCATTGCGGCGCGCAAGCGGAATGAGGACGCTTCTCCCATCAAGTACTGGAAGAGCACGGGTGTCGCCTCCAAGGGTGGTGTGATCAGCGATGGTGAAATCCAGATCTGGATCGACTGGCTGGTCAAGGACGGCTTGCTCAAGCCCGGCCAGCTCAAGGCGTCGGACACCTACACCAACGAATTCAACTTCTATCGCACGGGCAAGCAGGCGGACGCCAAATGAGCGCTATCAAGATCAGCTTCGAGCATGTCAGGAAGGAGTTTTCCGTTCGCGGCGAGAACGGCGGGGGGCTGCGTCGGTTCACGGCCCTTGAGGACATCACGCTCGATGTCCGCGCAGGTGAATTTCTGGCGCTGGTCGGACCGAGTGGTTGCGGCAAGTCAACGCTGCTCGATCTGCTCGGCGGACTGGCTGTTCCGACCAGCGGCCGCATTCTGCTTGACGGCCGGCCGATCGCCGGGCCGGCGCGTGATCGCGGCATCGTATTCCAGCAATATGCGCTGTTTCCCTGGCGGACCGCGGCACAGAATGTCGAATTCGGGCTCGACATCGCGGGCCTGAAAGCAAGGGAACGCCGCGATCGGGCGCGGCACTATCTCGATCTGGTGGGGCTCGCCGCCTTCGCGGACCGCTACCCGCACGAACTGTCCGGAGGCATGAAACAGCGCGTCGCGATTGCGCGGAGCCTCGCCTATGATCCCGAGGTGCTGCTGATGGACGAGCCATTCGCGGCCCTCGACGCCCAGACGCGGGAAACGCTCCAGAGCGAACTCCTGCGCATCTGGCGGACAACGGGAAAGACCATCGTCTTCATCACCCACGGGATCGACGAGGCGGTCGTGCTCGGCCAACGAGTTGCGATCATGACGTCGCGCCCCGGACGGATCAAGGAGGTGATCGACGTGCCCGAGGAACTGCACAGTGAGACCGAGGATGTGCGATCACTGCCCATCTTTGGCAAGACTCGGCATGAGGTCTGGTCGCTATTGCGGGAAGAGGTGCTGAAGACGCAGCAGGGCCAGTCGCCGGGCAACGCGGAGGCCCCCCGCGCGGACGAAGCGGAAAGGGAGCTTGTCCATGTCTAGCCTCGAAATGCTGGCGCTCCTCGAAATGGCGCAAGGACGTCCACTCATTCATGGGCAGGAGCTTCGTGGGCAGGAGCGTGATCAGGCTTTCAGCCGACGGGAATCTCTGCGCCTCGCGGGTCGTTGGCTGATTGGATTCGGCAAGCGTTCGCTCCTGGTGCTTGCTCTGTTGGCGCTCTGGGAAGTCGTTCCCCGCCTCGGATTGGCCGACCCGGCATTTTTGCCGCCGTTTTCCGATGTGATCGCCGCAGGTTGGCAGCTCGCGCAAAGCGGCGAGCTTTACGACGACGTCGCGGCGAGCCTTCTGCGCGCTCTGAGCGGCTTCCTGATCTCGGTCGTGTTCATCGTGCCGCTCGGCCTTGCGGTCGGCTGGTACGCCCGGCTCGGCGATCTCCTCAATCAGATCATCGAGGTTTGCCGCAACACTGCGCCGCTTGCGCTGTTGCCGGTGTTTATCCTGCTGCTCGGGATCGGCGAGCTGTCAAAGATCACCATGGTGATCTATAGCTGCGCCTGGCCTTTGCTGCTCAACACCATCGCCGCCGTCAAGCAGGTCGATCCGCTCCTGGTCAAATCGGCACGGACGATGGGCGCGAGCCCGCAGCAGCTCTTCCGCAAGGTCATCCTTCCCGCGGCGCTGCCTACGATCTTTGTTGGCGTCCGCCTGGCAAGCGCGTCAGCGATGCTGGTTCTGGTTGCCTCCGAAATGGTCGGCGCGAAAGCCGGGCTCGGCTATCTCATCATCTACAGCCAGTACAGCTTCCTGATCCCGCAGATGTACTTCGGCATTCTCGGGATCACGGTCATCGGTTTGACTTTCAATGCCGTCCTTGAGGCGCTGGAGCGGCGTCTGATGCGCTGGAAAGCCGCTGTTTAAGCTGCGCCAGGCTTGGATTGGGCAAACCGGCTCGGCGGCTTTGCGAGATCAAAATGGCCGCGCAGGGTCGAGCCACTATAGTCGGTTCGAAAAAGTCCGCGCTGTTGCAGGATCGGCACGACCGTATCGACGAACGTTTCGAGTCCGGACGGCAGCACGTCGGGCATCAGGTTGAAGCCGTCCGCCGCGCCGGCCCTGAACCAGGCCTCGATGTCATCGGCAATCTGTTCGGATGTCCCCACGATGATGCGATGACCGACGCCGCCGCCGAGCGCACGTAAAAGCTGGCGCACCGTGAGATTGCCACGCCGCGCCAGGCTAACCGTCCCCTGGAACATCGTGTGATTGGCGTTCGCGGGTAGCGGCAAAGGATCGGGCAGGGGCTTGCCTAGCTCAAGCAGGCCTGGATCGACCTGAAGCGTACTGGCAAGCCGGGCGAGACTGTACTCGATTGGGACAAGCTCCCAGAGTTCATCCTGTCGCTGTTTCGCCTCTGCCTCGGTGCTGCCGATGACGGTGGTAAGGCCGGGCAGAATGACGATGGAATCTCCCGACCGGCCGTAAACCGCAGCTCGTGCACGCAGATCGCGCGCATAGGCGATGCCTTCGTCGATCGTTTGAGCGAGCGTGAACACGGCTTCGGCATGGCTCGCCGCAAAGTCGCGGCCATCGCTCGACCCGCCGGCCTGCACGGTCACCGGCCGTCCTTGAGGCGATCGCGGCACATTCAGCGGGCCTGCCACCGAGTAATGGGGGCCGTGATGGGCGATCGGGTGGACCTTGGCCGTGTCGACAAAACGTGCATTGGGCTTGTCGCCGATAAACGCATCGTCCTCCCAGCTATCCCAGAGCGCATGGACAACGTCCGTAAATTCTTTGGCACGGTCATAACGCGCCTTGTGTTCCAGCACGGCGTTCAAGCCGAAATTGCGGCTTGAAGCCGCGTCGGCCGTGGTCACGGCGTTCCAGCCGGAGCGGCCGCCGCTGGCATGATCGAGCGTCGCAAAGCGACGGGCGATGTTGTAGGGCTCGTTGTAGGTTGTCGAGGCGGTCGCGATCAGCCCGATATGCTTCGTCGAAGCTGCGACTGTCGCCAGCACGATCGTAGGCTCCAGTGACATGAAGGAGCGATACTCGATGCGGTCGGTGATCGCCGGTGTGTCGGCCAAGAAAATGGCGTCGAGCTTTCCGCGCTCGGCAATCTGTGCGACGCGCACGTAGTGCCCAAGGTCGAAGCATGCACGTGGATCGCTGTCCGGCAAGCGCCAGGCGGACGCGTAGGTCCCGGAGTGCAGGAGATTGACGTTCAGGTGAAGTTGACGAATTGACATGGCGGCCTAGCGTCGAAAGTTGCGTGAAACGAGATATCGCGCCGGGGCCGGCCAGGAAACGCGCGGCGGCTGCGTCGAACGAAAAAGAAAAATTCGGCTCTAATCTTCTGTCGGGTGCGTAGAGTGCTGCTGTGTTCTGCGGTGAAAGAAAACGGCGCTTATGCCGCCAAACGAATTTTCTTCCGGCGCTCTTGCCGGTGAAAGCTTCGCCCCCATCCGCGCAAATATCTGAAATTGCCAGAAGCATGACCTCACGCGATGTTGTGCGATGCGGCGTCAATGCCGTGCCGTGCGAAATTGAAATGCGGAGAGTGATCCATGACGGGACGCGCCGAAAGGCTTTCAGCCTCAACGGGATCCGTTGAATACGACGCGGTTGTTCTCGTTCTCGGCGGCGGTCCGGCCGGCACATGGGCGGCGATCAGCGCCGCGGAATACGGGGCGCGCGTCGTGCTGGCGGACAAGGGATTTTGCGGCACGTCGGGGGCGACGGCCGCAGCCGGCACGGGCGTCTGGTACATCGATCCCGATCCCGCGCTTCGCGAGGCCGCGATGGCGGGTCGCGAAAAGATGGGCGGCTATCTCCAGGACCGCCGCTGGATGGCGCGCACGCTCGATTGCACCTATGCGCAAAGCAATCGCCTCGCCGACTGGGGCTATCCCTATCCGGTCGACGGTGCAGGCAAGTCGCAAAGGAACTCGCTGCAGGGGCCGGAATACATGCGCCTGATGCGCAAGCGCACCAAGGCTGCCGGCGTCACTATTCTCGACCACAGCCCGGCACTTGAGCTGCTCGTGGATGATGGCGGCGCAGTTGCCGGCGCGACCGGTTTGCGCCGGCAGAAGGACGACCGCTGGATCGTACGCGCCAAGGCGGTCGTGATCGCAACTGGCGGCTGCGCGTTTCTCAGCAAGACGTTGGGCTCCAACGTCTTGACCGGCGACGGTTACCTGATGGCGGCGGAAGCCGGTGCTGAGCTGACCAGCATGGAGTTCTCCAATCCGTATGCGATTTCGGCGGCATTCGGCTCGGTGACCAAGACGCTCTTCTACGGCTGGGCAACTTTCACCTATGAAGACGGCAGCGTGGTTCCGGGTGCGGCCTCCAAGGGCGGCCGTTCGGCGATCGCGCGGGCGCTCACCCAAGGGGCCGTCTATGCGCAGCTCGACAAGGCCGACGATGCGGTGCGGCATTCGATGCGGGCTTCGCAGCCGAATTTCTTCCTTCCGTTTGATCGGACCGGCATCGATCCGTTCACCCAGCGCTTCCCGGTGACGCTGCGCCTCGAAGGCACCGTACGCGGCACGGGCGGATTGCGCATCGTCGACGATACTTGCGCCACCACCTTGCCGGGACTTTATGCGGCTGGCGACGCGGCGACGCGCGAATTGGTCTGCGGCGGCTTCACCGGCGGCGGCAGTCACAACGCGGCCTGGGCCATGTCTTCCGGCAGCTGGGCAGGGCAGGGGGCGGCAGATTATGCGCGACTGGCAGGCTCGGCGCCGAGAGGACAAGTGTCGCACGCCGGCACGGTCGCACTTCGCGAGCGTGCCGGCCGGCCTTTCGCGCCGGCGCAACTGGCGCGCGCGATCCAGGACGAAGTCTTTCCCTATGAGTTGAACTATTTCCGCGAGGCTGTCCGTCTCAACGGTTCGCTGCAGCGGCTCGATGCGCTTTGGGCTGAAGCGTCCAGTGCAGACGCCGCGAGCGAAGCCGACGTGCTGCGCGCCCGCGAGGCGGCTGCCATGCTGGCGACCGCTCGGTGGATGTACCGCAGCGGCCTGGCGCGAAAGGAAAGCCGCGGCATGCATCGCCGCGACGATTACCCGGGACAAGACGAGCGCTTCCGGCATTACATCACGGCCGGCGGCCTCGACGAAGTCTGGACATCATCGCGCGCCCATGCGGTCTCCTCCTACGCGGAGGCAGCGGAATGATCGAGGTCATCGATGCAGAGCGCTGCACGTCCTGCGATATATGCGTGAACGTCTGCCCGACAAACGTCTTCGACAAGACGGATGGCATCCCGGTCATCGCACGGCAGTCGGATTGCCAGACCTGCTTCCTTTGCGAGCTCTATTGTCCGGAGGACGCGCTGTTCGTCTCGCCCTTCGCCGACATGGCGCAGAGCATCGACGTTTCCCTGAAGCAGGGAGCGTTGCTCGGCAGCTATCGACGGGCGGTTGGCTGGACTGATGAGACCCGAGAGCTTCGTGGCATCGATCGCAGCTACCTTTTATTCGGGCATTGAGACCATCTGCGCCGCCCAAGAGCGGCCTGCGCGACATGAACACGGACTTTGCGAATGAACGTACATCAATCCCTGGCGCTTGCCGAAGCGATCCCGGCGCCTGCAACGATCGTACCCGAAGCAATCGAAGCGGAAGCGATGGTCCGGTTCGAGCAGGTCGCGAAGACCTATCCGGCCCATCGCGACAAGCCGAGCGTGCAGGCGCTGCAGGACATCGACTTTGCCGTTCCGCGCGGATCGATCACGGGTGTGATCGGCCGATCGGGCGCGGGAAAGTCCAGTTTGGTGCGCTTGGTCAACGGCCTGGAGAAGCCCACTGCCGGCCGCGTCGTGGTCGACGGCCGTGACATCTCCGCGCTTTCGGGCCGGGAACTGCGCCTGGCGCAGCGCTCAATCGGCATGATCTTCCAGCATTTCAACCTGCTGTCGTCGCGCACAGCAGCGGACAATGTCGCACTGCCGCTGGAGATCGCCGGCTGGTCGAAGAGCGATATTGCGATCAGGGTTTCGGAGCTGCTTGAGCTCGTCGGCATCGCCGACAAACACGATCGCTACCCGTCCGAGCTGTCCGGCGGGCAGAAGCAGCGCGTCGGCATCGCCCGCGCGCTCGCAACACGGCCGAGTGTGTTGCTCTCGGATGAGGCAACCTCGGCCCTCGATCCACAGACAACGCGCTCGATCCTCGACCTACTGGCCAGCATCAATCGTGAGCTTGGCGTCACCATCGTCCTGATCACGCACGAAATGTCGGTGGTCCGGCAACTCGCCAAGGAAGTCGTCGTCATCGATGCCGGCCATATCGTCGAGCGAGGGCAAGTAGCGGAAATCTTCACCCACCCGAAGCACCCGATCACGCAAAGCTTCCTTGCCGAAGTTCTCGGCGACAGCCTGCCGGTTTCGCTGGACAGCCGCTTGAGCGAGCAACCGATAGCTGGCGGTCAGGCCGTAATTCGCGTGCAGCTTCGCGGAACGGGCACCGGCGACACGATCGTGGCGCGGTTGGCGCGCGAACTCGCGATCGACGTGGCCCTGTTATCCGCGCGCGTCGAGAAGATCGGAAACCAGCATGTCGGATCCCTGACGCTCGGCATTCCCGGCGACGAAGGCCGTACCCGGCAGGTCCTGTCCTGGCTATCGCAACTTCAGTTATTTGTGGAGCGTCTCGGCTATGTCGCGTGATCTCATGAACCTGATCATTGAGGCGACGGGCGAGAGCCTGCTTATGGTCTCCGTGGCAGCGTTCTTGGCCACGCTGCTCGGCCTGCCAATCGGCATATTCCTGGCGACCAGCCGCAAGGGCGAGCTTTTTGCGGCGCCGTCCGTGAACACGGTTCTGGGCGTGATTGTCAACGCAACTCGGTCGACTCCTTTCATCATCCTGGTCGTTGCCATCATCCCATTCACCCGCCTGATCGCCGGCACATCGATCGGTTCCGGTGCCGCCATAGTTCCCCTGACGATCGCGGCGACACCATTCATCGCACGTCTGGTGGAAGCGGCGATCCGCGAAGTCGATGGCGGCTTGATCGAAACCGCCTCATCGTTCGGCGCAAGCCCGCTGCAGATCGTATTCAAGGTCCTGATCCCCGAATCTCTACCAGGGCTGGTGCTAGCGCTGACGCTCGCTGTCGTCGGCCTGCTTGGCTACTCGGCGATGGTCGGTGCCGTCGGCGGCGGAGGTCTCGGCGATCTCGGCATCCGCTACGGCTACCAGCGCTTCATGCCCGAAATGATGCTGGCGGTCGTCGTGGTCTTGATCGCGCTGGTGCAGACCGTGCAGACCGCGGGCGATTATCTTGCGCGGCGGGTCAACCGGCGTCTACGGCATCGGTGAGCTGTCATGGCACGACCATTCCATACAATCGATCCCGGAAGAGCTGACCACGCGCTCAAGCGAACAATGGACGCTGCGAAAACTGCTTGGCGAGATTGGGCTCGGCAGCCGCGCCAAGCCATTGTCGGCTCGGCCGAGGAAGTGGCTGACGCGTGCCTCCTGGCCAGGAACGAAGAGGGAAGACTTTCATGAAGAGCAATATCGGAATCGGCGGTCATAATCGGCGCTTTCTGCTTGCGATGGCCGCGGCGAGCGCCGTGTTCGTTCTTGGATTCGTTCCACCTGGCGAGGCCGCCGAGCCGCTGAAAGTCGGCACATCTGGCGGTCCGATCGCGGATATCATCCAGTTCGCCGCTGCGCGCGCCAAGGAACAGGGCCTCGACGTCAAGGTCGTCGAATTCTCTGACTGGATAACGCCGAACGAGGCGCTGCAGAGCGGCGATATCGATGCCAATCTGTTCCAGCATACGCCTTTCCTGAACAACGCCGTCGCGACGCGCGGCTATACTTTCACGCCAATCGCTCCGACCTACGTGCTGCCGGTTGGGCTTTATTCGAAGAAGATTGCCAAGCTGAGTGAGGTCCACCCTGGCACGCGAGCTGCGGTCGCCAATGATCCCGTCAATGAAGCGCGTGGGCTGTTGTTGTTCGAGAAAGCTGGCTTGATCAAGCTGCGCGAGGGAGTTGGCGAAAAGGCCAACGTCCGCGACATCGTGGAAAATCCCAAGAACCTGAAATTTCTTGAGATCGAGGCACCTCAGCTCCCGCGGGTGCTTGACGATGTCGAACTCGCGCAGGTCAGCATCAACTATCTGATCGCTTCAGGCGGTGATCCCGAAAGCCTCCTGATCGCCGACGGCTTTGGCGATCCGCGCTACGCGCTGCAGTTCGTGGCGCGGACCGACAGGAAGGATGATCCGCGGCTGCTGCGTTTCGTTTCGATCTATCGGTCGCTTGAGGTCAAGGACTACATCACCAAAAAATATGGCCGCTTCATCGTGCCGGTGTGGTGAGTACGAGACGGGCCGCCTCACGGTCCCTTGGGAGTCCAGATCTTCAAGGCCGCGGTGTCGAGCTTGGCCGGGATCAAATGCTCGGCAAAGAACGCGTCCGCGATGCGTTGCTGCTCCGAGAGGCTGAGCGCCGTCACCGGACCGACCAGGTAGGAGCGGTGGCTGTTTGCTTCCTCGATGGTGGCTGCATCCATGCCCCACAAACCCGTCAATGCGCCTGCAGCCTCCGCCGAGTGCGTCTTCACCCATTTGCCGGTCTCGGACAGCTTATTGAAGATGACGTTCAAGGCATCGCCGTGCGCGTCCGCGTAGGCGGCGGAAGCCAAGTAATAGCGCTTGTAGCTCGCGAGGCCGTTGCTGCCGTCCGCGAGGACCCGGACCTCGGATTGTTTCAGCGTGCTGGAGAGGAAGGGGTCCCAGGCGACCCAGGCATCGACACTGTTGCCGATGAACGCGGTGCGTCCATCGGCCGGCGTCAGGTAGGCGGGGCTGATGTCCTTGAAACCGAGGCCCGCCTTGGCGAGTGCAACAAGCAGGAGGTAATGGCTACCGGCGCCCTTGGTGACTGCGATCTTCTTGCCCTTCAGATCGGCGAGCGTGTTGATGGCCGACGACCGCGGCACGAGGATCGCTTGCGCCGAGGGCGAGGCCGCTTCTTCGGCGA
>Ga0210406_10002506_pt1 | contig 20887 bp, 17 predicted proteins | sample IncBWC30MmetaG_FD_155454 | JGI IMG/M metagenome (GOLD analysis project Ga0210406, IMG submission 155454) | Forest soil microbial communities from Barre Woods Harvard Forest LTER site, Petersham, Massachusetts, United States - Inc-BW-C-30-M | ecosystem: Environmental > Terrestrial > Soil >... | reverse complement strand
GTTGTTGGGTCCGGACTCGGCCGTTTATGGGGACCATGTCGAGCTCTCGGTGATGGATCGTACGGGGGAGCACTGGCGTGAACACGGCGAAGACTTTGCTTCGACCGTCGGAACCGGAGCGGTGGTCGGGACGAAGTTTGTCTGGCCGGAGATGGGCCCACACTTCGCGCCCGTGAATCTGAACTCACATAAAGACGAAGTCTGGAAGAAGTGGATCGCCCTCTATAACGACAAAATGCTGTCGAAAGGCACATTCCTCAACCTGTACACCTACGGCTACGATTCGCCGGAGGCGTATGCCATCGAGAAAGATGGAAAGATGTATTACGCATTTTTCGCTCCGCAGGGAAGCATGTGGCAGGGGCAAGTGGAACTGCGGGGGCTCAAGCCGGGGAATTACCAGGTTACGGATTACGTCGAAGGAAAAGATCTGGGCGTGGTGCAGAGCGCAAACGGCACTGCCCCCAAGCTCGCGGTCAACTTCAAGGATCACTTGCTGCTAGAGGTCAAGCCCTTAGAGCGCAAAGAGACCATCGACATGTCGAGGGGCGTTTTCCGGTGACGCTGCCGCGAAAACGAAACAGGCCAGGCTTGCTATCGCCTGGCCTGAACATTTTCGGGTTAGCGGTGCTGCCTTATGGGGACGTCTGCAGGCTAACTTGTCCAGAAATCTCCACATTCTGATCGTTCTGCAAAATGTATGCCTGACCTGGCGCAACCATGTAAAGAATCAGGTTGCTCGAAACTGTGCTGATCGCGGCCGTGACGCGTCCATCGGAGCGAACCTGGTAGTTGCCTGGCAGGGTGCCCGGATCGTTGATCAGCCCGGGTAGGCTGCCCGGCACGAAGGAGTTCGCTTCTTCATTCAGAGCGAGGTTGCCGTTGCCGTCTGCGAAGAGGGTTCCGATACGCGTAAGCAAGTTGCTCGTGTTGAACCCGTCCATCACGAGCGCGTATGCGAATGGGCTCTTCAGGTCAGCGGTCGAGAACGTGTTCTGCGTTTGCATGTCGAGGGTGCCATCCTCGACCTTGTTGGTAGCGGCGACCAGGAAGAACGCACGCGACGGGCTCACCATCCAAAAGATTTCCTGCACTGGAGATCCGCCGGTGGGAGTAAATGTCGCGTCCACGCGACCGCCGCTCTGGGTGAAGGTTCCATTAAATTGCTGATCCAACACGGACGAGCCGTCCTGCACAGAATCGAGTGCTCCGGTAATCGCTCCCACACTCGCCGTGAAGACGCCCACGCTACGCACTGCCCCGGGGGTAGTGCCGATGTCCCCGCTGCTGCCGAACGCATAGTTTCCACTCAGTGCGAGGTTGCCACTGGACTGCTTTTCGGCGTTGCCGGTCCCGAGGATTGTGGGGTCCGATCCCATGAGCCAGAAAGTGTTGGCGTCAATGATGTAGTACTGATACGCGGTCGTGAATGCAGTGCTGTCAGTGTAGACGAGCGTCCCTCGGCCATTGGAATCGGGAGCCGTGAAAGTCCCAGAGGTCAGAGTCAATTGAGGGAAAAACGTGTCGTTGTCCAGGACGTCGATCGTGCCGGTTACGGTGGTGCCGTTGGTCGATGTGAGTGCGCCCACGGTCGCGGACGAAACGGCGTTCGGAACGATCTGGTGCACCCGAGTGACAAACGTTCCCGTAGGCGCCGTGCCGACAGCCGTACTACTCTTCTTCACACCGACTCCGGAAGCATTTGCGCTGAAGTTTGTGAACGCATCAGCCTCTACCACGTAGAACTTCGAAGTGCTCACCAGTGTTATGGACAGATTGATTTGTCCGCTCGCGGGAGCGGAGAAGTTGATCTGCATCGATCCGTTGCCGTCTTTGCCAATCTGGTAGTTGCCCGTGAACGCCGTGCCGGGTGTGAAACCGGAAGCCGGCAGACTCGAGTTGAAGTCTTCTACGCCGGTGAGATTTCCGGAGCCATCGGCAGTCATCACAAGCGTCTCGGTGTATTGTTCGGTCTGTAAATTATTGTTAACGTCTATGAACGAATCGCTGCCAGACAGACGCACGACGTAAGACCCCTGCAGACTCGACTTGCTGTAAGGACCTGTGGCCGAAGAACCGTTCGAGCCGCACCCGATCGCGAACATTAATAGAGCCACTGCAGGCAGCAATAAGAATTTGGTTGGAAATCGAAAAGGCAAGACCGCTGAGGAAGACTCTGGCGCAGCACTAGGGATGGTCACGACGACGCCTCCACTTCAAAAGATCGAAGTATTTCGATGTAACCCGAAGATCGGGTGAAAGTTTCGTGTAGGGAATTGTGGGACGATACGGCCACGCCCGGGCGTCCTGGCTGTCCCTCAATTCATTTTATATAGAAGGGAAGTCCGACCAAAAGGTTGCGCTCGTTGGGGAGCCATAATGAATACGGGAGGTAACAGTTACCGAGGAGGGAAATGTCATTTCAATGAAACCTGAGTCCAAAAATCGTCCCGTTTCTTCCGATCACGAAAGGCTTCCGTTCCTCCGGGCATGGTAGTAGAGAAGGCGCCCGCTATATTTCCGGCCGCGAGACAGGCCGGAAGATCGGCGCCTCGCACATACTGAGACAGAAATCCGGCATCGAAGCTGTCGCCCGCACCGACCGGGTCGACAAAATTGACTTTCACCGGCGCGCTTAGAAAACGCTCTGGGCCTCGTTGAGCCATGGCTCCTTGTTCCCCCTGCTTCACTACAACCAGAGGAACTAAAGTTGCGAGTCGAGAGACAGCTGCTTCGAGGTCGCTGGTCTTAGTGATCCGCTGTGCTTCCCGCGCATTCGGAAGAAACACATCGACATAGCGCAATACCTCTTCCAGTCCGCCCTCCCATTCATCGTCGGGGTCGTCGTTAGTGTCGAGCGATATCGTGAGTCCCTCAGCCTTCAGTCTGCGAAAGAGTTCACCAACTTGGGGACGAAGTCCGCGCTGCAAATAAAAAGAAGAAAGGTGGAAATGCCCTGAGTCGGTCAGGTAATCGAAATCGAGATCATCAAGGGTGAGGTCGAAGATTGTGCCTGGATAAGTCAGGATGTTGCGCTCTTTTTCCCGCTGCAGAATGACCGTGAGTCCGGTTTGCTTGTTTTCTTCGGTGCGGCGAACCTTCGAGACGTCGACTCCACCTTCAGCCAGGCGCTCCAAGGCGATCTGTCCGAGAGCATCGTTGCCGATACGCGATATGAATCCGACTTTGCAGTCCAGTGCGGCCAGATTGTGGGCGACGATCGCAGTGGAACTGCCTAGTGTCAGCATCATCCGGTCGGCCAGCAGTTCCCGTTCGGGCGGTAGGTCAAGCGGCAAACCGTAGAGGATGAGGTCGAGATTCAGTTCGCCGGCAAGAGTTACATCGAAACGTGGCATGGAGAATTTTTCCAGTAGAGATAGAAACTGAAGCGTGCCTACACGAGCGTGACTTCGATTCCTGCTTTCTTCAGCGTGCGCATGTCAGCTTTGGGCGCCCGACGGTCCGTAAGGACCTCATCGAGGGCAGAGGTCGGAGCGATCAGGGAAAGACTCCTGCGACCAAACTTGCTGGAATCGCAAACCGCCACCTTGCGCTTCGCCACTTCAACCATGACCCGGTTGACTTTCGCCTCCAGCAGGTTGGGCGTACTCAGGCCGTAGTGGACATCGAATCCGTCGACTGCCAGAAACAAGAGATCCGCATTCAGGCGATGAAGAGTTTCTTCTGCAATCGGGCCTACCAGAGAAAACGAGTTTTTTCGAAGCGTGCCTCCTGTGAGAATCACCTCCACGGTGGTGCCAGAGAGTTCCGCGGCGATGTTGACCGCGTTGGTCACGATGGTCAGATTGCGAAAACTTCGAAGAGCGCGAGCAATGGCGGTAGTGGTCGTGCCTGAATCCAGAATTACGACCTGACCTTCCTGAACCATCCGTGCCGCGGCCGCGGCGATGCGGAGTTTCTCCTGATGATGGAGCTTTTCTTTCTCGCGCAGCGTTGGATCTTCAAGAGCGCCTTCGCGAGCCGGCAACGCGCCCCCATGGGTGCGATGAATCAAGCCATGGGCGTGCAGACCTTCAAGGTCCTTGCGAATCGTAACCTGCGAGGTTTCGAAACGTCGCGCCAGGTCGAGCACCAGAACGCGCCCTTCCCGCTTCAGTATGTCCAGGATGGCTCTGCGACGCTCTTCGTTTAGCAAACGATCTCCTCGAGGACGGCAAGCGGTCCAATCCGCACGCCGACGAGCGGCTTTCTTTTTATATCGTTTGCTTTCGGATGTCCAGTCGGCGCGCGGAGTTCCGCGCAGAACAGGGTCTGTGTGGGTTACTCTAGCTCGCCGTGAAGCACGTCTCGGACCTTGCGAGCGAGGGCCTGCAGGGTAAACGGCTTTTGCAAGAATGCCGTGCCGGGATCGAGCACGCCTTCGTGGATGATTGCGTCTTCGGTATAACCCGAGAGGAAGAGAACCTTGATGTTCGGTCGTGCGGCGGTGACCCGCTTCGCCAGTTCGTGCCCACTCATGCCAGGCATAGCCACGTCGGTAATCAGAATGTCGATCTTTCCATCGAAGGATTCGGCAACCTTCATGCCGTTGATTCCGTCGGATGCTTCCATCACCGAGTATCCCCGGCTTTTCAGCGTTTCGCGCACCAATTCCCGCACCGACTCCTCGTCCTCCACCAGCAAGACGGTTTCCGATCCGCCCGTCACCACTTGCGGCTGCTTGGCCACTCCCGGTTTCCCCGACGGATCCAAAACCTTTGGAAGATAGATGCGGAAGGCGGTGCCGGCGCCGGGTTCGCTGTTCGCGAAGATGTAGCCGCCGCTCTGCTTCACGATTCCGTATACGGTGGATAGTCCCAGGCCGGTGCCCTTTCCTTTTTCCTTGGTGGTGAAGAAAGGTTCAAAGATGCGGGATTGAGTTTCCTTGTCCATGCCGGCCCCGCTATCCGAAACTGAAAGCAGGATGTAGGAGCCCGGTTGAATCAGAGTATGCTCGCGTCGCAGGGTGTCCAGTTCTTCCTCGGAGGTCTGGATCACGATCCTGCCGCCTGTGGGCATAGCGTCTTTCGCATTGACCACCAGGTTCATGATCACCTGCTCGAGCTGTCCGGCATCAGCACGCGTGTGCCCGACGTTCGGCGCGAGTCTGGTGGTGAGGTCGATGTTCTCTCCAATCAACGGTCGGAGCAGACGTTCCATGTCGCTCACAATAGCGTTGACATCGACTACTTTGAGTTCGAGGAGTTGCTTGCGGCTGAAGGCCAGCAGTTGCCGGGTCAAGGTAGTCGCGCGATCGGCGGCTTGCTGGATGGCCTGTACCTTGGGCAGCAGCGGATCGCTCTCGTTGAGTTCCTCGAGCAACACCTCGGTGTAGCCGCTGACGACCATCAGAAGATTGTTGAAGTCATGTGCGACGCCGCCTGCCAGACGGCCGACAGCCTCCATTTTTTGCGCCTGACGAAACTGGTCTTCGAGAGCTCGCCGTTCGGTGACATCCTCGGCGATGATTTCGAGAGTCGCTTCAGAGTCATCCATGGAGTCGGCCGAACGTCCGCTCAGCCGGACTGTGATCGCGCCGCCGTCCTTCTTCTTCCAACGCACTTCAGCACTGTCGAGCTTTCCAGTTCGCTGGAACTCCTGCATCAGGTGGGCATGAGCGGAAGGTTCCAAAAAGACTTCCTTCTGTGGATCAAGCCTCACTACTTCCTCAGCTGAGGCGTAACCCAGCATGTGGATCAAAGCAGGATTCACGTCGAGGAATCTTCCATCGACGCTGGCCCGATAAATTCCGTAGACTGCGCTTTGGACAAGCGAACGATAGCGCGCTTCGGAGTGTCGCAGTGCTTCCTCGTGACGTTTATGGTCGATCGCGCTGGCTAGTTGCTGAGAGACGAAAGTCAAAATTTCCTTGTCGCGCTCCCCGAAACGCACGTCCTCGTGATAACTCTGAACCACCAGAACCCCAAATGTGTGGTTGCCTGCTCGCAGGGGCACACCCATCCAGTCCACGGAGGGTGATCCCATTAACTCCACCTCGCCGCGAGACTGCAATTCTTGGAAGACTTCGGGCGTCGCCAACAGGGGTTCCCCTGCACGCAGCACATATTCGGTCAGTCCGCGGCCGAGGCGCCGGGAAGCGGGTGTGGGATCCCGTTCATCCACGAAGTGGGGGAAGCTCAGCATCTGAGTGACGGAGTCGTAGAGCGCAACGTAAAAATTTCGTGCGTTCATCAGCTCCCCGACGATGTTATGAATCGACGCGTAAAAGCCTTGCAGGTGAGAAGCGGATCGGGTTCGCTCAGCGATCCGGTACAGGGCGGAACTCAAGACCTGCGCGCGCTTGTGCTCCTCGATATCGCGGTACAGCGCGCAAATGCCGACCTGTTTTGCGCCGACGCGCACCGGTGCGCACGAAACGGAAACGTCCGCCAGGGTGCCGTCTTTCCGCCGACGCTTGGTTTCCAGCGCGACCTTTTGACCGTTCTCGACCGCTTCCTCGATCCAGTCGCTCTCGGCAATTCGTTCGGTGGGCACGATGAGTTCGGCCAGAGTCTTGCCCAGGACCTCGTCCATCGTGAACCCGAACATGCGGGTGAACTCAGAATTGATTCTCATCACGTGATGCGAAGCATCAAGGATGGTGATGGCCTCCGGTGCGCACTCCACCAGTTGATCGAGATAGGCTTTTTGGACAGCCGGGTCGCCGTCGTCCCAGGAGGGTGCCCACTCGTGAATTAAGCAATCTTCCGGAGTGCTGAGAATAGGCGGAGCACCACGTCGCAGCGCTTCTTTCAGATACTTAGCGCGCACGAATCCCGCGGGCTGGCTGGTTTGGGTGACGTCGTCACCCATACAAGGGATCTCCCTGGTTCGATCTTGTACAAATGTTAGGCGCTGCAGGGAGCGGCCAAAAGTTACCGAGGTAATTCCGGGGATGTCGCTTTAGATAGTCGGTGGTGAGCATGGCGTGCGTCCCTTTGATAGAGATCAGCAACACTACCGTCCCGACTCGGTCGCCAGCATTTGGCAGACGCGATCCAGCGATTGCCTTTGCTGAGGAGTGGGAGTCAGGAATTCAAAGCCGTAATGCAGTCCGATCCGGTAGCGCACAATCGCGCGCAGTTTCACCGGGTAAGGACTTAAAGGCAGGGGAAACTCCATGGACACAACCTCACCAAGATTGAGTTCTCCGGTCAGCGTGCCGCCAATTCCATCCAAGCCAAGTTCGGTCGAGCGTCCCCAGAAGTAGCTCACCGCACCTTCCCGGAAGACCTGGACGTTCATGCGTACGTCCATGGGGTGCCGGGGATAGCGGCGCGTGTATGGAGCCGTCTTCTTCGTCTTGGGTGCGCTGCCAGGCATTGGAGAGATCAGTTTCCGTGCAGCGGATAACCAGGCTCAAACGGAAGCTTGCCGGCTACTTTCATTACGTCCACCGAACTGTTGATGGCGTATACGTCGACCAGTCCGATGGCTCCCGGCGTGGCGGCCACCTTGTGCACCAGGTCGTCGTCGGAAGTCACGACGACGATCATCGGGTGAGCGCCTTTTCCATGATTGGCGGTGGCAAACAACTCGTTCACTGCCTGCGGGGCCATGGCATACACCTTTTCGAGAATCATCCGCATGTCAGAGGAGGAAGGATCGCGGACGACCAAGGTGACGGCCTTGCCGTCGGGCCAGTGAGGCGTCTGCGCTTTGCACAGCTTGACCAGGTCGGGCATGGTCACCGCCGTCACTGCGCTTCCCTTATTTGCGATCAGGGCGACGTCCTTCGCCTGCGCCAGCGTAACTCCGCCCGCCATCAGCAAGGCAACGACCAGTCCAGTTCGTGCGAGCACGGGTATTCTCCGGCGGCAATTGCGCCAAATCTCCAGAGATTCTCCCCGAAGTTGCCACCGCGCTCAATTGCAGAAAGGTCATGTACCTCTAGGGTTGAGGGTAGACATCACGGGGATAGCCCAGCGCGGAGGAGGATCGCAGAGCCAGGGACGTCATGGGCGGAGGCCCAAACTCGCGGCAGCCAGCCACCCGAGTGGCGTGGGCTGGGCGAAATTCTGGTGTAGCTCGGTCCAACGCTGGTGACGGTGTAGCCAGTGGCAGCCGAGTCGCCGAAGACTATCCCTATGGTTTAAGCCCGTACAACCTTATGGCGTTCTCCCGAAGCACCATGCTCGCGAGTTCCGAGGCGCGCGTGCGAGTGATTTCGCCATCGTTCACCATGCCGGTAAGGGCGATCGCAAGGGCGCGCCGCGCGGTCAGGTTGGTGGAATAGCCGATCACGTCCCAATCCTGTTCGGGCGCCCCTGGTGCGAGATCCGTCCCATACAAGATTTTCTCTGGATACCACTCCAGCCATTCCCGCAAAACCGCGCTTAGTGGCCGCGCAGGGATCAGCGCATCCTGTTCCGAGAAGTCCGCATACACATTTGGTTTTGACAAAAGCACAGCCACCTCGTGCGTGTAAGGCCCGGCACCGCCGTGGAGCAACACAAATGTCGTTTGGCGCAACCCAGGATCATCCAGAATGGATTCAAGGTTCGTGGGACGGGCCCCGGCCAGATCAAAGTAGTTCCCGCAGCCTTGTCCGGTATGAATGTGCACGGCTAATCCCAGCTTTCCGGCTTCACGGGCAATTACCCGGAACAGGAAATTCTGAACGCGCAGTCCCTCTGGTCGCGATGGCGCGCCACCTTGCACGTATTTCGAATAGGTTCGGCGTACTTCCGCTTCATCTTCGGAATTTGTTTGTGGTCCGAAGTCCAAAGGACGCAGGTAGGCGGCCTCGAACTTGATCGCTGGTGCGCCGGCTTTTTTCTGCACTTCGAGGGTGGGGATCACCAACTTCGCGATGTACTCCTCCAACGTGGTCGGGAGCGTGCTGAGATGCGCCTCGGATAGATAGGTCCTTAGCAACTTGGCTTCCTGCCCGTAAAAGGCCTTTTTGTCCGGGTTGTCGGCCAGAGGATCTGGATTTAGCGGAGACAGTAGTGCGTCGTCGAAAGGAACCCAGCGAAAGCGTGGCGTAGGAAGGCCCCGTCCCATGGCGATGCGATTGGCGAAAAGATATCCAATGTTCAATCGATCGAGCACCCAGGCAGGAAAGTTGTCTCCTTGCTCGCGCATGACTTTCTCGCGTGCCGCGATCAATTCTTTGACGTGCTCGCGCGCGCGGTCATCGTATTTGTATCCATACAACGCCCGCCAGGCTTCGATAAACTGCGGATAGTCCGCACGCGCTGCGAGCGTTTCGGCTCCGCCTTCAATGATGTCGCAGGGCAGGGCATCAAAATCGCGATCAGTTTCCCCATCGCCCACCACCTTGCTGATGTGCGTATGATTATCGACCGCCTTAATTTTTTCGATTTCCGCCAGCAACGAAGGATCGGGCGCAACTTGCGCAGAGGCCCCGGCAACCATGGCGCAGCAAAAAACTAAGACGTACGCTCTCATTCCCAGCCCTCCGGTTGTCACTGTAAGTTTGCTTTTCACTTGACAGGGTCCGTGCGCAACGTCACACTCGCCACAATTTGAGTTCTACGCTCCAGCAGACACCACTTGCCAGCAACACTTCGGCTTCCTCACCTGGCGATCCCGAAGGCTATCCCAACTTCGCCCCAAAAAGAAAGACGCTGCGCCGCATTCTGCTCGGCGGAATGGTCGGGTTTGCCCTGTTTGTGCTCATCGTTGTTCTCGATGGCGTGTTTACCCATCTGCCGGGTCTTTCGGGAACTCCCGCTCGCGGGGAACGGATTGGCGTCATTCACATACACACCAACGCTTCGTGCGGAAGTGGCAGTCTGCCGCAGGTGATCGCTGCTGCGAAGGACGCGGATCTGTCGTTCGTTGCTATCACCGACCACAACCTTACCCTTTCGGACGCGGAAGTGGCATCCGCTGACCCGCCTGATTTTGCAGTGATCGACGGCGAAGAGGTCAGCACCGCCGCTGGGCACTACCTCGCGCTCGGGATATCCGACAACCGGTGGCATCGCGGGCCTGGTTTCAACACGCGTAGCCTCATGGCTTCGTCGCGACGAAGCGGCGCGGTGAACTTCATTGCTCACCCTTTTGGATTGCGCGACCGATGGTCGGATTGGGGAGCGACGGACTATGACGGCATCGAAATCTTTAACGACGATGCTACGTGGCGTAAGAACACAGTGTTCGACATAGCGGTCGCAGCGATGCTGTATCCCATGAACTCGCGGCTGGCGCTGCTTCGCCTGGCGCGCACGCCGAGAGAGAATTTTGCGAAATGGGATGAATTGACGGCTACCCGCCGGGTTGCAGGCATTTGCGGATCTGATGCCCATGCCAACGTGCTGATCAACCACTGGAGCATCGCGTACTTTCCGAGCTACGTTTCTGTGTTCAGTCTGGCCCGACAACATGTGCTGTTGCAAGAGCCCGGGCTAGATCCCGATCACGCGGGAGCTGATGCAATCCTTTCTGCCATTCAATCCGGCAATTCTTTCTGCGCGATCGATGCGCTTGCGCCGGCCGACGGTTTCACGCAGAGCGTTTCCTCGGGCAACCAGTTTGCAGGGCCAGGCAACACCATTTCTTGGAATACCGGCGCCATGCTCCACGTCAAGGTACCCAAGGCAACGGGATCCGCGCTCATTCGCGTTATTCGTGATGGGCACGTGATCGCAGAACAGGAAACACAATCGCTAGATTTGCCGATCGAAGGACCGGGGCGCTATCGCACCGAAGCTTATCTTCGGCAGCCCGGCCTGACAGGATGGCGACGATGGACGCTCTGGATTTTCGCGAATCCCGTCTACGTTACCGCTCCCCAGAGCGCAGCGCACTAGTCCCTGAAAGATCTCTCACCACAGAGTCACAGAGCCACAGAGCCACAGTGCCACGGTGAAAACTCACCCAAATATTTTGGGAATCTTTGCTGGAGGTCCTCATGCTTCAGAGCGGGGCGTTGGACGAAGCCCAACACCCAAGACCCGTGACCTGTCACCCGTCACCGGTGACCTGCCCCATATATAATGTTCTGACTGAATCCCCGTTCCGATTCCCGTCATCTTGAAGTTGTGGAGGAAAAATCATGGCGCATGAACTACCACCTTTGCCGTATGACTACGCGGCCCTGGAGCCTGCGATCGATGAAAAGACGATGCACCTGCATCACGATATGCATCACGCGGCTTACGTGAAGAACCTCAATGCTGCACTGGAGAAATATCCGAACCTGCAATCGAAGAGTGCCGAAGACCTGATTCGCGACCTGAATGCCGTGCCGGAAGATATTCGCGGTGCCGTGCGTAATAACGCAGGCGGTCACGTGAATCACACAATGTTTTGGCAGATCATGAAACCCAAGGGCGGCGGCGAGCCGACTGGCCCAATCGCCGAAGCAATCTCGAAGACCTTCGGACACTTCAAGGATTTCCAGACCAAGTTCAACGATGCCGGCGTGAAGCAGTTCGGCAGCGGATGGGTCTGGCTCGCAGGCAACGCGAAGGGTGAGGTTCAGATCATCTCAACGCCCAATCAGGACAATCCCATCAGTCAGGGTCTACATCCGATTTTCGGCAATGACGTCTGGGAGCACGCCTACTACCTGAAGTACAACAATCGCCGGCCGGAATACCTGCAGGCATGGTGGAGCGTGGTCAATTGGGATGAGATCAACAAACGCTACCAAGCCTTCAAGGGTGCCAAGGAACCGGCTCTCGCGAGTCGCTAATTCCAAATGTAGCGGACACTACTGTTCACGAAGAGCCCCGGTCATTTATCCGGGGCTTTTTCCTTTTTGGCCCATCCCCGGAACGATCTAAGAGGTCTCCCTTACAGCCCGAGCCGCAAATTCCGCATCTCTCTAAACGCCCATCCCACACAACTCAATTCAACTAAGGAGTCTTTTCATCAATGAGAAAACTCGCGGTGGCCCTTTTGCTCGGAGTGGGCCTGATTCTCGTGGGATGCGGGAGTGACAAGAGTTCCGGCAACATCAACGGCAACTGGACAGCCACACTGACGGACGGCAGCGGAGGTCAGGCCTTCGCGTTCACTACGGCTCTGGTGGCGACTGGTTCAAGCGGCACTTTGACCGTCAACAGTTTCCATTTCTCGACCAACTCGCCATGTTTCGTTTCGGGCGAAACAGAAAACGGCACGTTTGCCCTAAGCGGGGATTTCAGCGGAAACGTTTCGGGTCAATTCGGCATGAGCGTTCTGTCAGGGTCACCGGGCGGCAACGCCCTTACTTTGACGGGAGCCGTGAATGGAGGAACCATCTCGGGCACCTGGATCCTCGCGGGAAGCGTGGGCTGCAGTGGAAGCGGTAGGTTCACGATGACCCGCATGTAATGGGCAAAGCCGGCGCGAAAGGTGCGCCGGCAACTCCCCAAAACCTTCCGAAGCCGAAAGAAATTCCTTCCAGCAACGTCGGCGGCTCGCATCCAAAAAATAGCCACTCGCTTGGTTCTGGCGAATGCAAAGACCACAAGGGAGGATCTCGAAACAATGGAACACTATGCGCGACGCAACCCCGCGGAGCCGATGCCCCCTCCTGTGAAGGAGCCACCGCCCGATGGCCCCGAAAATCCGGATCTGCCAATTCGCGAGCCTGATCCTGCCGACCCGGGCGAAATCTAGGTTCGTGGCGCTGTCGCTTTGACTAGGGCTTCTTCACGACGCTCCCGTTCTTCATCACGAAGTTCACATGCTCGAGCAAGGTAATGTCCTTGAGCGGATCGCCTTCGACTGCCACAATGTCGGCATACTTGCCGGGTTCCACATTCCCCACCTGATCGGACCACCCGAGCAGTTCAGCAGCCGTTGACGTGGCCGAGCGGATCGCCTGTCCCGGCGTCATTCCCCACTTCACCATGTAAGCAAATTCTTTCGCAGGATTTTCTGTCCACGGGAAGCCTCCGGCGTCGGTACCGAACGCAATTTTTACTCCCGCTTTCAGGGCACGGCGAAAGGTGTCCTCGTGAATTGAAAGCATCTTCACCCAGACAGGCGCGCCCGCTGCGGCACGCCCTTCAGCAACGTAAGCCCCCACGTAAATCGTGTTCACGTAATACGTGCCATGCGCCACCATGGTCTTGAGGTCTTCGTCGGCGATGTAGTCGCCATGTTCGATTGTGTCTACACCGGCTTCGACGGAATTGTGCACGCCGTGCACTCCGATGGCGTGCGAGGCCACCTTGCGCCTCTCCCGGTGCGCTTCATCCACAATGGCCTTGAGTTCTTCGGGAGTAAACGTCGGAATATCGTCGAGAACTCCGTCCTCCCGCACCTTGTAGCCTCGATCGCTATAGACCTTGATCCAGTCCGCCCCGTGCGAAATCTGTTCGCGCACCGCTTTGCGAGCCTCGTCCGCACCATCAACAATCTGCACGCCGTGCGGCACTTGGACATTCGGAGCATACCCAAGCAAGGGATAAGCGCCCGTTACATCCAAGGCGCGTGTGGCCACCTGCATGCGCGGACCGGGAATGACCCCATTGTTGATCGCCTTCTTCACGTCAACATCGGCGTAGCCAGCACCTTCGGTCTCCACGTCGCGAACGGTTGTGAAGCCGTATTCCAGTGCCCGCCGAACGTTTACGGTTGCCAGAATCGCGCGGTACTCTGTCGATTGCTTCAGCAGTTGTTCGTCGTAATCCGCCGCCGTAACGTCACCTTGCAGCAAGACATGGGTGTGCGTGTCGATCAAGCCGGGCAGGCAGGTTTCGCGTGAAAGGTCGATCACCGTGCCCGCACCCGCAGTTGCGTCGTTCCCGGCCTTGACTTCCGAGACTCGATCATTCTTCACAGCAATCGTAACGTTCGTGCGCACCTGACCCGTGTTTCCGTCAATCAGCGTTCCGCAGCGAAGATGGACAAACTGATCCGGTATCTTGGATTCCTGTGCCGAACTGAAGGCAACAGTGCCGAGAATCGTCGGCACCACAAAACCGCGAAGCCATGAATGGAAACTCATCGACAATTCTCCTCACATGAGAAAAACACTGATCTGAAAACTAGAGCCATGCGCTTGACAAGCAGCTCGCGCGGCCGAAGCCTTCATCAGCCATGAGCTGCTTTCTGCATTTCCTGTGCTCCTGCTGTGGAAATCCGGCGCGCGAGTGTATCAGATTTTTTCTGCACATACTCCACCCTTCCAATCCTGCACAGTCATGCGCCTTCGCTGCGGTTACTGAAAGTGTTGCTTGATGCCCCGGATTGCACAAAATCCTCGCATGCGTTTTCTCACAATGCACCAAACATATGGAATTGACCCTCGATGCGAGCACGAGTACATTCACCACACCTTTTACGAAAGTTGCAAGCCCACGCAAGTGACCTCACACCCAGCCGGTGAGTGATTGCGCGGTTCGAGAGTTCAAAGCAAGCGCAAACCATTTGTCCCGGTAAATTTCTGCCATTCGAAAAATCGGAGATTCCCACCATCCTCCTCCCCCGAAGGATGACTACGAAGGCCATGCTGAACGATTGGACCACGTACCGCACTCGCTTTCTTATTCGCGCCAGGCAACTCGACCAAGCGCTCACTTTCGTCGACTGTCTCGGACGCGAGCATTCCGGCAGCCCAGGGGACTACCTCGTGCTCTCCTCCGATGGATCCCGTCGCATCGCTCCCCGCGAGATTTTCGAGGACATCTACGTGCCCTTGGATCGCCCCGCAGGTCCGTGGCCCCTTAACGTGGAGGTAGCGAGTTTCCTCCCGGCCGAATTAGTCGCCACGCTGGGAGAGAAGGATGAGCGGGTGTGTCGAGAATTGAAACCACCGCCGCGTCCATGCCTGACTACGCCTTCAATGCGAGACAAGAGGTCAGTTAGGCAAAGAACCGAAGAACGAACGGTAGCGTCCTTATCAGAATGAGCTCTAAGGCATTCCACTTAAAGGAGCTACGGGCTCAACAAACTCTCCCGCGACACTCTGTGGAAATGAGGTGCATCGATACCGTTAATTCCTTGGGATACAATAGGTAGTGCTACCCCCTTGACAACCCCAACATACGGGCGTACTGTTGCACTCCCATAAGCCATGAAATCTTGCCTTTCGCGCAAGCGGCGGCAAGTCCAGAGAAACCAGGGTGGTCTCATGGCCGAGGTGACCGGAGGCTGCCTTCAACAGAGGCTACTGCGATGGTTCTGGTCGGGATCGCTGAAGTCTCAATCGGGTATCCGCCTGGTGGCGGAGAGCTTGTGCGGTGGCCGTTCCCTCGTTCGGTCCGTACCGGACATCCCCCTGGGGGAACGCACAGCTTGAAAACTTGGTGGTTCGCTGTTCCGGTTTAGTTTTCCGAAATACGGAACTCGGTCGGAGCTGTTCATCTGTCACAGACGGATTGCCGGCCATTTGATTTCGATAGAGGGGGTTCAGCATTGGTGTTTCAGCCCGCGCTACGGCGCCGCCAAGCGACCCTCCGAGCTCTCGAATCGACAGGTTCGAGACCCTAGACCCAATTCCCGGTTTGTGGAGCCCCGCAATGGAAGAGATTACGCGTCTGGTCGACGACTCGATGGCTCGTCATGGCTTTGACGTTTCCCTGGATCACCGCCGCCTAGTCTGGTCGCGCTGGTTCCGCTGCGAATCCAGCTTCAGTTTGCTGCTGGTGCCCAGCGCAGCGGGCATCTACACCTTGGCCGAAGAAATGGTTGCCCCGGGCGAGACGGCCGCAACCGGAGGCAAGCGCATTTTGGCGGTCTTCCAAATTTCCGAGACTGAGGATCTGTGCGTTGCCCTCAGCCGCAACTTCGCTCCCGGCAACCTGTTGCGGGGGCGCCTGGCGTCAGGGATCTGTTTTGTACGTTTCGCGACTGTAGCCGATCCGGTTCACCGGAAGGCGGCGTGCACAGCTCTGAAGCAGTGGGTTGCCAATTCGGCAGAGACCGCCACTGGTATCCTGCAGGACCATTCCGAGGCCCTAACCACTATCGTCGCAGAACCCGTTAGTCCAAGCATGTCCGCGACCGATAGCGGTCCTCCCGCTTTGCCCGCCGGTTTCTAGTCTTCGGAGAACTGGAAATTCGGCTTCCATCCAGCAGTTTGGCCACTCGGGAGCGGCCTTTGCCTAGATGCCCCCAGGATCGATTATTCGTAAAAAGAATCTAATAGCAGGAGAGAGAAATGCCTGAAGTGACAGAGAAAACAAAGAGCCCCGCGGCCATTGCGGCCCCATCCGTCCCCAGCAAGAAGAAGGCCCCCGGCCTGCAATTCCGCCGCCTCTTCACCAAGCCCGGCGTCTCCCCTTATGACGAGATTGAATGGGAACTCCGTCTTGCCCAGATTACCGATGCCCAAGGCAACGTGATTTTCGAGCAGAAGGACGTCGAAGTCCCAAAAGACTGGTCGATGACGGCAACCAACATTGTGGCCTCGAAGTATCTGCACGGCACGATTGGTACCGCCGAGCGCGAGACCGGAGTACGCCAGCTGGCGCGGCGCGTTGCAGAAACCATTCGCGACTGGGGCAAGGCGGACGGATATTTCCACAGTGACGAGGATGCCGCCGTCTTCCACGACGAGCTCGCTCACATCCTTCTGCGGCAGTATGCTGCCTTCAACTCTCCCGTTTGGTTCAACGTGGGCTGCGACCGCATTGAGCCCAAATCCGACGCGCAAAACTGGCACTGGAACCACGAACTGGGCCGAGTTGAATTCTCTGTCACGGGATACAAAACGCCGCAATGCTCGGCATGCTTCATCAACTCGGTCAGAGACTCTCTCGATTCGATCCTGACGCTCGCCAAGACCGAAGGCATGCTCTTCAAGTGGGGCAGTGGTACCGGAACCAACCTCTCTCCGCTGCGCTCCTCTACCGAAGGCCTGAGCGGCGGCGGCACGGCCAGCGGCCCGTTGAGCTTCATGAAGGGCTTCGACGCATTCGCCGGCGTTATTAAATCGGGCGGCAAGACGCGTCGCGCGGCCAAGATGGTTATCCTCAACATCGACCATCCCGACATCGTCGATTTCATCGAGTGCAAGGCGAAGGAGGAAGCCAAGGCGTGGTCGTTGGTGCAAGCCGGATACGACGGATCGTCTCCCGACTCCGAAGCCTACAGTTCGATCTTCTTCCAGAACGCCAACAACTCGGTGCGCGTGACCGACGACTTCATGTATGCCGTGGTTCGCGATACTGATTTCTCGACCAAGTCGATTCGCGATGGCTCCGTGGTCAAAACCTATAAGGCGAAAGAGCTGCTCAAGCAGATCGGCGAAGCCACCTGGCAGTGCGGCGACCCTGGCATGCAGTTCGACACCACCATCAACCGGTGGCACACCTCGAAGAACACGGCTCGCATCAACGCCAGCAACCCGTGCAGCGAATACATGTTCCTCGATGACTCAGCCTGCAACCTCGCTAGCCTCAACCTGCTGAAGTTCGCGCCCAACGGCACGTTTGATGTGGAAGCCTATCGCCACGCGGTCGACGTGCTCATTACCGCGCAGGAAATTCTGGTCGACAACGCCGGATATCCGACGGAAATGATCGGCAAGAACTCACACGACTATCGTCCGCTAGGTCTTGGCTACGCGAATCTCGGCGCACTGCTGATGGCCGCTGGCCTACCCTATGACTCTGATGGTGGCCGCGACTATGCCGCGTGCGTCACCGCGATCATGTGCGGTGAGGCTTACCTGCAGTCATCGCGCATCGCTGAGCTCTGTGAGCCGCTCGCCCCAGCCACCGAGCCGACCCGGAAGAATCTCTCGGAAACCAATCTCGGTTCGAACGTCATGCCCGGCGCCGCCTGCCCCGGCTGGTACATCAACCGCGAGCCATTCCTCGACGTGATCCGCATGCATCGCGCATCCGTCAACAACATCAACAAGGCGAATGTTCCGAGCCCGGTCTACGAAGCCAGCAAGCAGTGCTGGGACGAAGCCCTCGCCCACGGCGAGAAACACGGCTACCGCAACAGCCAAGTCACGGTACTTGCGCCAACCGGCACCATCGGCTTCATGATGGACTGCGACACCACCGGTATCGAGCCCGATCTGGCCTTGGTGAAGTACAAGAAGCTGGTCGGTGGCGGCATGATCAAGATCGTCAACAACACCGTGCCCACCGCGCTCTTCAAGCTCGGCTACACCCACGAGCAGGCCGACGCCATCGTCAGCTACATCGACGCCACCGGCACCATCGAGGGCGCGCCGCACGTGAAGGACGATCACCTCGCCGTCTTCGATTGCTCCTTCAAGCCTTCCAAAGGAACCCGGTCCATCGCCTACATGGGGCACCTGCGCATGATGGCAGCGACCCAACCGTTCATCTCGGGCGCCATTTCCAAGACCGTCAATCTCCCGAACAACGCTTCTGTGGAAGACATCATGGAGGCCTACCTCCAGGCCTGGAAACTCGGACTGAAGGCGGTGGCCGTCTATCGCGACGGATGCAAGCAATCCCAACCGCTATCGGCCGCAGGATCCGCGACCGCACTTTCGAAGAAGGAAGACGCCGGACGAGCCGCGGCGGTTCAAGAAGAAGAAAACCTCAACGCACCTCCGCGCGCAGTCCGTCACAAACTGCAGGAAGAGCGCGCCTCCATCACGCACAAATTCAATGTCGGCGGCCACGAAGGCTACATCACTGTTGGCCTGTATCCCGACGGTGAACCTGGCGAACTCTTCATCACCATGGCGAAAGAAGGATCGACCGTCAGCGGCTTGATGGACAGCTTCGCTCTCGCAGTATCAATCGCCCTACAGCACGGTGTGCCGTTGAAGCTGTTCTGCGAGAAGTTCGCGCACACACGCTTCGAGCCCAGCGGCTGGACGAACAATCCCGAAATTGGCTTTGCCAAGTCGATCATGGATTACATCTTCCGCTGGCTACAACTGCGCTTCCTCACCGGCCAGCAGCAGATGCTGTTCGAGAATCTGCGGCTGAAAGCGGGTGGCGCACCGCACACGGCTCCCTCGGCGGATAGCGTTGGCGATCTGCACGGGACGGCAGAGACGGGCGGTCGGAATCCCGAGCCGCGGCCAGGCCCGGTCCACGCCGCCGATGCGCTGTCGTCCATCGTCGATTTGGGCGATGCTCCCAGCTGTCACTACTGCGGCGCCATCATGACGCGCAACGGATCGTGCTACCGCTGCATGAGCTGCGGTAGTACAAGCGGCTGCAGCTAGAAATATCGTGTTCCTCCACAGGGACGACTCAGCCCTCGCTTCGGCGAGGGCTTTTTTGTTCAGGACGTCACCACGGTGGATAGAAAAAATCCCACCCTGGTCTATCGTAAGAATACGAAAGCCAAGGTGGGGTCTTCCACAAGTGGGATCATCTCTTTACCAGAACTCGCGGAGCCAAGGCGTCTAGAGCGGTGAAAGATGGCCGCTGAAAGAGCAATAGATACCCCCTGAAGTTCCTCCAAAGACCTGGGCAGAGCAACCGAAGTTGGTGCCCGGCCCATAGTACAGGCGAGCGCTGGCTTGGGCCGCATACCAATTAGCCAACCCGTTGGTTCCGACCTGGGAGGGGACTAGGTAGGTGCCGATGAGCACCAGTGGTGGAATGTTTTCGGCCCCCACTTCCGCGTGCTGGATCTATTCACCCACGGGAATGATCGCCAGTTGCTCGGATGCGTTTTCCACCACCAGGTTGTAGCCAGACGGCACTGTGTGAAGAGCGCAGCCGCCTTCCCCAAACTGGTTGAAATTGGTCGGTCCACAGGTTCCGCTGACAGCGTTTCGCGCCGAGGCGGCATCAGGGTCGATGATCAGGGGAGCGCCACTGTCGGTTGTGATATGAACGTTCGGCGTGCCTGTGATGTTGGCGTTGACCGTCGGTGTTCCGACAAGGTTTGCATTAACCGTGCCCTGAACCGGCAGCGGCGTGTTCGTCACCGCGACAGGAATGCTGGGGGTGGGCGGTGCTGCGACAATCGGCGCCAAGCTGGGACTGGCGCCGACCGTGCCCGTCGTGATGACTACGGCGACTGCGGCCAGAAACAGCAGGCCGAGCGCAATCGAAAGACTCTTCTTCAGTGGATACATAGTTTCTCCTCCGTCAAGTTTTTGTGACGACTGTTCTGGCTGCGCGACGGCAAACGGCCATCGCACTCTCCGCGGACACTCCAGCGGCGCTCGCCTTGCGTTTTCCGCAAAGCGCACGACCGACGTCGTCTTTCAGAGGGGAAGTCTCTTCAGGTCCGCTTATCTACTAATGCGAAAAGCACGGTGGTTTTCCCTCACACCCACGACAAAAAGCGTATGATCCTCCCGCCGTTCAACTTTGCTCGGGGGAGAGAATCGAAGATGAAGAAAGTATTTGGGTCGTTGCTGCTGCTGGCCGCCCTGGCTCCAGCATTATTCGCTCAGGAGCACTACAACGAAGGTCCCGTTTGGCGGATCCAGTTGATCCGCGTGAAGCCCACCAAGATGGACGCCTACCTGACCAGCCTGCGCCAGTCGACCAAGCCCTTTATCGAAGAGCAGAAAAAGCAAGGCATGATCACCGATTACAAAGTCTTCTTGAAGCAGACCAAGAACACTCCGGAAGACTGGGACATTTGCGTTGCCATCCAGTACAAAAACTGGGCCGCACTCGACGGAGCTGCTGCCAAAGGTGAAGCCATCCGCGACAAGATTCTGGGCGGCAAGGCGCAAGCGCTCGACCTGAATGATAAGCGCGCCGAGATTCGGGAGATCATCAGCTCAGAGTTGCTGCAGGAAATCATGCTGAAGTGAGCAATCGGCAATCTTAAGTCGCTCTCGTAATTCTCGATCTGCTTTTTGCGCCGGAATTCTCAGCCTGCCGGACTCGCTACCCGGTGGAAGGAAAAATAGGGGGCGCCTTTGCGGCGCCCCGATTGACTGCTCCTTGGACAAAACTCTACTGCGGGCTGGTTTTGTCTTCGACCTTTTGCGCGCCCTCCTCCGTCTTTTGGGCAGCTTTGTGCGTGCCTTTCTTCACCTTGTGGCCGGCAAAAGGTCGAAGACAAA
>Ga0210406_10002505_pt1 | contig 20897 bp, 21 predicted proteins | sample IncBWC30MmetaG_FD_155454 | JGI IMG/M metagenome (GOLD analysis project Ga0210406, IMG submission 155454) | Forest soil microbial communities from Barre Woods Harvard Forest LTER site, Petersham, Massachusetts, United States - Inc-BW-C-30-M | ecosystem: Environmental > Terrestrial > Soil >... | reverse complement strand
CAAACTCACGAGGGCCGGCCTCGACTGCGTCGTGAATGTTGGGGATGGTGTCTTCGAGCGGTTTGTCGGCCAAGGGTTTACTGGCGCCGGTCGCCAGATTGATGATGACGAAGCGCTCGGGAAACATGGGAAACGGCAGCACATAGGAATATGGATGATGGCGCTCGTCGACCAGGATGTAGTGAGCGTCGGGCGAAGGCGAGGCGCTCTGAATAATGCCAGGTTGGTAAATGTCTTTGCTAGTGCCGTCGAGGTGGACGAGTTCAATTTGCGAGGTCGCGTAGTAATCGAAAATTTGTTCGTCGGTGGAATTTTTCAGCAAATCTTCATAGGTGGCGCCTGGCGTGACGCGTCCAAGATTTTCCTGGATCACGGGGCCGTTGGGAACTTCGCTGCGCTTCGGAGCTGGACCTCTGTCTTTAGGGATTGTCTTGCAGATAAGGCTGGCATTATCGCTGGACCATTCACAGGGTCGCCCGAAAATGGCATTGAGCGCCATGCCGGGCAGACGGCGGGCCTGGGCCGAGGCCACATCGATGATCCATAGACTGAGACCAGCGTCGGTGGGATTGTCGGTAGCATTTATGAAGGAGACGTGGCGGGCGTCGGGCGACCACGCAGCGAAACGGATCTTAGCCTCGGACGGGAGCCCGGAAACCGGCTTGGCCTGGCCGTTCGGCAGAGCCTGCAACATCAGCGACGTGATATAGCGTCCACGGCTCGGGCCGTTCGTCCCTGGATTGAAGCGCAGGCCGGCCAAACGAAGCTCGGGTTGCGCCAGATCGGCAACCGAGGGCAAGCCGGAGTAGGATTCGATCAACAGCCATTGGGAGCCTGAGCTATCTTTGGGGGAAACTTCGACGCCGGGCGTGGGCCGGGTGTCGACCAGATCGATGATCGCTTGAGGAGGTTTTTGGTAGGGAAGACTGGTCTGGGCTTGGCTGCCATAAAAGCTGGCAAAAAAGGAAAATAAAATCAGGGCAACAAACGCATGGCGAGGAATGGAATGCATGCTAATACCTCTGGTCTGCTTTCACCGGAAGAATCGACGAGCGTTGGAGGGGAACATTTTCCCGCGAAAATACGGGTTGGGCAAGAAGTTTTGCTGGGAGTCGGCCGTCCCCACAGGAAACACCGCCAGCCGGGCTGGGGTTTCCCACCGACGCCGGTTTCAACTCCGCAACAGTACTGCAGGAAAGACCCGACTGCAGGAAAGACCCGATTCGTAAGCGTCCAGCTGGGTGAATACAATCGGGGACGTCTGTCGGTCGATGAGCGATGAGCGATGAGCGCTTTGGCAGACGGGTCCTTACGTAATTTATGCAACCCGGACGACGAACACACAAGTGGCGCTGGATGGTTGGCATCCTCCTGGCATTTTCCGCGGTTGTGGCGGTGGGCGTTCGCCTGGTGATGGCGCGGGCACAGCCTATTCTTCGAGCGCGAGTGATTGAGACGCTAGCGGCTCGTTTCAAGAGCCGGGTTGAACTCGGCCAGCTTCACGTCTGGGTGGCAGATGGCGTTCACGTCGAGGGGAACGGGCTGCGGATCTACGGGCTCACCGATCCGAATGCGTGGGAACCCGGGGTGCAGCCTCTGCTGGCGGTTGGAGAATTCCGTTTTCAGACGGCGCTGCGCAGCCTGTTTCGTGAGCCCATGCATGTAGACGTGATTTATTTGGATGGCCTCGTGGTGAACATCCCTGCCACCAAGGACCGCCAGGAGATGAAGGATTTGCGGCAGCGGGGCGGAAAAATGAAGATGAGTATTGTGGTGGACCGTTTCGTGTGCACCCGGACAAAACTCATCGTCAACACCGTCAGAGCCAGCAAGCCGCCTCTGGAATTCGACATCAGCGATTTGCGGATGACAGACATTGGGCCCGGCCAACCACTGCGCTTCGATGCGAATTTGACGAATCCCAAGCCCCAGGGCGCTATCCATTCGACGGGGCAGTTCGGGCCGCTGGACGAAAAAAGTCCGCGCGATACCGCCGTCATGGGGGATTATTCTTTCACGAACGCCAATTTGGCAACCCTTTCGGGCATCGCCGGGATCCTGTCGTCGACGGGAAAGTATGGCGGGACACTGGGGCGCATTGAAGTCCAGGGCCAGACCGATACGCCCGACTTTCAGATTACGGTGAGCGGGCATCGCGTCCCGCTGCACACCGAGTTTCATGCCATGGTTGACGGCACGGACGGCGACACCTATCTAGACCCGGTAAAAGCCAGAGTCCTGCACTCGTCTTTTACGGCGCGAGGCAAGATCGTGCGCACAAAAAGCCCTCCGGGTCACGACATAGAACTCGATGTAGTGCTGGGCAATGCCCGCATCGAAGATCTGCTGAAGCTGGGGGTCAAGACCGACCCGCCGATCATGACGGGCGCGGTCGCGATGAAGACCAGGCTGAGTCTTCCTGCAGGGAGTGAGGACGTTTCCAATCGTCTCGAGCTCGAGGGAAACTTTCACATTCCGGCGGCTCATTTCACCAACGAAAAAGTTCAGGACAAGATTGATTCGTTAAGCGTGCTGAGTCGGGGTGCGCATCGCGCGGCCCAGGGAGAGGCCGACCCGATTGTGACCTCCGATCTGCAAGGCACATTCACTCTGAGACAGGGAGTGATGTCGTTCTCCTATCTGCATTTTCTGATTCCGGGGACGCACGCGGACGTGACGGGACAATACAGCCTGGACGGGAATACATTCGACTTTCACGGGTTGCTGCGGCTGGACGCGAAGCTCTCGCAGATGACGACAGGCTGGAAATCGATTCTGCTGAAACCGGTCGATCCTTTTTTTCAGAAGCATGGAGCGGGAACGGAATTTCCTTTCAAGATAAGCGGGACGCGCGAAGCTCCCCGCTTCGGGCTCGACTTCCATCGCAAGGACGAGCATCCCAAAGAAGATCACTTGACCGAGGGCCACGGCCCGGCGCCGGGCACGCGCTAGCTGTTTCGAGCGAATCCGAGGTGCAAAAATCTATACAGCATCCGGGGTATTGCTTGCAGCGGATGGGGGACATAATTTTCGAGAAGAAACCAGTGCATGACCCGCTCCGCTCCATCACTGGAAATCACTCATGGAGGAAATAATGCCCAAGGACTCATTGCGAGCGCTATACGTGAATGAATTGAAGGATCTCTACAACGCGGAGACCCAACTCGTGAAAGCGCTGCCCAAGATGGCAAAAGGCTCGTCGAATGCAGAATTGCGCCAGGGTTTCGAGGAGCACCTGCGTCAGACGTCGGAACAGGTTTCGCGGCTGGAGCAGATCTTCGAGATGCTCGGGGAGAAACCCGCCGGCAACAAATGCGTGGGAATGGAAGGGATCGTCAAGCAAGGCGCTGAGACGCTGGCGGAAGACTACGAGGGCGCTGTTATGGATGCCGCGATTATTGGTGCCGCCCAAAGAGTGGAGCACTACGAGATCGCGGGCTACGGAACGGTGAAGGCCTTCGCGGAATTGCTGGGCGAAAACGAGCACGTCTCCCTACTCGAGCAAACCCTGGAAGAAGAGAAACAAACGGATGAAAAGCTGACTCGGCTGGCGGAGCAGATCAATTCGCAGGCAGGACAGAGCGAACAAGAAGAAACCAAGCCAAGGTCCAACCGGGCGGCTTAGTTATGGGCGGAAGGGCGCACGAGGGATACTCCCCCGCGTCCTTCCGTCCTACACCTTTCCCCTTTGGCCCGTGGAAAATACGGGAATTACCCGATAGCACGGCCTATCCTACCTACAGTATTTTGCCCGCTCGGGCCTTCGTTCACGGACGCCAGAACCGCTAGCTGGGCGGGCCCGCCGCCACCAAGGATTCGTGAAAAGGATCGTGAATGTGAATACTGGCGTGTCCTATGCCGCCCCAGCCATCGCCTGGCACACTCTTTATCATGCCGCGCTGTTCGAAACCGACCGGAACAAGATTTCCGAGCGAATTGCGGAGGCCGAGAGCGCCATTGTTTTGCGAATCAAAGAACTGTTTGTCACCACCACAGACCACATTGAAGAAGATGTGGTTCTGGACGACGCACTGTACGCCTTACGCGCACTTCGAAATTGTGTCCACTCCGAAGCGGCTGCTGCTGAATCATTTTTCTGCTGACGATCTCCGCTTTCGAACTTCCCCGTAGTGCGGCGCATAAGCCGCACTACGCACGCTTCATCCTTACAGTAAAAGCCACGAGCCTTCCCCCACTTAGATGACACACCTGAGGACTGCTAGGAAACGCAGGTGTCAAAGTTGCGTGCAAAGCTGTATTGTGACGCGCCTGGGTTCGTCTTACATTGCTTAAAACCGAGGCTGCTTAAGACTGCGATTGCTTAAGACGAGATTGCCTAAAACGGGAAAGAGAGTGCTTCTCATGACCAACAAGTGCGCATCCCTTCCGCCGGCCAAGCACCTAAAACGCGCATTCGAATGCGCCGTACGCGACGTTTATCAGGTGGGTCTTACCGGCCAGGTCTCCGAGTACCGAACTCCAATCGTACAGCGCGCTGGAACCAGCGTTGCGGGATCGCCCGTGGCTGCGGAGAAGCGCGCGCTGTCGGATGCTGCCCGGGCGCTTGCCTTGTTATGGAAAGTCTCTCCCAGCCGCTAGTCGCCGGCTGAAAAGCACGCCAGCACGCCAGCACTCGGTCTTTTAAGCGAGCGGCTTCGGAGCCGCGGCGTACGTGCCGCAAAATCAGCGGTGGTTTTCAGTCATTTAGTTCGACCAGCACTCTGCACCAGCCCGCCAGGGCTCAGCGGGCATTCAAAACGACAGTGGAAGGATGAAGCGGCACGGTTTTCAGCGGGGATTGTTTCTTCCGCAGGGCAACAAAAGTTGTACTCATCACGATAAGCAATACCAGGGCGATCGCACAGACTATGGTTCTTCCGGCTTTTGGATTGCCCGCAATCATGACGGCAGATGAGATGCCGGTTCGATCTCCTTCGTTTTCGCGAATTCAATATTTGCCGAAAAAGAAAAAGAAAAAGAACGAGCTTGTGATTTCAGGAAAAACCATTTTGTATATTCCACACCCCAACGATCGAGGCACTCCTGTTCGATATCCGAAGAATAGGATCGAATCGAGGTGCCGGTAACTTTCGAAGGGCGATTCGATGGCTGTGCGCCCTCGAAATATTGCCTACACCGTTTTCCGCAGTGTATCGGCGCTTTTGGAGCCGCGTTTGACGGCGGACGCCCGAGCACGTATTGCATCTGGAAACGGCTTCTTTCCGGCCGTTCGCGCAGGCGACTCTGGAAAGTATCGCAGCGGCAGCCGATTCCAACCGCGCTGTTGCTGATTACGACTGAGTCGGTTCCCGCCGGCACCGCGCGGTCCGTCACGGAGGAGGCCGACTCAAGAACTCAAGATCGGCTCTGCCCCCAGTGGTACGGACCGGGCGGCGGGAGTCCGTCGACTGTCTGTGAGCTTGGGCGGCAGCTTGCTCCGAGACGGGATTTCCGGCGGATTTGCCGGGACGCGGGAGTGATGTTGCGATCGGTTTCCGCGCGATGCATCACGGGATCAGAGACCCAGTTCGAGCGGTAGCGACGTTCGTAGCCGGCCCACTTGCTTTCGGAATCGAGATCCGATTCGTTGTAGGGTGGAAAGCTTTCGACCTGGCGCTGATCGAGATTCGCCTCGAAGGCATTGCTGTGTTTCGCCGAGACCCGCAGGGCCACGGGCGGCTGGCTCACGAGCAAGAAGTTCCTCAACTAAATCTGGTTGGGAACTTCGGGTTCAGGCTCGCGCACGGGCAGGTCGGGGTTCTCGGGTGGATCTGGAGGTTCCTGTACCGGAAATGGCTGGGGGTCGGCGGGACTGCGGAATTCGTATTCGGGGAAATGACCGTCGGAATCCATAGCATTGTGATGCCAGAAGCAAGCCAACGGAAGCCGTCCATTTCTTGTTCTGGGGAAGAATGAAAGGCGGAAAAAAGCGGGCCCAGAGGGCCCGCGAAAAGCATTCGACGATCAAACTGCTCGCTACAAACGCGCGGCGAAGGTTTTAAGCATGCGGTGAAGTGGTACCGCTAGCGCTTGGCGGGCACGGGTTACCGGGCGCGGGGTTCATTCCGGGCGAGGTGCTGCCATTGCCATTGCTATTGCCTTGGCTTCCCGGGGTTGGCGGATTGGAACTCGACGATCCCGAGTTCGGAGTGGAGCCCGACGCTCCATTGGCTGTGTCTGGCAAAGTTCCGCATGGCGAACCGCTGGGCGAGGTGCCGGGGTTCGTTGAGGTGTTGGGGTTGACGGTCGACGGCTGCGTGCTAGTTCCAGGCGTCGGAGGGTTCGGAGAATTCGAACCAGGTACAGTTGTGTTCGGTGTTCCACTGGGTGACGTTGATCCAGGGGTTGTCTGCGGATTGCCGGTCGGTGGAGTCGTGGTGCCGGTCTGCGGCGAAGTGCTGCCCGTCGGCGGGTTCACCGAGCCCGTCGGTGGGGCGGATGGCGAAGCCGTTGAGCTGTGTCCCGCGCTGCTCGAACCGCCCGCAGGCGCCGCTGCGCGTGGGGCACTTTGCGCGACAGCCCAGCTCGCACAACACAATACAACAGAGAGCAAACTAAGTTTCCGTGACGACATAAGCGAATGACCTCCAGGCGTTTTTAAGTTCGTTTCCTAATGCCCACTTAAGTGACGATGATCTTGGAATTGACTCCCTTCTCTCACCCCTCAGTATGCGCGTGCATGAATTCCGCATACTATCCGGCATATGCCTTATAGGCAGGCACGAAGACCCCGTTGGTCTGGCGATTGCCGCCGCGGTCGCGGAGCCGCGTTTCTCTCCGTTTACCGGAAATGTTATACCCGTTGATGAAGATTGAGTTAACTAGACTGAGCGCTGGCCCGCAAGTTCCAGCCGGGAGACAAGAGGCGAGGAGGATCTCAGCGCGGCGCGCTGAGAGCGAGATATGCCAAGCCGGTAAGCGAGACGGCGATGAAGACGTAAGGCCAGAAGTCGATCGCGCGCCTGAAAACAGAAAGCTCCGAGTTGGTTCGTGCTGGGGGCATAAGAGACGCCGTTATGTAAACGTCAATTCTGAGCGGCGATTTCGAAAGAAATAACCAAATCTTCTATTCTTCTATTACACGAACGGGATGGTCGGCGAGCAATCAGGTAAATCCTGTAACGTAAGATTCTCTCCCCCAGAGTGTCCCCGCCGATTCGAAAACATGGCGTTGATGAAACCTCCTCCGCTATATCGTCACCAGGTGTAAAGCAACCACGGTTTAAATTTAAAGCAGCAGCTAGCGGAATGCCGACCAGCGACCAGGAAGTCTTTCCGGGGAACCCGTGCATTCGGGATACTTGAGTTTCGCGAGGCTGCCTGAGCGATCAGGTTTCCGAGGCGACGGAAGAGACCCGAATCGTTTTCCCGTTCAATTCGCCTACGATGCGCGCCCGCCGTCCGGCCAGCCTGCCCAGGACACCGATGTCGCCATCAAGAAGATAAGTCACATCGGATTCGACTAACACGAAGCTGGCTCCGCCGCGCACACAACCGCGGCTACAGTCGGCGGCCGTCTGGCCGAGGGATGCGGAATGCCTCGCGCCGCAACGGGAGCAGGTTACCAGGCCTTCGTAGGTCTGCCCGCTGGTCGACGGCGCTTCCTGCCCGGCTGCCTCTTCCCCCATCGCTGCGTCGGCAGCGGCCCCCAGAGTGGCGATCAAAAGCGCGAGGACTAAGGCCAGGGCAGTGCCGAGCAACACGATCTCGATCCAGACGCGGTTCGTTTTCATCTTCATCTTCAGCATGATCATGACCCTGTCCTTTGCCTTTCGGGACTGCGAATGGATGCGTCGCGATGGCGAAGAGTTGGCTGCCGGAACCGATGCAACTGAGGGGCCAGCAGCGAACTGCGGGAAATCAGGACTTAAGTTGATGATAGGAAGGAGTCAACGACAAACTGGAGGACGCGCGCATCCCAAGCAGGCATAGCAGAAATTTCCTAGGGCGATGAAAACGGTAGAGTCGAGGAGAACGATCAAATCGGCGGTAGTGGGTCAGTTTGAAGAACGCTAATCCGGTCGTCGGCCCCGCTGCCGGGCTGAATTCCTTAATACTTCACGTCCATGCACTGATTTCCAGAGAGCCGGGATAAATGGCTCCGGCCTTCCGTCGAAGAACTCGTGGAAGGCCTGCACGACGCCATCGATCAGCGGGTAATCGTGAGACAGTAGAATCCCACCGGAACTGATGCGCGGCCAGAACCACTCGAGCGCGGCTGCAGTGCTGTCATAGAGGTCGAGGCCCAGATGCACGAACCAGAACCGCATCTGTTCAAGGCCGATCGCGCTATCCGGGAACAGGCCCTTGCGCAGCGCTACCGCCCCGGTAAACACCGGCTTCGGCCATGTCGCCCGGAAGCTTCTCGCACGCGGGGACGGCGTTGAACAGTTCCACGCACTCCCGCGGAGTTGCCGCTACCCCGGCCATTCGTCGAGCGTCGCGGGATGCCGCGATGGATGGTAGTCGAAGCGGTGACGGCAAGTTCGTCAGGCCGTAGGATAGCCCCGCGACTGCCCATTGAAGCTTTAGCATGAGGCGACCCGCGAGGGTGACAGGCATTTAAAACCGAGCCTCGTTTCAGCTATAGCCGCTGGCGTTGCTGATCAGGTGTGGAGTGCTGGATGAAGATGAAATGGTGGAACTTCTTTCGAGCGTGGAACCAAAATCGACCAGACCAGCAATTTCAAACTGACCCACTACCCAATCGGCCGGCTTGAAGGACGGTTCGCTCTCACTCGCCGCGAGATGAAGAAAGTCTAGGCTGCGGCCGCTCGCGCGGCCTGTGCGAATCCCAGGCCTGCCGCTTCCTTCGCTCCCGCCCGACGCAGCAATTCGACGGCCCAATCTGCCTTGGCCCCTTCGCGGCACGATACATAGACCAGCGCTCCCACATCGCACAGCTGATGGCCCAGTCTTTTTGCTTCATCTTCCGAGAACCCGAGACCGAGCAGGGTGCGCGATCCTCGAGACAAAGCGGGACAATTTTGTTCAACCAGCAAGGCGTGAAAAAAGGCCTGCGACCGAATAAAGAAACCGACCGTGGGAATCACCACTGCCCCGAATTTTGAAACCCAGCCAATCATGCGGGCGCTTCGGGCGCTTTCTTCCCCGGCGATGTCGCCTATTATCGTGGCGTTGCCGACGACTGTCGCTACCGGGTGGGCGGGCGACAATACCATGCAGATGTCTTCGTTTTCGAATCCCGCCTGATTCAAGGCGGATACGACTTCAGGTAAAGCCACAGTGCGAGGATACATAGCGTAGGCGGCGGTTTCCTTCACGCTCATGTTTTGACCTCCAAGCCGAAATCGCCGCGGAACGTCAAAGTCCCTTTCTGCGGTACGGAAACAAGGCGACGGCTCAAGCTATAAGTTTTCTGGTGCGGAAGCACTAGGGTAAATCTGGTAGCTGCTAATCTGGCGGGCCCATTGTCGCCCTAGGTCAAAACTTCGAGAGGACGAGGAAGCGTTGCACAGTGATTTGTATGGAGGAACCCGCATTGCAGTGAAATGGTATGGGTTAGGTGGTGCGCGGAAATTGGCAGAACGTTTGCAGGGTGGGGGTAAGATCGCAAACCCTTTGCGACCCACAAATTTAGCTCGGGAGGTTGGAATATTATGAAGCGACTTGTTGCACTTGTCGCCCTACTCAGTCTGTCCGGTCTTGGAATTAGCTTGTCAGCCCAGCAGACGCCGTCCAAAACCCCTTCTCATCCGCCATCCGCATCGGACTCCGAGACGCCTTCGGCCCCCGACACTACGGTGCCGCAGTCCCAAACTGACGCCACCAAGGCGGAGCAGTCTGCGCGCGCGTTCGAAGGCATGATTCAGAAATCGGGCAACCAGTTCGTTCTCGAGGAGACTGCGACTCAGACCTCCTACAAGCTGGACGACCAGCATAAGGCAAAGCATTTCGAAGGCAAGAGCGTGAAGGTTATGGCGACCATTGATCCCAGCACGAACCAGCTTCACGTAATCGACATCGTTTCCTCCGAGAGTCGGTAGCCGTTAAAAACGGCGTCTCCACGAAGAAAGGGCCTGCCGCGAAATCGCGGCGGGCCCTTTTTGGGTGTGCCGAGCCTGTTGAACAGCTTGGGGTGAAAGTCCCGTGCTCAACCTGATGAGGTGATGGTGTCAAGAATGCGACGAGAAATCGTCATGCTGTGCGAAAGATGGAACGATGCACGAAAGATGATACGGCAGGTCCTTCGGAGTCGCCGTGTAAGCAGTCGGCTGCAAACTGCCAAGCAACCTCGGCACTGCTGGCGGCTCCAACCGCGGGGCAGTCCCCCGTGGCCCCGGGCGAACGGTCCGGCCTTGGCGTACGCCTTCCGACTGCCTACTTCGATTCGCGCGGTGTTCCGCGATGCTGGGAAGCGCTTTTGCGGAACCGAACGGAACCGCCGGATACGGACCAGCATGTCCGGGTGGTGTGACTGGGGCGAGCGGGCGACCGCTCCGCCCTATGCCGATTTTTGCGGTAAAGCGGTTTGTCAGGAAAGCAATTCAATTTTGACGACGCGGATCGTGTTGCTGCCCGTGTCGAGGCTTCCGAATACTCTTACAGTTTGATTCTCGTACTGCGATAGATCGGCTTGATGCAGATCCCCCTGATCCTGGAGCTCGTAGGTGGTGTTACTCCTAACCTTGAGGACATATTTGTTTCCGTCTTTCAAGATCTTTCCCGTGAAGGACTGGGTTCTCGGAGTTGGTTGCGAAGGAATCTGAGGATCCGCCGGCTGATTGCCGCCGGGCTGCGGCAGGGGCGTGTCCTGGGGTGGCATGGGCTGCGGCGCCGGTTGCGGCTTTTGCAATCGCGACCAGGCAATGAGCTGTCGAGCTCCGAAGGCGTCCTCGGGGAGTTGTGGAGTCAGTGGCGGCTCCTGCCCAAACACCAGGGGCGTCACCGCCAACAAAAAACCAGCAAACACATTCTTCGTTCTTCTCATACTGGAACCTCTACTGCAACCTCTTCGAACTAGAAGCTCTTCGAAGACGAAGTCGGCTGGTAAACGATGCCCAAACCTAACTGCCCCTGGCAATCGTTGGCGTATCAGTTCCCGAGTTAGTGGCGACTACACCTGAAGCTTCCATCCCGCGTTTGTGGCAGTTTTACTTCAATGCTCGAGCAGGGTCTATCAAGCGTTCCCTGTACGCCGGTCAAAAATGTGTTTATCGTCTTTCCCCCCCGTTTCCCCCGCATTTTCTCCCCGCATTTCGCCAATCCATGGGTGGCAGAGAAGGGTGGCAGAAGAGTCGGAGCTGGGCAGGAAATTGGGGCCGAGACTCAGGGCAGCTAAAGGGCAGAAAGTGGCATCGAATTAGGGCTCGAAACAAACGGCTGGCAATGATTTACTGGGAAGAGCCTGCGGATATCTGGATACCACTCAGGGCGGTCTTTTTGGGGATGAACCGATGCGATTGCTGAGCGTCCGACTGATCGTGTCCCTGATCGTGGGTGTGATGTTGGTCTTGCTGTGCTCTTCTGAATATGAGGTCTGGGTCGGGAAGCGAAATCTTAGACGGGATTTGCAAAGGCGCTCCGAGGTTCTGGCCGAGAGCCTGGCGGGAAGCGTCGAGCGGGACCTTGAGAAGGGAGCTTTTCCCACCCTGCGGAAAACCGCGCAGCGGTTCGCCAATCGCGAGAACTTGATCGGCATGGCGGTCTATGATCCCCAAGGTCATGTGATTGCCATCACCGGCGATTTAGCCCCGAAGATGGGAGAAGCGCCGCCGGTGGTTCTTGAGACCCTGAAGGAAAACAGCGAGGCTGATGCATTTCAGAGATTGGCCGATCAGCCGGTGCACATCTGCGTCCTGCCTCTGTACAGCCCGAATAAATTCCTGGGAGCCCTGGCTATCGTGCATGACGCGGGATACATTCGGGCGCAGAGTATGCGCATTTGGCGGGAAACGTTTCTGAGCGGTCTGGCGCAGGCCATCCTGATTGCTCTGATAACCCTGCTCATCGTGCGCTGGAGTATCGAAGGACCAATCGCGCGGACGGCGCATTGGTTGAGAGCTCTACGAACCGGGCGCGAACCGTCCTCGCGGATGGGCCCCCCGGACGGGGAGTTGTTCCCGCCGCTGGCGCGGGAAGTGGCCACTCTTGCGCAGAGTCTCAATAGCGCTCGCAGCGCCGCGGAACGAGAAGCGAGACTGCGGGCGGAAGGGCAGTCGCAATGGACGGCGGAAAGGCTGACCGCGGATCTTCGCACTCGCCTGGATGCAAGCCGGCTGTTTGTGGTCTCGAACCGGGAACCCTACATCCACATGCGGCGCGGTAAGTCGGTGGAAGTGAGCGTACCGCCGAGCGGCCTGGTAACCGCCCTTGAGCCAGTGTTGTGCGCATGCGATGGAACCTGGCTCGCGCACGGCAGCGGAACCGCCGATCGCGACACCGTAGACCGGCATGACCGGCTGCCAGTTCCTCCGGACGATCCTCAATACACGCTGCGCCGGATTTGGCTGACAAAGGAACAAGAGGAAGGCTATTACTACGGCTTCGCCAATGAGGGAATCTGGCCGCTCTGTCATATCGCGCATACCCGTCCTATTTTTCGCGCCGCCGACTGGGAACAATATCAGGCGGTCAATCAAAAGTTCGCCGACGCCCTACTCGAAGAGATGAAAGATACCGAGAAGCCTGTCGTTCTAGTGCAGGATTACCACTTCGCGCTACTGCCCCGGATGATCAAACAAAAAAGGCGGGACGCCAGGGTAGCGATTTTCTGGCACATTCCCTGGCCGAATCCCGAGGCGTTTGGGATTTGTCCGTGGCAACGCGAGCTGGTCGATGGATTGCTGGGGGCTGATCTGGTGGGCTTTCACATTCAGTCCCACTGTACGAATTTTCTGCAGACTGCCGATCGGGTCATGGAATCAAGAATCGACTGGGAACATTTCACGATTCAACGTCTGGGTCATGTGACCACCGTTCATCCATTTCCGATCAGTGTGGATGCCACTCATTTGACCGCAGACGCTTCCGGCGAATCAGTCGACGAAGGCCGTTCTGGTCTTTTGAAGAACTTGGATGTCGAGGCGCTTTTTCTGGGAGTCGGAGTGGATCGACTCGATTACACCAAGGGAATCCTGGAGCGATTTCTGGCCGTGGAGCGCTTCCTGGAAAAGTATCCGCGCTATCAAGGCCAGTTCACCTTTGTGCAAATTGGCGCGCCGAGCCGCAGTCACCTCAAGCGCTATCACGACCTGGAGGCAGAGATTGAGGCGGAGGCCGGGCGGATCAACTGGCGTTTTCAGAAGGACAAATGGAAGCCGATCGTTTTACTCAACCGGTCGCACAGTCACAAAGAGATTGAGCCCTACTATAAAGGCGCCGACCTATGTCTGGTCACCTCGCTGCACGACGGCATGAATCTGGTCGCGAAAGAGTTTGTGGCGGCCCGTAATGATGAGAATGGCGTCCTGATTCTAAGCATTTTTACTGGAGCGGCCCGAGAGTTGCGCGACGCGCTCCAGGTGAATCCTTACGACGTCGAGCAAACGGCGGAGGCGATTCGGGCGGCGTTGGAAATGGACCCCGAGGAACGACAATCTCGCATGCAGCATATGCGGCGCGCGATTCGCGAACACAACATTTATCAGTGGGCGGGAACTCTGATTGCGGAACTCTGTGAATTGCGACTCGACAGTCCCGAACCGGCGGACGGCAAAGCACGCTTAGGCGCGTCCGCATTCTGACCTTCAGGGGGCGGCGGACGTTCATCACCTTTGCCTGACCGACCAAAAGGCTGACCGACCAAAAGCCTGACAGACAAAAATTGGAGTTGTTTCCGAACTACCTGAGAGGCTCTCCTGGCATCCTGGAATGGCGCGGTGTCTTCGCGAACTTCAGAACCAGTTCGTCGATAGCGAACAGGGAAAGGGCTGCCATTGCGAACACGTCGCCCAAGGCGTTCAAATGCACGACCAGGCTGAGTATCGAGAACACTACGAGAAACGCGCTAAATGCTCGTAACATAATCGAACCTCCTCGAGTTTCAACGTGCCTTTTGCTGCTGATGATTTGAAACCATTGCCGGGCGCGCCGGAATACTGGAATGCATCTATTCTTGCGGCGGGATTCTGGTGGTGCCGATTGCGAAAAGTACGAGCAGAAAAATGCAGGGTGCAGCTTTTAGTAGCTGGCCACCCTGCTTCGGGGCAGTGCGGGGGCCCGCACTCTGTGGATCTTCTAGAGGGGAGAATAATCCCCAACGAATTACCTCGCAATGCGGGCATTGCTGTACGGCGCGCGGAAGAAATACCTAATCTCCGGCCCCGCGCGGACTAGCCCTGACGGCGAGCATCCTTCGCGTCTGGCTCTTCCGAGTCCGTCTCATCCCCAACCCGTTGTGGGGGCTTGGAGCTGGCATGGGCATCGTCAACCGTCTGTTTCGCGGCATCTTTAGCCTTGCCCCAGGCATTCTGGACTTTGCCTTCGGCCTGTTTCGCGGCACCGTTGACTTGCGCTTTGGGATCGTTCGTCCATTCCCCCGCCTGGCGTTCAACGCGCCCGGTGATGTCCTTCACTTTCCCTTCCACACGGTCCTTATTCATTTTGCTCTCCTTTGAGATTGGTTCAATCAATTCAGTTTCCGGCCAGGCCGGGGCAAGTATGGCTTAGGCGATTTTTCGTTGGTTCGGCTGATCCGTTTCTATGTCGCAAGTTGATACGCGATCCCGCGCTGTCCGATCGATGAGATGGCGAAAACCGGAGAAGGTTGGTTGCCCCTTTGGCCGCTCCCCGCGGGGATCTTAGCCTCGATACCAACAGCTGAAGCCTAGGAAAGCTGGCACCTGCAGGCCGGCGTGAACGACCGCTGGTGTGCATTTTAGATGGGACTTCGACCTTGAATGATCCGCACCAGGACCGCGATAATGGCCAATATCAGCAAGATGTGGATAAATCCACCCAGCGTGTAGGAACTGACCATCCCCAGTAACCACAGAATCAGCAGAAGGGCAGCGATGGTAAACAGCATTGGGAGCATCCCTTTCCGGTAGACTTTTGAACAAGAATTACTCACGCCAAGCTATCGAGAAAGCCGAGCACGGTCCATCCCGTAAAGTAGGTAACTCTTTCGGGGATGCGCTTTACCCTCGCGCTGACTTGCGCTCTACCCTACGGAATGCAGTGTAGAAAATGGGCTGAGGCCAAGGCCTAAAATACCTGAACGATCCCGTTGCGCACGGCGTAAAGCGTCAGGTCGGCAACGGAATGCAAACCCAGTTTACGCATCAGGTTGGTGCGATGGGTTTCCGCGGTCTTCACGCTAAGATGGAGAGCTACAGCGACCTCCTTGCTGGTCTTTCCCTCGGCCAGTAATTGAATCACCTCGCGCTCCCGCCCGGTGAGCACAGTCGCGGCCCCGTCCTGTTTCTTCTCGCTTCCTTCCTCTTGACTGTCAGGACTTTCACGATCGAGAAACCCATCCAATACCATCTGACTCACTCTGGTGGTGAAAAACGTTCTGCGCAGTTGCAAAGCTTCGACGGCTGCGACCAAGTCGCGGCCGGCATCCGACTTGAGCAGAAAGCCGCGGGCTCCGGCACGCAGCACCTCACGCACGACCTGATCGGAATCGAGCATGGTGAGTATGAGGATGGGAACCTCGGGCGAGGATGCCAGAATCTGGCGGGCGGCCTCGAGTCCGTTCAGATTTGGCATACCGATGTCGAGCAGAATCAGAGCAGGGTTCACAGTGGCGGCAAGTTCGACCGCCTCGCGCCCGTCTTTGGCTTCGGCACAAACTTCCCAGCCGGGATGAGCTTCGAGCAACGCGCGAATCCCTTGCCTCGCAACTTCGTGATCATCTGCAATCAGGATTCGAAGCATTCTCTACCTCCCAATATGAGCGGTCGAAATCTCCGACCCCGGGCAAATTTCGAGGTACGCGGGCATGCGGTCCCCGGATATGCCCGGGAATGCGTCCACGCTAATGATTTCAAAGCACAAACCTTGCCAAACCCTTATTTCATTGCATTTAAAGACGGTTTACCCGCCCCACAATTTGAGATTCGTGTAAGTTCTTCCGCCGAAGTAAAGCCTCGAGTCGTCAGATCTATGGTGCGATTGATTATTTTTTTTTGGCAATCAGGTGTTTGCCTTAAAAGGCAGAGGAAGTTTGCCGGATGCTTCTCGCTCGATCCTAGGTGGGCCCGGCAACGTGAGTGAGCAGATCCGGAAAGGGGTGGCGCCGCGTGGTGCAAATGTGGCCAGTAAGTGGGGAGTAGCGACCATCTCTCGATGGAGTCGAGGCAATGACGCGGATCGCGCGCATTTCGCAGTCGGTGCGGGTTGGAATCCAACCCGAGAGCCCGGAACCCAGAACCCAGATCAAGCCGTTGGGGCGCGCGGCGAGGGACAGTTCGCACGCGGCGAATCGCCCCACCGAGCCGGGTTCCGTGCTGAAAATTATCTGCTGGAAAACCCGTACCGGGCCACCAGGGCTTACGCCGCTGTGGGCCCGGGACCAGTCGGTGTCTTGGGGGGTGGGGGAGGCAGTTCGATCTGGATGAGATTGTTCTTGATGGCGTAAACCACCAGATCGCGGATGGAGTGGAAGCTCAGTTTCCGCATGATATTGCTTCGGTGAGTTTCGACAGTCTTGGTGCTCAAGTTCAAAAGCGACGCAACTTCCTTGGAGCTATTGCCTTCGGCCAGCAACTGAGTGATCTCGCGTTCGCGCGCAGTCAGAGTCGGCAGCTTGGGCGCCTCATTTCTGGAAACGGTCTGCCCTTTTTCGAGAAAGCCGGCCAATACCAGGTCGTTCACTCGGGGCGTGAAAAACATGCGTTTGTTCTGCAGCGCTTCGACGGCTGACACCAAGTCACGCGCTGCGTCGGACTTCAAAACGAAACCGCGAGCACCAGCATCGAGTGCCTCGCGAATGACCTGATCGGAGTCGGTAATGGTGAGCACGATTACCTTGAAGTGAGGATCATGCTGCAAGAGCTGACGAGTCGTGTCCAAGCCATTCAGGTTGGGCATCCCAATATCGACAATGACGACATCGGGGTTCAGCTGCAAGGCCTTCTCGACGGCCTCGCGGCCATCGCTGGCTTCGCCGCAGACTTCCCAGCCTTCATGCTTTTCCAGCAGGGCGCGCAATCCGCGCCGCACGATTTCATGATCATCGGCTAACAAGATTCTCAGCTTCATAACTCTCCTCTTTCCCGATCCAGATGGAGCTGCAGCGTCAGCGTAACCTCAGCAGGAACCTCAGCGTAACTCAGCCACATTCCGGCCATTCAGAGCCGTAAAGACCCGATGCTGGCTTACCGCATCCACGGCTGCCAGCAGATCGCGGGCGGCGTTGGACTTTACCACGTATCCCCTGGCACCAGCTTCCAGAGCTTCTCGCATCATCTGTGGAGAATCGTGCTGAGTGACAAATAGGATTTCTAGTCCGGGACATTGCTGGCGCAACACGCGGCAAGCTTCCAACCCGTTCATTCTCGGCATGGTGACGTCGAGTACCATGACGTCAGGGCTCAAATTCTTTGCCTTCTCCACCGCTTCCGCCCCGTCAGCCGCTTCTCCAATGACTTCCCACCCTGAGTGCCCTTCCAAAAGTGTCTTCAAGCCCTGCCTTACGATCGGGTGATCATCGACCAGCAATATGCGAATTGTCATTTAGTTTCAGTCCTCTGGGGAGACCAGACGATTCGCCACACTCTATCTTTAATCTTTATCTTTCGTGGTGACAAGCCTGACCAAAAAACATGATTGATTGAACACCCACAAGCCGGGGAAGAGAGGGCCCCTTAACCCACTGAGGCTAACGTTCCGGTTGGCGAGGTCCAATACAGGGAATCCTGTATTTAGACTGGGATATTTGACGAGCATCGGGTTCAGTCCGGTCCGCCGTTAGGCGATGGGACCGGCAGAAATGACGGGGAAATAAGTCTTGTCGTGCAGCAATACGTCGACCGCTTCGACGACCGACCCGATGTCCTGCTTGGCACAGGCTCCACGGACGCCCGCCTGTCGAGCCGCTTCTGCCAGTTGATTGGAGAGGTGTAGAGTGACCATCAGAATGGGAATCTTGGGGAAGAGCGCAAAAATCTGTTTGGCCACATCCACGCCATTGAGATCGGGCATTTGATAGTCGAGCACGATCAGGTCCGGAGGCGCCTCGAGGACCTGGTAGAGAGCCTCCGCCCCATTCCGCGCCTCACCGCACACCTGCCACGATTCCTGTTGCTCAAGAATCGCACGCAGATAACGCCGAACGGCGGGATTATCATCGACTAGAAGAATACGGACCAAGCGAAAGCCTTTCCGGCTTCAGATACCGATTGCGAACTCCGTCGTTCGAACAAAGAACTCTCGCACCGAACACCCTACAAGGGAATTCTGGATTCATCTTCCTGCGCTGTGAGCCTTTTCTCGGCGCTGTTTCATGAACCGTGCGGGCCGCGACTTGCTTGTGCCTGGCTGCCCGCCCGGAGCGCTCAGCACGTTTGAAGGTTGGATGGGTTCATAACTCGTGCCTGTGGTTGGGCCCCTACGCCGCGCAAACGCTGTCTTCCTGTTCTTCCTGGCCTAATCCTACCTGCAGCTTATCGCTAATGAGCAACATAGGCAAAGCGTGTGAAGGGAACAATCCGGTGAAGCCTGTAGGTTTAACATTTCAGTAGACGCTTTGCTTTCTTGCTACTAGCTGACTAGTAAACTTTTTTCGCTTTTTCATCTGCGCCCAGGAAGCGTATTTCGCTTCGTTATGGACCGAAATGGACCGAACCGTTACGCAAGAGTGGCAGTCCACTCCCCGGAAACGCCGAGTGCGGAGAGGCAAGGTAATAGCCCCTAAAACGGTACAGCTTTCTTTTAATGCACTTCCGTAACCTACCCTATTGACATTCTCCAAATTATATTGTTCGCAGAAACCCCAAAACCAAATCTTAGGAGATTCAACGATGAAGTACCCGCGGGACTTTTTTGCGCCCTTTTTTGCGCTCTTCGTGTGTGACAACTTCGCTGGCCATCGGGAAAGTAAGCGAGCCGGCTCTCGAACCGCGGGGTGCGGACTCGCCGTTCTCTGCGGGCTGCTGGCGCTGGCAGCGGGTGTGCCGCTGAATGCTTTCGGCCAGGCTCAGTCCACCATCTCTTGTCCGGCAGGGCGCGGCGACTGGGATGTCTTGAGTGTCATGATGATGGACCCGGGACTGGCCTCCAGTTACCACATGGAAGGTCTCACCAGAGGCCTGCCCTCGTCGTACGTGTACACCCTATGGGATGAGAGTCAGTCCAAGGTGTATTACGTGAAAAATCCCCACGGCAACCCCTGGGACATCAATCTTTACGATTCAAACTTTATCTACCAATGGGTCACAGAACTGGATAGCTGGAAGGGTGTCAACCACTGGAACGATCCGAGGAGCTGCAGAAAATTCAACAATGGCAGTGAGAACCACGCCGCCGACCTCTCGATGCGTTGGGCACCCCGGTGCGCGACCCCGGGAGGAAGCAACAGTGCGTTCTGGAATCCCCCGCCTTCTGCCCTGCCCGTCAATACGAACTACTACACCTATGTAGGGCAGGAACAGCAAAGTTCGGCGCAGAATCTCAACTATTCTTTGATGGAGCTGAAGGCTCCCGGCACCCTCGGCATCACCGACCATCGCGCGTTCCCACCCAAGCCGTTTTCCGTCACAACTTTGCCGCTGCAATATACCTACAGCTGCACCGCTTCGGGGAACGTCAACTCCTGTAAGTTTCGTGAGATCTTTGAGTATGGGGTGGATACCGACGTGAATCCGGTGGACAGGGTCAAGCACACTTACGGATGGATACGCTGGCGCTATTACATCAACTCCACGGGGGGGAACCGAGATCGCGCCCCGGTCTGGGTGCTGAATAATACATCAACTTCGGACCAGTTGATGGCCGGACAGGTCAGCCTCAACTTCCAATGTTTCTAGAACCTATTTTTTGAGCCGCAGCTAGTCTGAATTTATCTCGATCTGCCGGGGAGGCAACACCGGCAGATCGGGATGCTGTTGCTCCCGCCATAGCACGCTAAAACACTCGCCCTCGCTCTGCCCGCGCCAGCTGATCCCGTCTGCGTATTTCACCGATGCCGGAAACAATACCCAACCTAGAACGGCTTGGGCACTGGCTCAGCAGGGTGTGACCGCTCGGGGCGTAATTCCAGGTTACGTCTTCGGCTGCGATGTAGTAATGCCGGGTTGATGCAAGACAAGAACAAACGGAGAGGAAAATAAACCACAGCCCGAACGCTGGCTGAATCTTGACGGAATTGATTATCCCACCAGGAGGTTCGTTTCCGTAATCACTCTCGCCCTCGGACGATAAAACTCCCCGAGTTCGGTTCCGGGAGGGTAGTTCCCAATCATCAAGGAGTCGGAGGGGTTAAAGTGCACTGGCCGCCTGTGGCCTGAGCCGGCGGATTCGGGGGACTCGCCCAAGGCACGTTCGCGAAGTCAAAGAACTCGCTCATGTCGGCCTGAGCGGCGTCGCGTTTGGTCAGAGCAGGCAAGTTAAAGCGGGTCTCGATCAGCTTCAGTATTGCCGTGTAGTCGAAAACCGTGTGCGAAACGTAATTCTTCTTGGCGTAGGGCGAGACGACCATCATGGGCACGCGATATCCCGTATAAGTGAAATCACAAGTCCCGGTTCCGATCTGTCCGGGTGCGTCACAAATGTCGCCGGCCAGCAAATCCATTGGCGCTATGCCGTCGGGACTGGGCATCGGCTGCGGCGAGACGTGATCATAGAAACCTCCGGCCTCGTCGTAAGTAAATAGCAGCGCGGAGTCCCTCCAACTGGAGCTATTCATCAGACCGTTGATCAGGCTGGAGGCGAATTGGGCTCCGCCCTGAACGCTGGCGGGTGAAGAAATATCGAAATCGTTGGGGTGCTCA
>Ga0210406_10002504_pt1 | contig 20904 bp, 19 predicted proteins | sample IncBWC30MmetaG_FD_155454 | JGI IMG/M metagenome (GOLD analysis project Ga0210406, IMG submission 155454) | Forest soil microbial communities from Barre Woods Harvard Forest LTER site, Petersham, Massachusetts, United States - Inc-BW-C-30-M | ecosystem: Environmental > Terrestrial > Soil >... | reverse complement strand
AGCGTCGCTATGTCGCTTCCCGGCGCATCGCCGGTCTCGTCATAGTTCTGCGCGCGGTCGGTGATGCAACCGGTCCAGGTGCTGATGGGGTTGGTGGAAGCTTGCTGCCAGTTGTTGGCGACCGGAGTCATGCAGTTGAGAGCGGACGAGGTGGGACAGATGGTCGGAGTCGAACCGATCCCAATCCAAGCGGGGTTGGGGTTGGGATTGGCGGCAGTGGGGATATGCGCGTTGGTGTCCTGGGTGTTGAAGCCAACCTGAAAAGTCAGATGGGGCTGACCCGTATTGTCCGTCGTGTCATTAGGCGTAGGCTGAGTCCAGTTATGAATGTAACGAGGCCCTGTGCACGTCTTGGGGCTGGCGGCAGGGTTGCAGGAACACATTTTGGGGCCACTCGTCGGGGCACCACTCGGGCAAGTGCATGAAGATCCCGTACAAAACACTTGCGGGGTGGCGTCGTTGACGAGTTCACTGTCCCAGCAACCGTTGTAGGCCGTGTGGGAGTTGGCATCGACGCTCGGGCAGATGTAGCCCGAATAGGTGCCGCTCGACGGAATCTTGGAGACGCTCGAACTGGCGTTCGTAGGGCTGCTCATGCAGGTGAAACCGCCACTGCTGTTCGTGAACGGACAGTTCATGCCCGGCCCGATCCCATGCCAATTGATAGGCAGCTTGGCTTGATTGTTTGTGACGACAGTGTTGGCCTGTTGCGATGTGGGCGGACTCAGCCAGTCGGTCCAGTCGATCCAAGTAGCGCCATAGTTGCTCGCGCCGGCGTTGACGACCTTGGCGAACGGGATGACGGAGATGTAGACGTCGCCGTTGTTCTTGGCCAGCGCGCTGAGCTGGTCGATCAGTCCGCCGGTCCCGGCGACCGCATTCCTGAGCGCGGTGATCTTGCCGTCCTGGGCCATCGATCCCGTGTTGTCGAGCGCCAGCGCGACCCGCATCTTCACGTTGCCCCAGGCGGTGGTCGACGTACTGCCGAAGCCCATCGTGTTGAAATTAGAACCCAGCACCTTCACGAAATCAGTATTGATCGATCCGTGTGCGGTGAGCTGGATGGTATTGCCCAGATTACCGTTGTTTGCCGTGTAGGTTGCGGTAATGGGCGCGATCGTAGCGTCCTTGTTGGTGTAGAGCGCGGCGAAATACTTCTGGGCCACGGTCGTGACATCCGACGCCGAGATCTTGCCGCTGGAGAGGTCCTTCGACAGCATCAGCGCCGTGGAGTCCAGTGAGGCCTGCATCAACGAGCGTGCGGCGTTGGCCCGGCTGTAGTCGATTGCTGCGCCGACGAATCCGATGACGGGGATCGCCGCGATGGTGAAGATCACCGCGATATTGCCTTCATTGGCGCCAACGAAGCGCTTGGCGGCTGCGCGGATATGACGGGTAATGGATGCACCGAACATGGCTATCACCGAGGTTGGACCCTGAGGCGGGCTCTGGTGCCATTTCGGGCGATGCCACTAAACAGGTGGTAAATCGGGCCTGATAAAACTCGGTCAATAGCGGTAGGAGTCGCGAATCCGGGCTGCCAACCGCTCGCTATCGTCAATGCCCTCTAAATCGCCGGCCGCTTTGCTTTGTCAAATCGGTGGAAATTGATTAACCTTGGCGGGATCGCTGAACCGGGTTTCGGCCGGCCGCAAGCTGCATTCCGCCGGTATTTACATGCTTGCGGTGAACCGATGGCCGACCCATATTGCTGTTATCGATCCAGCGGACGGGTCGATGCGGAAGGGAAGCGGCGATCTGGCAGTGTGTCTGGGAACTCTGCGTATCACCCGGCCGCTGTCCGGTGCTCCGTGGGGATTTCGAACGCCTGTGTCATGCTGCAACTAACGTCCAGATTTAATCGCTCCGCGCCGCTCCCGGTCGCTGCATCCGTCCCCCGAATGGGCGACGACGAGAACCGCTCCGGTGGCAACGGCGGGCCAGCCACGTCCGTTATCGCCAAGGTCAAGCCGAAGACCAAGCGCCCGAACCTTTACCGGGTGCTGATCTTGAACGACGATTATACCCCGATGGAGTTTGTCGTTCACGTGCTGGAGAAGTTCTTCCAGAAGGACGTCGAGGCCGCGACCAAGATCATGCTCCATGTCCATCACCATGGAATCGGCGAGTGCGGTGTGTTCACCTACGAGATCGCGGAGACCAAAGTGACGCAGGTCATGGACTTCGCGCGCAAGCACCAGCATCCCCTGCAATGCGTGATGGAAAAGAAGTAATCTAAATCCGCACCAAACCGGCAAAATCCGGAACGGGTCTTGCATTAACAACCATTGCAAAGACCATGGCAGACGGCCGTGACAGCGCTCCGTACGCGGTTTTGCGGGCTGCCGCCGGTGTACTCGGGAATTTTCCGGAATTTCGCTGCCGTTGCCCGGCATTTTCCCTGGGGATAGCGTTGGATGGCGGGGTGTGAACGAATGGCGGAACCGGTCTTCCACCTAGATCGTATGTAACTATATGCCAAATGTTGTTGTTGCCTGACCGGGCAACGGCGATCATGATGGCGGGGGGCCACAGAGGACGCGAATGCCGACTTTTTCTCAAAGCCTTGAACAATCACTGCATCGCGCGCTTGCGATCGCGAACGAGCGTCATCACCAATATGCGACGCTGGAACATCTATTGCTGTCGCTGATCGACGACTCCGATGCCGCGGCGGTGATGCGTGCCTGCAGCGTCGATCTCGACAAGCTGCGCACCAGTCTTGTCAATTATCTTGAAACCGAGTTCGAAAACCTGGTTACCGACGGCGCCGATGACGCCAAGCCGACCGCCGGCTTCCAGCGCGTGATCCAGCGCGCGGTGATACATGTGCAGTCGTCCGGTCGCGAGGAAGTGACCGGCGCCAATGTGCTGATCGCGATCTTTGCCGAGCGCGAGAGCCACGCCGCGTATTTCCTGCAGGAGCAGGACATGACCCGCTACGACGCGGTGAACTACATCAGCCATGGCATTGCCAAGCGGCCCGGCGTCTCCGAAGCGCGCCCCGTGCGCGGGGTCGACGAGGAGACCGAGACCAAGGGCAACGAGGACTCCAAGAAGAAGGGTGAGGCGCTCGAGACCTATTGCGTTAACCTCAACAAGAAGGCGCGCGACGGCAAGATCGATCCGGTGATCGGGCGTAATGCCGAGATCAACCGTGCGATCCAGGTGCTGTGCCGCCGGCAGAAGAACAATCCGCTGTTCGTCGGCGAAGCCGGCGTCGGCAAGACCGCGATCGCCGAAGGCCTCGCCAAGCGGATCGTCGACTCTGAAGTGCCGGAAGTGCTGGCGGCCGCGACCGTGTTTTCGCTCGACATGGGTACGCTGCTGGCGGGCACCCGCTACCGCGGCGACTTCGAGGAGCGGCTGAAGCAGGTTCTCAAGGAACTCGAGGCGCATCCGAACGCGATCCTGTTCATCGACGAAATCCATACCGTGATCGGCGCCGGCGCCACTTCCGGCGGCGCGATGGATGCGTCCAATCTGCTCAAGCCGGCGCTCGCCTCGGGCACGATCCGCTGCATGGGCTCGACGACCTACAAGGAATATCGTCAGCACTTCGAAAAGGACCGCGCTTTGGTGCGCCGGTTCCAGAAGATCGACGTCAACGAGCCGACGGTCGAAGACGCCATTGCGATCCTCAAGGGCCTGAAGCCCTATTTCGAGGATTACCATCGGCTGAAATACACCAACGAGGCGATCGAGGCCGCGGTGCAATTGTCGTCGCGCTACATTCATGACCGCAAGCTGCCGGACAAGGCGATCGACGTGATCGACGAATCCGGTGCAGCGCAGATGCTGGTGGCGGAGAACAAGCGCAAGAAGACCATCGGCATCAAGGAAATCGAGACCACGATCGCGACCATGGCGCGGATTCCGCCCAAAAGCGTGTCGAAGGACGACGCCGAGGTGCTCAAGCACCTCGAGCAGACGCTCAAACGCGTGGTGTTCGGCCAGGACAAGGCGATCGACGCATTGTCGGCTTCGATCAAGCTGGCGCGGGCCGGCCTGCGCGAGCCGGAAAAGCCGATCGGCTCGTATCTGTTCTCGGGCCCCACCGGCGTCGGCAAGACCGAGGTTGCAAAACAGCTCGCAGCCTCGCTCGGCGTCGAACTGATCCGCTTTGACATGTCGGAGTATATGGAGCGGCACACGGTGTCGCGCCTGATCGGCGCGCCTCCGGGCTATGTCGGCTTCGACCAGGGCGGCCTGTTGACCGATGGCGTGGACCAGCATCCGCATTGTGTGGTGTTGCTCGACGAAATCGAGAAGGCGCATCCGGATCTCTACAATGTGCTGCTGCAGATCATGGATCATGGCCGGCTCACCGATCACAACGGCAAGCAGGTCAACTTCCGCAACGTGATCTTGATCATGACGACCAATGCGGGCGCCGCCGATCTGGCGCGCCAGGCGTTCGGCTTCACCCGCAACAAGCGGGAAGGCGACGATCACGAGGCGATCAACCGGCAGTTCGCACCCGAGTTCCGCAACCGGCTCGATGCCATCGTTTCGTTCGCGCATCTCAATGCCGATGTGATCGGCATGGTGGTGGAGAAGTTCGTGCTGCAACTCGAAGCGCAGCTCGCCGACCGCGACGTCACCATCGAATTGTCCGAGCCTGCCAAGGCCTGGCTGGTTCAGCATGGTTACGATGAGCTGATGGGGGCGCGGCCGATGGCGCGCGTGATCCAGGAGCACATCAAGAAGCCGCTGGCGGATGAAGTGCTGTTCGGCAAGCTCAAGGCCGGCGGCCACGTTCGCGTCGTCCTGGTCAAGGATGAGGCGAGCACGGAAGGCGCGGAGAAGATCGGCTTCGAATTCGTCGAAGGGCCGGTCACGCCGAAGCCGGAAAAGCTGCCGGTCACACGCAAGCGCAAGCCGAAGCCCAGCGGTCCGAATGGTGGCGGTGGCGGGCCCAAGGGACCGGCCTCGCGCGGTCCGCTGGTCAAGGTCTGAGCCTTCGGATATCGAAAACAGGAAAGCCGGCGTGTCGCAAGACCGCCGGCTTTTTGCTGGACGATAGATGCCATGTCCGTCTGGTCACGCGGTTTTGGGTCATCGCGGCTTGGCATCGCCCCTCGCTTGAGCGATGTTGGGTCGTCCCATCCGACGGATTCCTCCAGTGACCTTTCCGATAACCCGACGTGATGCGCTCAAAGGCGCGGGCACGATCCTGATGGCTGGCGCCATCGGCCCGCGCATCGCTTCAGCGGAGGGTGCGCTCGAACCCGTCGCCCCCGAAAGCGTGGGCTTTGCGGCCGATCTGCCTTCGCGATTTGCCGCACTTCAGGATTCCGGGCGATTGCTCAATGTGCACGGCGTCGTCGCATTCCGGAGGGGGCGCATGATGTTCGAGCGCTATATGGCCGGCACCGATGAGATGTGGGGACGGCCGCTCGGCACGGTCGATTTCAAGGCGGACACACTGCATGACATGCGATCGGTGACCAAGGGCGTCGTCGGATTGCTCTATGGCATCGCGCTCGGCCAGCAACGCGTTCCTGCTCCCGATCAGCCGTTGCTCGCGCAATTTCCCGAATATTCCGAGCTGGCCAAAGATGTCGGCAAGGCGCAGCTCACGATTGCCCATGCGCTGACGATGACGCTCGGGCTCGACTGGAACGAAGACGATCCGCTGCATCATTCCGATGAAGTCCTGATGGACAACGCGCCGGACCGCTATCGTTTCGTGCTGGAGCGGCCGATGCTCGGCCCGCCCGGCAAGGGCTACAGATACAATGGCGGGGCCACTACGCTGTTGGGTCGGTTGATCGAACGCGGCACCGGCGCCGACCCCCCGGCGTTCGCGAAGACCGCGTTGTTCGACCCATTGGGGATCGGCGCGACCGAATGGGCCAAGGGTCCGGATGGCGTGGCGTCAGCCGCATCCGGCCTGCGGCTCACGCCACGCGATCTCGCGCGCGTCGGCCAAATGATCGTCGCCGGCGGCAAATGGGACAATCGAACGATCGTCCCGGCCGATTGGCTTGAGGCGAGTTTTCGTCCCGCAGCGGTGGTCGATGACAACAGGCGCTATGGCTACCATTGGTATACGGGCGAGCTGGCTCTGCCGGGCAAAACCGGCAGTTATGGCACAAAATGGATCGGCGCCTTCGGCCTCGGCGGACAACGGCTGTTCGTTTTTCCGGAACTGGAGTTCGTGCTGGCGGTGACCGCGGGCAACTACGCCACCGAAGACCAATGGCGGCCGCCGATCGCGATCCTGCGCGAAGTGTTTTTGGCGAGCCTTGCGGATTAGCTTGATGGCTTGGCGTTGCGCCTTCTACGCGTTTCAGCGCGTCGATGCGGCAAACAGATTGTCGAAGCGCCAGGAGTAGCCGACCCCCACAATGTAGTCCGGCGAGTTGCGGTTGAGGCCGAAGGCCACATGAAAATCGACCTGCTGGGTTCGCGTCAGCAGATATTCTCCGCCGATGTTGAACAGTTCGATATCGCGACCGTGGATGGGATAGTCGCCGACATACTCGACGAACAGCGATACCCGGTCGGTCACGTTCTTCTCGACCGCGAACGTCGCTTCGGTGGTCTGATGATTGACGGGGTCGGATGGAAAAAAGAATGTCGTGAGCATGCCGCTGGTGCCCCAGCCGTCGCCGAGTTCGTGCGACCAGGGAAACTGCAGATAAGGCTGAACGCCGAGACCCGCGATCCTGGTGGCGCCGGTCGGCAATCCCAAGCCCGCCGTCACCGACAAATTCCAAGGCTCCGGCAGCGAATTGAGCTGCCATTTGATGGCGGGAACGACATTGGAAAATCCGCTGTCCGTCGGCCCGCGGAATCCCCAAACATAGTCAGGCAGATCGACCAGCAGTTCGAGGCAGGGCGCGACGCCCAGCCTTAGTCGGCTGTTCGTGCCGTCGAAGGCTTTTTCGGGTCCGCGTCCGGTTGAATTGATGCCGTTTTCGCCTTGCAGGGCGCCCACCGGCACCACGAGGCTGGAATTGGTGACGTCAGGGCGATCGGTGGCGATTTCAGACGTCGGCGAAGGGCATTCACCGGCTTCGGCGATCGAAGGAATCGTTGGCAAAAGCAGTGAGAGTGTTGCAACGCAAGCCGGAGCAGTCCTGATCATCATTCCAGCCCAACAGCTCTCGATCACGCTTTGCGTCAGTCACCATAAGCAGCTCGCGAGCCGGCGCGAAACTCCCGACCGACAAGAGGTGTGGACAGAAAACACGCGCGGCGCCAGCCCACGCGATGATCTCCCCTCTGAGCCAGATCGGTGAATGGCGAATTTATTCCCGGCGGTCGAAAAAATCCGGTCACGCAATCCGATTGAAGGAGCCTGATAGGGGATTGGCCCGGGATGTCGGGTGCAAATGATCGCCGCACTAGCGATTTGATAACCATAAAGCCAAACGGAGTTTTGCAGAGCATCGACGAAGCGGCAGACTTGAAACGTTATCGATGGATAGGAGCCGGGAATGCATCCGCGGCGATCTGCTCGCGTTCGACCGTCAGGCGGCATGTCGAGTGCGGCCAAAATCATCATTGATCCGAAAGCTCCACTCGTTGATTGCAGGATCGTGGATTATTCCGCTGGTGGCGCCTGCATCGAGATCTGGGGCGAGACCAAACTTCCGAACCGATTTGAACTGGTGTTTGGGCGCACCAGGAAACATTGTCGCATCGTCTGGACCAAGGGGCGACGGATGGGACTGGCCTTCTGAATCGAACGCGCCGCGGACGTCGTGCTTCCCTCACACGACAGGCACGCGCCGGGCTGCGACCGCGGCGGGCGAGATGACGTCGATATCGAGTGGAACACGCCACCGTTCGGTCAGCCGCACCTTGGGCGCTTCGTTGTTGATGTCGGCGCCATCAATGACAAAACCTTCAAAGCCGTTGCTCATGACCTCGTTGCATTTCTGCACATAGACCGGAAAGCCGCCGATGTAGGGCATGAACACGCGCGGCCGGCCCGGAATGTTGGCGCCGACATACCAGGAACTGCAGGTCGACCGCAGCGAGACCTTTGACACCTCATTGACGTGTTCTATCCACTCGTCCTCGTAACGCTGAAGCGGCTCGAGGGTATCGGCGCCGAGATCACGCAAATGCGCCATGCAATCCACCATCCAGTCGACATGCTGTTCGATCGCCTGGATCATGCTCGCGAGCACGGACGGGCTGCCAGGTCCGGTGATCGTGAAGAAATTGGGAAAGCCTGCGGAGGCCACGCCAAGATAGGCACGGGGACCCGCCCGCCATTTCTCCGATAGCGCCAGGCCATTGCGGCCGGTGATCCGGATGCGGTCGAACGATCCCGTCATCGCGGCAAAGCCGGTCGCGCAGACCACGGCGTCGAGCGGATATTCTGTGGCGTCGACCACGATGCCGTCGGCCGTGAAGCGCTCGATTGGCGTCTTCGACACATCGACCAGTTTCACATGGGGAAGATTGTAGGCTTCGAAATAGCCGGTATCGACGCAAAGCCGCTTGCAGCCGAACACATTGTCGGGGCACAGCAGTTCGGCGGTCGCCGGATCCCGGACAATCTCGCGGATCTTGCGGCGCGCGAATTCGGCGATGGTGTCGTTGGCGGCCTTCTCGAACAGAAGGTCACCAAAGGCGCCGAGGAAGGGCAGGCCGCCACGCTCCCAGGCTTCCTCGTATTGGCGTTCGCGCTCTTCGGCGGTTGCTTCCAACGCGGGCTTCATGTTGAACGGAAAATAGAAACCGGTCGGCCGCGCCCGCGCCTTGGCGCGCAATGCCGGATAGTCGGCCTTGATCGTCTTGCGATATTCCGGCGTCAGTTTCTGGTTCCAGGCCGGCACCGAATAGGTCGCGGTGCGCTGAAACACGGTCAGCGATGAGGCCTGCTGCGCAATGATCGGGATCGACTGGATCGCCGAGGAGCCAGTGCCGATCACCCCGACACGAAGTGCGGTGAAGTCGACCCCGTCATGCGGCCATTCGCCGGTGTGATAGATCGGGCCGCGGAATGCTTCGATATCCTTGAAGGGCGGACGGTTGGCCGCTGACAGGCAGCCGACCGCCATGATGCAGAATTTGGCCGAGACCTGATCGCCACGATCGGTTTCGATAAGCCAGCATTTTGCTGTTGCGTCGAAGGTCGCCGCCGTCACGCGGGTATCAAAACGAATATGCGGCCGAAGCTCGAACCGGTCGGCGACGTGATTGGCGTAGCTGAGAATTTCCGGCTGCGGCGCATATTTTTCCGACCAGTCCCATTGCTGGTCGAGCTCTTCGGAAAACGAGAACGAATACTGCATGCTCTCGACGTCGCAGCGCGCGCCGGGATAGCGGTTCCAGTACCAGGTGCCGCCGACGCCGCCGCCGGCTTCATAGACCCGCGCGGTAAAGCCAAGTCCGCGCAGCCGATGCAGCATATAGAGCCCGGCGAAACCGGCGCCGACGACCACCGCGTCGAACACCGCGCCAACTTCCTTCGAACGTTCCTCTTGCCTTGACGTGCTGGATGCCATGGATCGTTTCTCGTCCAGGTTGATTGCGCCAGTGATGGTCATGGAAGACTGAAGACTGTAGCTCCGCGCTCTATGCCCCCCGTTCAAGCAAGGTCTTGAAATCGGCGCGGGCGCGTTGCGCTTCTTTTCTTGCGGTCTCGGAAGCTTCGCCGAGGCCGAAATAGCCGTGGATCAGGCCGGGGCCGTCGTAATATTTGGTCGCGACGCCGGCGGTCTTCAGCGCATCGGCATAGGCCTTGCCCTCGTCGCGCAGCGGATCGAACCACGCCGTCGTGACGATCGCCGGCGCCAATCCGGCGAGGCTCCTGGCGCGCAATGGCGACACGCGCCAGTCGGTGCTGTGCTTGTCGTCACCGAGATAATGCCCGGCGAACCATTCCATCACCGCGCGCGACAGGAAATAACCCTCGGCGTTTTCGCTGCGCGAGGGATAGCGCGCGTTCTCTTTCGGATCGGCATAGTTGCCGGCGGCATCGATCACGGGATAGACCAGCAATTGACCGGCGAGCGCGATGCCTTCGTCGCGACAGGCGATGGCGACCGTGGCCGCCAGATTGCCGCCGGCGCTGTCGCCAGCAAGGCCGACGCGCTTGCTGTCGCCGCCGAACTGGTCGATGCGCTTGACGATATCCCTGACGGAGGCGAACGCATCCTCGAACGCGCCGGGAAAGCGGGTTTCCGGCGGACGCCGGTAATCGACGGAGACCACGACGGAGCCGGTCTCGATCACCAGCAAGCGCGCCTGGCGGTCATGAGTTTCCAGATCACCGGCGACCCAGCCGCCACCGTGGAAAAACACCACGGTCGGCGATTTGTCCTGCCCGTTGCGGTAGACGCGCGCGGCGAGGGGACCGGCGGCGCCCTTGACGGTGATATCTTTGACGTCCGCGACCGGCGGCGGCGGAATTGCCGCACGCGCCGCGGCCAGCGCCCGCAACGCATCGCGCGCACTCTGTGGCGTCATCGTCGTGGGATCGCGTAGCGGTAATTTTGGGATGATCTCGGCAATGACGGGGTCGAGCGGCGTGACCATGCGTTTCCTCGCGCTGATTATTTTTCATCAGCATAGGGTCCGCTTACTGCTGCGGCAACTACCTCCCTCGACGCGAGGCGTGAAGGTGCCAGGGTGCTTTTCGGCCTAATTCCGCGCTCGGGAATTTCCTTTTGCGCGTCGTTGGTTTGTTCGAGGCTGATCGCTATTACTCGCCCTTGAGGCGCTGGTCGTCGCGGACCCGCACTCGCTCAGCGCCTTGCGCACCGGCGGGCGACAGCCTGAGCAGGCTGAGCGTTGCCCCGAGCAGCGCAAAACCGACGCCGACCAATAGCGAGATCTGGGTGCCGTTGGAAGGGTATCGCGCCAGGAACAGCGCAACCAGCGCAGCTCCCATGGTCTGCCCCAGCAGTCGCGCCGTTCCCAACATGCCGCTGGCGCCGCCGCTGCGCTCGCGCGGCGCGGCCGCGATCATGGTGCGGTTGTTGGGGGTCTGGAACAGGCCAAAACCCGCGCCAGCCAGCGCCATGCGCCAGATCACATCGAAGGCCGTCGGGTTGGCGGGCAGCAGCGCCAGGGTGCCGAGACCGGCGGCGAACAGCGCCAGTCCAATGCCACCCAGAAGTCCGGCCGGATAGCGTTCGACAAGCCGTCCCGCCAACGGAGCCGCGAAAGCGACCGCGATCGGCCAGGGCGTGATCAACAGGCCCATCTGTACCGCGGAATATCCGAAACGGCTCTCGAGGTAAAAAGGGATCGAGACAAAGGCCAGCATCTGGCCGCAGAACGAGGCGATCGAGGTTGAGATCGACAGAGCGAAAATCGGGATGCGCAGCAGATCCAGCGGCAGCAACGGCGAAGTCATATGGGTCTGCCGGATCACCAGCAGAAAGCCCGCAGCGGCCGCGATCGCAAACTCCGACAGGCAGACCAGCAGGGTTTCACCATGGCCGACGCTGTCGATCGCGGCGATGCCAAGCCCGAACGTCACCGCGCTGAGCCCTGCGCTTTGCCAATCGAACCGGTGCACAGCCGGCAGCGTGTGCGGCAGCATGCGCCGGCCCAGCGCCAGCGTGACGATGCCGAGCGGCACGTTGATGGCGAACAGATACGGCCAGGTGCTGACAGCCAGAATCGCCGCGGCGACGGTGGGACCGACCGCGGCCGAGATCGCGACCACCAGCGCGTTGACGCCGATGCCGCGCCCGAGCTGGGCGCGCGGATAGGTATAGCGAACCAGTGCCGCATTGACGCTGAGGATTCCCGCGGCGCCAAATCCCTGGAAAATCCGCGCCACCGTCAGCAGAAGCAGCGTATGCGCCAGCGCGCAAAACAGCGACGCCAGCGTAAACAGCAGCAGCCCGGCCAGATAGACGCGGCGGTAGCCGATGATTTCACCGAGCGACGACAATGGCAGCAGCGAGATCGTGATCGCGAGCTGATAGCCGTTGACGATCCAGATCGAAAATGCCGGGCTGGCGTTGAGCGATCCGGCGATAGTGGGCAAGGCGACGTTGGCGATCGCGCCGTCGATTACCGCCATCACCAGGCCAAGCCCGATCGTGAGGATCGCCCAGTTCCGTTGTGGCTGGGGCAATCCATCGGCGTGCTCTATCGCAGCGGTTGCGCCCTGGCTTTTCATACCAACTGGCTAGCGCTTTTGGCGGTGGCCCGATAGCTGGTTTTGCGCTGGCTAACTGTGAATGCCGATATCGGACGGCGTGCCGTCCAAGAGACATTGATATCGGCATGTCCTATTCTGTTCTGGCGATACCGGGAGCAATGAGGCGCCATGTCCGACCAGCGAACAGTTCTGCTTTTTTCCTATGGAACGCTGCAACTGGACGAGGTCCAGCTTTCGTCCTTTGGCCGGCTGCTGGAAGGGCAGGCGGACGCCATGGTCGGATACCGTCAATCCCAGATCGAAATCACCGACCCCGAGGTGATCAAGACAAGCGGCAAACGATTCCATCCGATCGTCGAGGCGAGCGATAATCCTGGCGATGAAGTGCAGGGCAAGGTGTTCCGGATCACCGAGGCCGAACTAAAGGCCGCCGACACCTATGAGGTCGCCGACTACAAGCGCGTCGAGGTCGCGCTTCGTTCCGGAAACACCGCGTGGGTCTATGTTCGCGCCTGAAAGGGCTTTAGCCTTCGCCGAGCAATTCCTTGATCCGGCTCTGCAGCTGGCGCTTTTTGGCTTCGCTTTTGCGCAACCGTTCATCGAGATCGGATTCCGGCGGAACGGGAGGCTCGTCCGAGAACGCGACGCCGACGAAATTGTCGCGCCACCAGATCACCTTGGCGAGAAAGGAGCGGCCTTTCCGGGCGATGGTCAGCGACATCTGCTCCCTGGGAAATTGGACGACGTTGGAGAATTCGATGTGGGCGCCTTTTTCCGAGATATTGCGCACCACGCAATCCTTGGTCGCGCCGGTTTCGCCTGACTTGGCGACGCCACCGTAAAGAACCTTGTCGCGCGTGGTCTGGCGTCGATCCTGCATCGCTCATACTCCCCAAAAAAGAGGCGGAAGCTTACCCTGCTACGGTTCCGGCGAAAGGGTGCGGCCGGTAAAATGCGGCGTTAACGTAAACCGATCACGGGCGTGATCGGTTGTATTGCGGGCGGTTTTGGCAGTGCGGACCGGCCCATCGGCGCGCCACGATTGCAAAATGGCTGAGTACGGCGCGCAATGAGCGGCCAAGGGAACGGGATATGGCGGCGCAAATGCTGATCTGTCTGCGAACGGTGCTCTGCGCTGCCATGATGGCGCTGGCTTGGCCGGGCGTCTCGGCAATCGCGGAGGACGCGCCAGTTGCCGCTGACCCTCGGGTAGTCCATCCGAGCGTCGAAGAACTCGCCATCCCCAACGCCGAAAGCAAGGATACCGGCGACGCCGACACTCGCGAGGCGATGTGTCTGATGGTCGAGTCGGCGGCGAGATCGAACAACCTGCCGGTCGAGTTCTTTGCCCGCGTGATCTGGCAGGAAAGCCGCTTTCAGTCCGATGCGGTGGGGCCGATGACGCGGAGCGGCCAGCGCGCACAAGGCATTGCGCAATTCATGCCGGGCACCGCGAGCGAACGCCGCTTGCTCGATCCGTTTGATCCCGTGCAGGCGCTGCCGAAATCGGCCGAGTTTCTGAACGAGTTGCGCAACCAGTTCGGCAATCTTGGCCTGGCCGCGGCGGCCTACAATGCAGGCCCGCGCCGGGTGCAGGATTGGCTCGCCGGCACCGGCGGCATGCCGCAGGAGACGCGTAATTACGTCGTCGCCATCACCGGCAGCACCGTCGACAACTGGGCCGCGGCCAGCAAGAGCGGCAAGCCGGCCGAGCGCGCACCGACCACGTCTAGTCTGGGGTGTCGCGAGCTGATGGCGCTGCTGCGGCGCGCGCCCAATCCCTTCGTCACCGAACTGGAGCAGCACGTGAAGCTTGCCGCAGCCAAACTGTGGGGCGTGCAGCTTGCCGCTGGCTTCAGCCGCGACAAGGCGCTGGCGATGTATGCCCGCGCCATCAAACGGCTGAGCGCGGTGATCGGCGATCAGGACCCGAGCCTGCTGGGCTCGGTGATGCGCAACCGCGGTACCCGCACGTTCTACCAGGTGCGGATCGGCGCCGACACGCGTCCCGCCGCTGACGATCTCTGCAATCGCATCCGTCATGCCGGTGGCGCCTGCTTCGTGCTGCGCAATATGAATGTCGCGGGCTGATGATCGTATCTGCATAGCGGCCCTGAACGGCGCTTCGCTTGACGGGGGATGGTTTGGTCAGCGTTATGGCGGCGCAATTCAACCCCTCGGATTCCCTTGGCGCTTCCTCCGCTCGATTCACCCCAATGGCACAGTTCTCTGGGCGCATTCCGCTGGGGCCTGCGCTCGATCGGCTCGACAGTGCTGACCATGGTGCTGTTCGCGACCTATCTCGGCATCGGCGCGCTTGCCCATGACAGCCGCTTCAGCCTCGGATGGGCGCTGGCGGCGACGCTGTTTGTGTGGGCCGGGCCGGCGCAGATTATCCTGATCTCGACGCTTGGCTCCGGTGCGACCGTGATCCAGGCCGCGATCGCCGTCACCGTCAGCGCCATCCGGCTGTTTCCCATGGTGGTGTCGGTGATGCCGATGCTGCGGACGCCGCAGACCAAACGGCGCCATCTGATCCTGGTGGCCCATCTGACCGCGGTGACGCTGTGGGTCGAATGTTTTCGCTTCCTGCCGCAGGTGCCACGTGACCGCCGGATTGCTTTCATCCACGGGCTCGGCGCGGGCCTTGTGCTGGTCTGCCTTACCGCAACCGCGGTGGGTTACGGCCTGGCGGCCAATCTGTCGCAACTATTCGCCGCCGCGATCCTGATGCTGACCCCGCTGGCGTTTCTGTTCTCAACCGCGCGCAATTCCCGCGAGCTATCCGATATCGTGGCGTTGGTGCTCGGGCTTTTGTTGTTTCCGCTGGCGGCAAAGCTGGACAGCGGCGTCGATATCCTGATCAGCGGCGTGGTCGCAGGCACCATCGCCTATGGCGTCCACCGCTGGCGGGCGCACGCATGAGCGATTTCATCGGCGACTGGCATGCGCTGGTCATCCTGGTGGTTGCGGGTGTGATCCCCAATCAGATCTGGCGCATGCTCGGACTATGGTTCGGCGGCGGCATCGACGAAGGCTCCGAACTGCTGATCTGGGTGAGGGCGGTGGCGACCGCAATTCTCGCCGGCGTCATCGCGGAAATCGTCGTGCAGCCGCCGGGCGCGCTGGCGAGCGTGCCGGAGTGGTTGCGCTACACTTCTGTTCTCGTCGGATTTGCCGGCTTCATGGCATCACGGAAATCGATTTTCACCGGCGTGGTGTGCGGCGAGATCGTGATCGTGGCCGGTAAATGGTGGCTTGGCTGACGCTGCGTCCGCATTGCAGCGCCGCGACAATCGGCTAGAGTCGGGCTCGGCATATCATTGGATTGAGACATGGTGCGAGAGAGTGAAGTCCGCGAAGGGGAAGTCGCCGTCGAGGCACCGGAGGCGCGCCACGCGGGTCTGGTCTTTATCGGCCGCATCCGCACCCCCTGGACCTCGCGACTGGCGACCCCGCGGCAGGGCCGGCATGACGGCCCGGTCTGCCGGCTCGAGATCTTCGACCCCTGGGTTCCGGCGCTGAAGGGCGTCGACTTCTACTCCAACCTCGAAGTGCTCTATTGGCTGCATCAGTCGCGCCGCGATCTGGTGCTGCAGTCGCCGAAGAACAACAAATCGACCCGCGGAACGTTTTCGCTGCGCTCGCCGGTGCGGCCCAATCCGATCGGCACCTCGATCGTCAAATTGGTCGGCATCGAAGGCAACGTGGTGCTGGTGCGCGGCCTCGATTGCCTCGACGAGACGCCGCTGCTCGACATAAAACCCGACCGCTGCGAGTTCACGCCGCTGGCGCCGCCGCAGGCCGGGGATTTCGAGACGGAGTAGGGCACGAGTCTTGCGTGCAACAGCAGCGCCGTCATCCTGAGGTGTGAGGGCTGTCCGATTGCCGTCGTTACCAAAACGAACGGGCCGCCCGAGCCTCGAAGGATGGATGTTCTGCGCGGCTGCGCTTGCGACGCCGTCGCCCTTCGAGGCGCGCAAGAAAGTGCGCGCACCTCAGGGTGACGGCTCTCTCGCCTTACTTCAACGCCGCGGTTAGCTTGGCCGCATTGGCTTCCAGCACCTTGGCGTCTTCCTTGCGGCTCGCCGGCGGAAGCAGCGCGACGCCGTCGTGGCGCGGCATCACGTGCATATGCAGGTGATAGACCACTTGCCCTGAAGCGGGCTCGCTGAATTGTTGCACGGTGATGCCGTCGGCTGCGAACGCCTTCATTGCGGCGCGGGCGATCTTGTGGGAAGCGCGCGCGACGTGGGCGAAATCCTCCGCCGAGATGTCGAGGATGTTGCGGGCAGGCGCCTTTGGGATCACCAGCGTATGCCCGGGCGACCGCGGCATGATGTCGAGAAATGCCAGCACTTGGTCGTTCTCATAGACCTTGTAGCAGGGAAACTCGCCGCGCAGGATCTTGGCGAAGATGTTGTTGGGGTCATACGCGGTCATGACGTCTCCTGGAACTTTGGATTTAACTTTTATGCCGTTGTCGCGGACCGTCAATCCGGGTCTTCGCCGGATTTGCGGAACGGGCCGGCGTCGGTCAGTTCGCGGCCGGCTTCGGCGACATAGGCGCGCTCGCGCTTGAGATAGTCGGCGATGGCGTGACGCAGGCCGGGGTCGGCGATGTAATGCGCCGAATAGGTTGTTTGCGGCAGATAACCGCGCGCAATCTTGTGCTCGCCTTGCGCGCCGGCCTCGACAGTCCTGAGCTTGCGTTGAATCGCAAAATCGATCGCCTGATAATAGCAGACCTCGAAATGCAGGAACGGATGATGCTCGACCGCGCCCCAGTTGCGGCCGAACAACGTATCGGAGCCGATGAAATTGATCGCACCGGCGATCCAGCGGCCGTCGCGCTTGGCCATCACCAGCAGCACGTCCCGGCTCATGCTCTCGCCGATCAGCGAGAAGAACGCGCGGTTCAGATAGGGGCGGCCCCATTTCCGCGAGCCGGTCTCCATATAGAATTCGAAGAAGGCGTCCCAGGCGTCTTCGGTGATGTCGCTGCCGGTCAGATGATGGATCGTGATCCCAGCGGACAACGCCTCGCGCCGCTCGCGCTTGATCGCCTTGCGATGGCGCGAATTCAGCGTGGCGAGGAAATCGTCGAAACTGCCGTAGCCCTGGTTGTGCCAGTGAAACTGCTGGTCGGTGCGCTCCAGAAAATCGTGCTCGGCGAGAAATTTCTGCTCAGCGTGCCGGGCAAAGGTGACGTGTACCGATGAGGCCCGGGTCGCCTCGCACAGGCCTACAAGCCCGCTTGCCAACGCAGTGCCGATGACGTCGGCATCGACGCCATCGCGGATCAACAGCCGTGGCCCGGTCGCCGGGGTAAAGGGAACCGAGGCCTGCAATTTCGGGTAATAGCGGCCGCCGGCGCGCTCATAGGCATCGGCCCAGCCGCGGTCGAATACGTATTCGCCCTGCGAGTGCGATTTCAGATAGCAGGGCACAATGCCGGCAATACGGCCATCGAGCTTTGCCAGCAGATGCCGCGGCCCCCAACCGGTCCGCGCGCAGGCCGATCCGGACTTTTCCGCAGCCAGGAAAAAGGCATGCGAAATAAATGGGTTGTAGCTGGCTTTTAAATTGATGCAGGAGCCGTTTGCGGCGCCTTGCGGCGCCAGCGTATCAAGGCTTTCGAGGCTCAACTCGCCGGGTGCCGGATTGGCGCAGGCGTCCCACTCGCCAGCCTTGACGTCGCTGACGGAAGGAACCGCTTCGAGGGATATTTCGGATGGCGCCATCGACGACTTGGACCGGTCTCATGTCACGATCGGCCATCGCACATGGTGACCAACCCGCCCAAGATCATGCATTGCACGCGCGACTTCAAGGGTAGCAAATTGCGCATCAGGTTCCCGGTACAAAACCCTCAAAAATCATTTGATCGGCGTAGCGCGCGGCGCGTTCGCGCTGCTCGGGCGTGCGCACGGTCCAGGTCAGCAGCGGCAGCCCGAACAAATGGTGGGCAATCCAGGGCGCCATGGCCGGCAGTTCGTTGACCCAATAGGCCACGAAATGCGGCCGGGTGCGGAGGGCGTGGCGCAGATGCGTCATGTCCCGGCGTTGCGCAGACGAGGCCTCCGGCCAGTCGGTCTCGGTGTAATGGCGTTCGGCAACGATGCCCCGCGGGAGTTGCGGCATCAACTCGCGCAGCGCCATCACCTGGTCCGGATCGAACGACATGCCGGCCACCGGTCCGCGATAGGCCGCGAGAACCTGCGACATCCGCTTCACCAACTGGCGATCGCCGTCAAAATGGCTTTTAACCTCGATGACAAGCGGGACGCGGCCGGCGACCAGCGCGCAGAGATCGTCGAGCGACATCATCCGCTCCGGCGTATCCTTGAACGCGACCGCCTTGAGTTCCGCGGCGCTCAGGTTGCGCAATGCGCCGGCGCCATCGGTGAGACGGCCCAGCACATCGTCATGATGCACCATGGCTTCGCCATCGGCTGAAAGCTGGATATCGACCTCGATGCTGAAATTGCCAGCGATCGCCGCATTCACCGCGCCGGGCATGTTCTCGATGATGCCACGGGCGCGGTCATGCAGGCCGCGATGCGCCACCGGCCGTGCGGTCAACCAGTCTGGTGCACGCAAGGGCGAGGCCTCGTTAGGAAACCTCGAAGATGCCTTCGACTTCCACGGCGGCATCGGAAGGAAGCGACGAGACGCCAACGGTGGTACGGGCATGGCGCCCCTTGTCGCCGAAGGCTGCGACCATCAGGTCGGACGCGCCGTTCAATACCTTCGGTCCGTCGAGAAAGTCGGGCGCCGAATTGACGAAGCCGCCGAGGCGGACCACGCGAACCACCTTGTCGAGGTCGCCGAGCGCGGCCTTGATCTGGGCCAGCAGGTTGATCGCGCAACCGCGCGCCGCGGCGTTGCCTTGCTCCACGGTAACGCCGGCGCCGAGCTTGCCCTTGGCGATCAGCTTGCCCTGCGGGTCGACACACACCTGGCCGGACACGATCAGCAGATTTCCGGTGCGCACGAAGCCGACGTAATTCGCTATGGGGGAGGCGGGTTCGTGCAAGACGATGCCCTGAGCCGCCAGTTTCTGTTCGACCGTACCCGCCATGTTTCGTCCCCGTTTGATGTGACCTGCGCCCGACGAGATGTGATCGGGTTCACATTGTTTCGCGCATTGCGCCTTTACATGCAAGCCAACGCGGTGCAAGGCGGGTTGCCGCTTTCGGCGGCAGACGCGCTGGCCGGAAAACCCTGTGGTCTGACCGCTATTTGTGATGTTTGCCCTAGTTGCGGCGCAATGGCGCCGTCACTAATCTGACAAATCGTGTTCGAGGAAAAGACATGACCGGCTCGCTCATTTCGCCTCGTGGCGCCAGGTTGCTGGCGCTGGCGGTTGCCGCCCTTGCATTTGAATCGGGCCTCGCCGGTGGCTCGGCCCACGCCGCCAGCGGCCCGTTTCTGCCGCATCAGGCGCTGTATGACCTCAGCCTGGTCAAATCGCGTGGTTCCAGTTCGATCAACAGCGCGCGGGGGCGCATCCTCTACAACTTCTCCGGCAGCGCGTGCGAAGGCTATACCTCCGAATTCAGGCAGGTCTCGGAGCTGGAAAGCGGTGAGGACAAGGTGACCTTGAGCGATCTGCGCTCGACCTCTTGGGAAGACGGCGAGGGCAAAAGCTACCGCTTCAAGATCGATTCGCGGATGAACGACACCGACTCGAGTCCGGTCGACGGGGTGGCTGAGCGGACCGGCGACCACGTCACGGTCAAACTAAAGCAGCCCGAAGCCAAGACGTTTACGCTCGATGGCAGCACGGTATTTCCGACCCAGCAGATCCAGCGCATCATCGAAGCTGCGCGCGCCGGAAAATCGGTACTGGAGCTGACGGTCTATGACGGCTCCGATAATGGCGAGAAGGTCTACAACACGCTGTCGGTGATCGGGCAGGCGATCCCGGGCGACAAGGCCATCGCCACGCCGGATCCCTCGACCACCAGCGACGTCATGAAATCGCTGACGCGGTGGCCGGTCACCGTCAGCTATTACGACCACGACGCCAAGTCCACGGAAGGCGAGCAGACGCCGGTCTATTCGATGTCGTTCGAGCTTTACGAGAATGGCGTCTCGCGGGCGCTGGTGTTGGACTACAATGATTTCGTCGTTGCCGGCGCGATGGGCAAATTCGACGTCAGGGATTCCAAGCCGTGTGAGTGAGGGTTGAGGGGCGTCGCGCCTTCAATCTTCTTCCGGCTTCTCCGGCCCCTCATAGGCAATGCCCCGGATCACCGCGGCGCTACCGAATTTCTTGCGCAGATCATCTATCGCGCGCTCCGCATCGGCGGAGCGGCGGTCGAGCATATCGGTATCGTCGGCCGCGGAACCCGGCCGCAGCGCGCTGACGCCGGTGCCCATCAGGCGAAACGCGGTGCCGTCGACTTCCTTGGCCAGCATTTCCCGCGAGATCGCGAAAATCTTCGCGGCGAGCTGGGTCGGCGCGTGAATCGATTGCGAGCGGGTGCGCTGCCTGAAATCGGCGGTCTTCAGTTTCAGGGTAACGGTGGAGCCGGCGAGTTCGCTGCTCTTCAGTCGCGAGGAGACCTTCTCCGACAGCCGCCACAGGGTTTTCTCCAGCGTCGTGAAATCGCGGATGTCGGTTTCGAAGGTGGTTTCGTTGGAAATGGTCTTGGCGCCGCGATCGGCCACCACGCGGCGATCGTCGATCCCGCGCGCCAGCCGCCACAGCCTGCGGCCTTCTCCGGCGAACTGCTTCATCAACTCGACTTCATCGGCGCGCTGCAGATCGGCGATGGTGCGGAAGCCGCGCTGTACCAGTTTTTCCT
>Ga0210406_10002503_pt1 | contig 20905 bp, 15 predicted proteins | sample IncBWC30MmetaG_FD_155454 | JGI IMG/M metagenome (GOLD analysis project Ga0210406, IMG submission 155454) | Forest soil microbial communities from Barre Woods Harvard Forest LTER site, Petersham, Massachusetts, United States - Inc-BW-C-30-M | ecosystem: Environmental > Terrestrial > Soil >... | reverse complement strand
CATTGCCTCGGTCTGCTCATAGGCGTTTATGGCGTTGAAGAAGCGTTCCGGAGTGGGCTGTTGATGCGGGCCTGTGGTGGCCATGGATTCCTCCCGTCGGTCAGAGCCTCAGCAGTTTAAGTCAATTGCTGCTCTTCGGCATGCACGTTAAGTGATGCTGGACTACGAAATGCTGAGACCTATTGCCGCATTCTCGTCCGGCGAGGCCATCCAATATCCGTATTTTGCGGCGACCTCAAATAGTTCCTGCATCTCTTCAGGTGTTAGAGGAGCTGGGCGTTGATTTGGATCAAAGGGCTTCGCAAGCTCCCGGAAAAACGCATAGAGACGCGATTTCGTCACCAAAGCCAAAGTCACCGGAAGAGACGATCGGTTACGAAGCGCGTGCTTGACGTTGCTCGGTATAGCTATAACATCTCCCATGCCGGCGGTGGCCCATTGGGTTCCTTCCTTCGCCATGAAGAATTCAAGCGAGCCCTCAAGAACATAAAGAAGTTCTATGTCTGCGTGTTTGTGCAGTGGGACCACAACTCCCGGGGGCATCGTGCCGCGAATGAGGCAAATCGCATCTCCGACTTCTTCGGGTGAAGCAAGGAATTGAAGGAGCACTCCAGCAGCGTTGAACATTTGCTTATCGACGTTATGACTTGGTTGAGTTTTCGTTAATACTTGCATTGTTTCTCCTCTTCATGATTTGTGTTGTGTGCGAGCAGTGAACCCTCGGCCCGCGTCTTCCGACTGCGATTGGCCGAGTGGTTTTTTCAAAGACTCTCGACTAGCTTTGCTTATGGCCCTCTTGTCTCCTCAATGAGAACCCTGACTGGCCAGCTTCGGAAAGCGCCCTCATATTGAGATTGGCTGAAATGATTGTCGCAAAGATGAAGAGCTAGCGAACACCGCCAAGCGATGACTTTTGTCGAACGAACTCGCGATTCGTTTTCAGAGTTGATACAAATCCCCTGCGAGATATTTGAATCCGCTATCCACGGCGACAGTGGCTACCGTTTTTCCCGGTCCGAGTTCAGCCGCAAGTTGCAGTGCGGCGACAACATTCATTGCGGAAGACGTTCCCGCGAAAATGCCTTCATCTTTGGCTAACCGCCGAGCCACAGCGCGTGCCTCTTGCTCATCAACGGTGCGCGCCTCATCAAAATCGCTGTCCTTAAGATGTGGCGGACGAAACCCCACCCCGATGCCTTCCACGCGATGTGGTCCGCCTTTGCCGCGCGTGAGCACCGGTGACGACGCAGGTTCGAGCGCCACAATTCTGGCGCGGCATCCGCGCGCTTTCAACGCTCGCGACACGCCCATCAGCATCCCCGCCGTGCCGACCCCACCGCAGAACGCCGCAATTTCCGGACCGGCTTGATCGAGGAGCTCGTTCCCGATTTCCATGTACCCACGAATTGCGTCGGTATTATTGAACTGATCGGTGTAATACGTCTCTGGCTCCTCGCTCAACTTCCTCGCCGTGTCAATCATGGTGCGGAACAGCTCTGGAGTGAGTTGCCCGTTTTCCGAAGAAATAATCCGCAAGTCCGCGCCGAAAATCCGCATGGTCTGCAGCTTTTCTTTCGCAAACCCATCCGACGAAACCGGCACGAACCGATAGCCCTTGATCGCGCACACGAGCGCCAGCGAACTGCCAGTACTTCCTCCCGTGTACTCAACAACGCGCATTCCCGGGCGTAAACTCCCGCGCGCTTCAGCGCCTTCGATCATCGCCAGCGCCATACGATCTTTATACGAGCCAGTCGGGTTGTAATACTCGAGCTTAACGATGACGTCCGCCATTTCGCGCGTGACCAGGCTTCGCAGCTGCACGGCGGGTGTATTACCGATCACCTTAAGTACCGTATTTCTTACGTTGGTCCCCGACTTCAACGAACCGCCATCGCGAAAAGCAGAAGCCGCGTGACCGCGATCCTGCGGCAAAGATATCTTTACAAATCGTTCCAGCATCGCATTGACCTGTTCGGGTACTTCCAGCAGAGAAAAATGTCCAGATCCGATGGTCTGCGCGGTGACAAGCTGTGGACACAACTGCTTGAATTGACCGAGATCTGCCATGAGGTTGCTTGCCGCAATGTAGGCAATGGGCACGCGACACGCCCTCGCTGCACGAGAGGCGTCGTAGTCCAGCAAATGATTCCTGAATGCCGGTACGGCAACGTGCTGCGAAGTTTTTGCCATCTCGGCTAACACATGAGCCTTCCGGACAGGATCGTCTGTTTCAATGAAGAGAGCCCCTGCTGCGAGTTGGAGAGTTTGAATGTAGGCAGCTCCAGCAAGCTGATCACCGAGTAGCTCGAGTTGGGCAATGAACGCGTCGGAGGGGAAGACCACAGAATCAATCAGGCAAACCGCCGCGCTCAGGTCCGGATGTGTTGCCGCCAATTGCAGTGCAATGACGCCACCCATACTGTGTCCAACAAGAACCGCTCGTTCCATGCCGAGTTCTCCGCAAAGCCACGCCAGGTCATCTGCGAATTCGGGTACCGTATATTGCCGCTGTGGTGCATCGCTGGCGCCGTGTCCGCAAAGATCGGCAGCTATCACCCTGTGAAACCGGCTGAAGTACTCGATTTGTGGCGCGAAGAAGTTGTGATTGCAGGCCCATCCATGCACGAATAGAAACGGCTGCGATCCTGAGCCAACATCCTCATACGCAAATGCCACGTTGTCACGATACAAGCGCTTCATCTAGTTTCTTCCTCTTTGTTGTTGGCGAGGCCGGATCACCGCTTTGGTGTCACCTTCGCAGCGAAAGATTGCATGACTATCTTTCCATTTCGGACGACAAATGTGTCGGTGGCGAATTCATAGTTGTTATCCACTGTTTCTCCACTCCAAATCAGGTAGGCATAATCGCCCTCGAAGATTGCCGTGCGCACCGTCTCCGATCCTCCGGTTTTGCCAAACTCCTCGAGCAGGTTTTGGAATAAGGTTTTGATTTCGCTCTTGCCTTTCAATGTTCCAGAAGGCGTAAAGACTACTGCCTCAGGTGAAAAATCCTCGAGAACACCGTCAAGGTCGCCTTCGCGAAAGCGTTGAATATGATTCTCAACTACACGTTGTGTGGAGTTCATGTCATCTCCCTTTGTCTGGAACGCACAGTCAATGTTGCTCACGGAGCACGTCGTTACCGCTGAAACCGTCTACAGGAAGCGGGTTCGGACAAGACATTCGCGCCCTTCAGGCTTGCAGCCGGATGACCAATTCCAAGCTATTGAAAATGTGCGTCTTGACTGTGAGGGGCTATGATGCATTCTCAGCAAAATGTTGAGGTTCGAGCAGAACGGGCTTGGAAGCCAGACTGCCTACAACCGAAAGCCAAGGTCGCTGGCGTCAGTCAACTCGAAAAGAAGACCGACATATTTGTAACGATCCTCTGATCAAAGCAATCTAAAGCCTTACGAGGGAGAAGTGCGTGAATCGGCAGAATTCGAAGAGCGTCAATGAATACTGAAGAGAACCAGCATCGGGCCAGATCGGAAGGTAGTTCCGACGAGCTCAAACACTCGGAAGCCAAACTCCGCAGGATCATCGATACCATCCCAGTAATCGCCTGGTGCGGCCTGCCCGATGGATCGTCAGAGTTCTGGAATCGCCGGTGGAGAGACTACACGGGAATCTGTCTTGAAGATGCAACAGACTGTGGGTGCCGAGCAGCAATTCACCCAGAAGACTTGGAGCAATTGGAAAAGAAGTGGAACTCGGACCTTGCTTCGGGAAAGGCCGGCGAGCTCGAAGCACGCCTGCGACGTTTTGACGGGGAGTATCGATGGTTCCTATTCCGGTACGAGCCGTTGCGGGACCAGTTCAGCAAGATCGTCAATTGGTATGGAACGAATACCGATATCGATGACCTAAAGCGCGCGGAACAGAAACTGCGTCAAGACGAAGAGGAATTCCATCGCATCACCGATGCCATACCTCAAGGCATCGTCGTGCTGTCCCCTGATGGAACCGCGGTTTATGCGAATCGCGTTGCTCTCAAAGAGACGGGTCTCACGTCAGAAGAAGTCCAGGCACAAGGCTTTTTTCTATCGGCATTTCATCCAGAAGATGTAGAGAATCTGAAGGCCAGCCGCGATGCGGGCCTATTGCGAGGTGAGCCGTTTGAATTAGAAATGCGGGGATTACGCCCGGATGGCGAGTATCACTGGCGCCTCATTCAGTACAACCCGCTGCGCGACGATCATGGCCGTATTGTCCGTTGGTATGCGACGGGGACCAACATTCAAAATCAGAAGAATGCGGAAGAGAGACTGCGCAATGAGAATGTGGCTCTGCGCGAGGAAATCGATCACTCCTCGATGTTTGAGGAGATTGTCGGCTCTTCTGACCCTATGCGCAAGGTGTTGACTCAAGTAGCGAAAGTGGCCCCTTCGGATTCAACCGTTCTGATCCTGGGCGAAACCGGCACGGGAAAAGAACTGATTGCCCGCGCTCTTCATCGACGATCGAGCCGTGCAAACAAACCCTTCGTGCGGGTGAACTGCGCGGCGATTCCGCAGTCCTTGATCGCATCTGAACTGTTTGGTCACGAAAAAGGCGCGTTCACGGGCGCACTAGAAAGACGTGTAGGACGATTTGAGTCCGCCGACGGAGGGACTCTTTTCCTTGACGAAGTCGGTGACCTTCCAACGGAGACCCAAATTGCTCTTCTGCGCGTACTTCAGGAGCGCGAATTTGAACGCGTGGGGAGCAATCATCCGACTTCCGTGGACGTGCGGTTGATCGCGGCTACAAATCGGGATCTCAGCTCTGCCGTTTCTTCTGGAGCATTCCGGGAAGATCTTTTCTACCGACTTAACGTCTTTCCCATTGCCCTACCCTCGCTTCGCGAGCGAGCATCCGACATCCCATCATTGCTCAAATACTTCGTTGGTCGTTACGCCAAGAAAGCTGGCAAGAACATCAACCACATAAACAAGAAGACGCTCGCCTTATTCAAAGGCTACACTTGGCCCGGAAACATTCGCGAATTGCAGAACGTGGTGGAGCGAGGTGTCATTTTGAGCGAAGGGGACACGTTCTCGGTTGATGAAAGCTGGTTCAAGCGCCCACCAACAGAGTCATGGAACGGACGGAATGGCCTTCCTGCATTGGCACAACGTGAAGTGGAAATGATCAAAGCCGCGTTGGCGGAATCCTATGGGCGCATTTCTGGTCCTTCGGGCGCAGCCGCCAAGCTCGGGATTCCGCGACACACACTTGAGTCGAAACTCAGAAGACTTGGCATTAGCAAACATGGGCACAACGTCCCATCGGTTGAGTAGGTTCGGTTAACCGAACGAAGACGGACTCAGGATATACTCCGTCTCTCCTGTCCTTATAGTCCTCACCTCGGCCTCCCTCCTCTGGGAAATCTACTTGAACCTAAAGCTGCTCTCGATGCCTTGCTGAGAGCTCCGCATTTTGCTGAGAACACAGCACGGAGTATCAGATTAACTCCTTGTTCTCCAAGAGATTTCGAATGGCGTCCCGAGTGCATATCTGTACGTCGTCGGAACATCGACTGGACGCGCCCGCTGGATGCGCAGGCACCGTTGAAGATTGACGATCATCGTCGATTCGGGAAAAGGTTTGCGAACATTGACGAAACATCAAGTCCAGAAATGAAGAGGTATGCTGAATCTCCAGGCTGTTGAGTTAAGCAAGAAGTACCGCGGGCGTAAGGTCGTCGATGATGTGGAGTTGGAGATTGGGCAAGGCGAAGTTGTGGGGCTGCTGGGTATGGCAACGATTCGGTATTCATCGGTTTCCTAAAGCACATTCTTACCTATATCAATCCAAATGGAGATCACTCATGCGCACTTCGCAGGCAAAACAAGATGAACTCAGGAACCTATTCCATGGCGAGGTAATCGAACCCTCGGGTATTGGCTACGACGAGGCGCGCCGGGTCTGGAATGGTGCCGTCGACCATCACCCTGCATTGATTGTGCGCCCGGTCGATGCTGCTGCAGTGTCGGTTGCTGTTTGTTTCGCCAATCGCAACGGCATGCCTATTGCTGTACTGGGAGGCGGTTATGACTGGGCCGGTCGCTCCGTACGGTCAGGCGCAATGGTCATAGACCTTATCAATATGGCGTTCGTGGACATCGATGCGGAACGGCAAATAGCTAGAGTAGGTGGCGGCTCGAAGAGCAATGAGGTCCTGGCGCGTGCCGGAGAATGTGGACTCGCAGCCATTACCGGCGCGGTCGGCCATGTCGGCATCACCGGCTTCACCCTGAGCGGAGGCTATGGTCCGTTGACTCCGAGTCTGGGACTTGGAGTGGATAATCTGCTCTCCGCCGAGCTCGTCCTCGCCGATGGAACCCTGAAGACGGTCAGCGAAGAAAAATCCTCGGAGCTTTTGTGGGCGCTAAAAGGCGGGGGAGGGAACTTCGGCGTCGTGACGTCCCTGGAGCTGAGGCTACACCGGGTATCAGAGATCCTCGCAGGCAAAGTTCTCTACCCCTGGAGCGGGGCTGCCGCTCTGCTGGAGAATTATGGACAGCACATGGAAAGCGCTCCCGAGGGTCTTGCGGCCACACTGGCTCTTGTGACCGCTCCTGACGGAAAACCTGCCATCGCTCTCGCGCCGTGCTGGCAAGGTGACCTCGCGGAAGGAAGTATCGAGCTGGAGAACCTGACGGCGATCGGCGAGCCGGTACTCGCGAAGATTGGAAAGATGAAGCCGAAGGAGCTGTTCTCGCTCTTCGAAGCAAACGCCGTTCCCGGCAGGCGCTATGTGCAGCAGACACGATGGCTCCCCACGCTTGGCCCGGACGTTGTCCAAGCATTACTGGCTGCAGCGCAGGCCAAGAGCTCTCCGCTGTCCGCCATCGCTATTCAATCGTTCCACGGTGTGCCTGCACGTGTGCCTGTTGATGCCACTGCCTTTCCTATTCGCAGCCCGCATTTCCTGGTCAGCATCGTCGCAGCCTGGGAAGATCAGAGCGCCGAAGCCGATAAGAAGAACCGCGCCTGGGCTTCTGAGACCTCAAGGGCGCTGGAACCATTCTCGTTGCGTGGCGGATACGCAAGCCTCTTGGGTCCCAATGAGACGCAGCAGATAACACAGATCTATGGCTCCAATAAGGAGCGGCTGACGCGGATCAAGCGCCAGTTCGATCCCTCAAACCGCTTCATCGCGAACGGGCCTATCTCGCTCTAACGTTGCACCGCCAACGCCACCACGAGGAGGTCGCCTTGGCGGTTGAAGACCGATACGTCGCATACGACGTATCGGTCTTCGGTACCGAACGACAACAGTGAACGCATGATCTTGGACTTGCATGAGGTCACACTTGTGCACGCAGACGTAATCCGATTCCTGAGTACGAGCGAGGAAGAGGGGATCACATTGGTTCGTTGCCCGCCGTACGTGCGCGAGTGGATTCAACGCGAACGAGCGGAAGGAGAAACTCAGAGTGATGAAGAGTAACGCCGGAAGTGATCCGTCAAACAATCCGAACCACGCAAAAAGGGATTCTTTCGCGACCAAAGTGGCGGTTGTGACTGGTGCGTCACGCGGTATAGGTCTCGCACTAGCAAAAAGGCTGATCGCAAACGGATATCGCGTGGTTGCAAACTCTCGCAACATCAGGTCTGCGATGACCCTGCAGAACACGACCGATTTGAAACTCGTCGATGGCGATATTGCTCTTCAGGAGACCGCGAAACAAGTAGTCGCCATCGCGGTCCAGAATTTTGGGAGAATTGATCTGTTGGTGAACAATGCGGGAGTTTTTATCCCTAAGTCCTTCACCGAATACACGGTCGAAGAGTTTCGAGTGGTAACTGAAACAAACCTTTCGGGGTTCTTCCACGTTTCCCAACTCACCGTTGAGCAGATGCGCCGGCAACAATTCGGACATGTCGTGAATATCACGGCGTCACTCGCAAGCCAGCCTATAGCGGGGGTAGCAGCGAGTCTTACAAACCTCACAAAGGGTGGTTTGGAGTCTGTCACACGTGCGCTGGCGATTGAATTTGCGGGCGAGGGTATCCGTTTCAACGCGATTGCGCCAGGGGTCGTTGACACACCGATGAATCCCGCAGATGCACATGACTTTCTAAAGCAATTGAGCCCTCTGAAGCGCTTAGCCAGAGTTGAAGAAGTTGCCGACTTGCTGCTTTATCTCGAATCTGCTCCATTTGTAAACGGCGAAATTGTGCATCTTGATGGGGGAGCGCACGCGGGGAAGTGGTAGTCAACATAACTGAGGCAGTAAATATGTGGCCGAACAATCGCATTCTCAAACTCTTTGGCATCGAGCTACCAATTATCCAGGCACCCATGGCTAGTTGTGTTTTCTCCGAGATGGTTGTGGCGGTTTCGGAAGCGGGAGGGCTAGGCTCGCTTCCTTGTGCCTTGTTGAGCCTCGAACAGATGCGCAGCGAACTGGGAGCAATACGTCGCGAGACGAGTCGCCCAATCCATGTGAATTTCTTTTGTCACACCCCGCCGCGAGCCGATGCAAATCGGGAAAAGGTCTGGAGACAACGCTTGCAGCGCTACTACGTGGAGTTTGGGCTCGAACAGAACATGCCCGTTCCGAGCGCCAACCGGGCGCCTTTTGACGATGAGATGTGCGACCTCGTCGTCGAATTCCATCCAGAGGTTGTCAGCTTTCATTTTGGCCTTCCGGAACAAAAAATGGTTCGACGGGTTCGAGATACAGGGGCGAAGATCGTTTCCTCGGCCACTTCGGTCGATGAAGCGCGCTGGCTGGAAGATCGAGGGTGTGACGCTATCGTTGCTCAGGGCTACGAAGCCGGTGGACACAGAGGCAATTTTCTCAGCGAGGATGTTTCGACGCAGTCCGGTACGATGGCGCTCGTCCCGCAGATTGTCGACGCTGTGAAAGTGCCGGTCATCGCCGCTGGCGGCATCGCCGATTCGCGTGGCATTGTTGCGGCTTTTGCTCTTGGAGCAGCAGCGGTGCAAATAGGAACGGCCTACTTGCTGTGTCCGGAAGCCAAGGTCAGCCCCGTACATCGTGAGGCCTTGAAGAACACCACGGACAGTCAGACTACGCTAACGAACATTTTCACCGGCCGTCCTGCCCGAGGAATCATAAATCGGGCTATTAGAGAGCTGGGCCCAATTTCGGACAACGTTCCGGATTTTCCGCTCGCTGCCACAGCTTTGGGGCCGCTTCGCTCAAAAGCCGAGGCGTCAGGATCGGGCGACTTCACCCCACTGTGGTCCGGTCAAGCGGCGTGCCTTTCTCGCGAGCTTCCCGCGGCAAAGCTGACGAAGCAACTGGCGACTGAAACACTAGACAAGCTGAGATCGTTGTAGAAAGCCCATGGCGGCGAGGGATGTACATGGACATTATCCGTTCGTTCGTCGGGTTAGTAACGAGAAACGGCCATCTCACCAGTGCTTGGTTTCCTGACGAGATGCCGACCTCCCGTTACTAACGAACCGCGTCGAGCTTCTTGCTGACCCAACTGGTCCACTGCCGTGTCAGAACTAAAATGGAGGGGCGTGCAAGTGATTCCGTTGAATCAGCGTGAGAACGAGGATGATGCCGAGGACGATACGAACAGAGAACTTGGGGCGGTTGCACGCGCGAAGAACTCTTCGGCAGCAGTTCCTGTCCCGAGGCCGGAAGAAATACAAGAGGTGTATGAAATACGCGCAGCATTGGAGGAAATTGCGGGCCGCGCGGCCGCGCGAGCTCTTAAAGGAAATACATCTGCATTACGTCGCGAAGTGGATGACATGCGAGCCGCATTTCGCCGCCGCGACTTGGATTGCTTTGTAGAGCACGATGTAGCGTTCCATAGATACATCTTGCAAGCGTCTCAGAATCAAACCTTAGTTCGCGTCTGGGACAGTTTGGCTGTAGATCAGCGGATCAGAGCGGCGTTCGAAACGGTTTCAAGGGATTTTCCCGACGTCGTCGAATCACACCAACCAATCGTCGATGCTCTTGAGAAAGGGCGAGGGAGAGAGGCAGGACTCCTCTTGCGGAATCACGTAGAGACGATTTTGGAATTTCTCAAGAAGTCGGAATCGGATTCTGGATTTCACAGAGCAATCCGCGATGATCTGGAGAGAGCTCGGGAAGTGCACAAGGCTTTTTTCCCCGACCAAGAACTTTCAATTCCCGGCTTGGTCTGCGAGAGCTTCTATAAGCCCGTCCATAGCATCGGTGGCGACTACTATGACTTTCTTCCGTTGAAGGATGATTGCTGGGGAATCGCGATCGGAGACGTTTGCGGCAAGGGAATCGGTGCCGCACTACTCATGGCTAGCCTCCAGGCTTCGCTTCGGGCTCAGGCCATGCACGCGCATTCGGATCTTTCAAACCTTATCGATGGTGTTGAGCGGCTTATTCTCGCGGCCTCACCAAAACATCTTTACGCATCCCTTTTCTACTCAGAATACGATCCCGTGACACGCGTATTGAGCTACGTCAATGCCGGACACAATGCCCCAATGGTGCTTCGGTGGAAAGACAATGAGTGTAAGATCTTCACCTTAGAATCCACCGGGCCGCCCCTCGGGCTTCTGGAGGGATCTCAGTGGACGTCGCAAGCCTTGCAGCTTGAAGCCGACGATGTGTTGGTCATGTACACGGACGGAATGACGGAGGCGGAGAGCTCAGGATGCGAATCGTGGGGACAGGAGCGGCTCAAAACTGTGCTGCGAGATTGCCGTCACTGCTCGCCCGCTCAAATACTCACCGGCGTCGTAGATGGGGTTTTAGCTTTTACTGAAGGCACTGCGCAACGCGACGATATGACGTTGGTAGTCGTTGGCCTGAAACATGAAGCCGGAATCTGAGTGCGGGGTAGGTCGCAAAGCAGAACTCTTGCAAAAGCCGGAAAAGTTTCTCAAGCGGTTGCGCCGACAGGAATCCGCGAGTTTCGGCAATCAAGACCTGATGGTCTCAGCTTAAGAAGGCCCACGGCGACATTGCAATTCAGGTGCATTCCTCGGACGACATAGCAGCGTCACCAGCAGCGGTGTAAGCGGCTCTGAATCAGTACGGTAAACGCCCTCGTGTTTACGAATATCGCGCCAACTCCCGAGTAGTCGGCTACACGGAAGTTATCCCGAAGCGGCGTTCGAAGTTGGGGAAATGCCAAGCCTACCGCCCAAAAGAAAGTTCACATGATAGAGCACCTGCCCGCCAAGCAGGCGTGCTACTGGTTGGAGAATCGGAGAGATAAATGTCCTCGAACCCCGTTTCTGGCCCGCCAAGCCACATGTCGAGAATGCCGACATTGAGGCCAGTGGTTCTTGGCATTTCGAGAGCCAGAAGTTGAACTTCAAGGCGAGCTGGAGGATTCGAGGGTTGTTGCTTGTCGAGATGATGCGGCCGAAGTTGCCAGCATTGAGGACTTGTCCAGTTGAAGGATCAATGTTACCGCCTGAAGCAAAGGCAGCGTTCAGGTTGCTGATCGGATTGGCGAAGTTTACGCGGTTGAAAATGTTGAAAAGCTCAGCACGAAAATCGAAATTGCGAGATTCGGCCTGGCGGAAGGAGCTTGGCCAGCGCAAAGTCCACATTGACTATGACTTCCAATCGGGCACGCGATCGACGCCAGGGAATCAGGGTTGGCGCTCAGGACCTTTGAGGGGCTGAAGCTGCATCTCGGTATCGACTGCTCTGAGATGCATCTTCAGCCCGTTTCCCTTGATTCGGCGAAATCGATTCCAACTCAGCCCGAGGCGACTACTGAGCCTCCTCATCGCTGCCATCGCTTTCACTGTGCTTCTTATAGAGGGCTGTGATCACGGTGCCCGGGTTGGTGCGGATAAAGAAAGCTTCGCGCCCGCCGGCAACGACTACCCCCTCGAATGTCAGACCGTCAGCGAAGACTTCGGTGACTGCGCAATTCGAAGCGATCGTGTAAACGGCAGTACGGCCGATTCGATGGCTGATCTGGCCCGCAACGCTGCGTGTGTCCTCTGCCCAGGTTAGGTGACCTTGGCCATCCAGAATGCGATAGCCGATGGCGGTGGTGAGCCCACTCGCCAGAGTCGTTCCAGCTCCCCAAACCCCGTAAGTGCCCTTCAGGTCGCCTAGCGTGCATCCCTCATCACCATCTCCGTCTTGCCGAGCCACTTTTTTTGCTTCGCCAGCCTGATTCGTAAACGGGTTTGTGACGATGAGTGTGAACTCCCTTCCGCGGCTCTCGGGTACGACCGTAAAGTCGGCTGAGAATCCCAGGAAATCGCCGTTGAGAATAACGGAACCCGTGCAATTGGAATTCATCGTGTAGGCGCCGGGGCCATTCCTGCGGCTGATCACTCCGTTGTTGCTGACAGTGTCCCGTGCGGACAGCCCGCCCGCTCCATCAAGAGTTACAATGCCGACTGCGGCGACTGGCCCAAGGCCTATAAGAGGACCGCTCAGATGGTAGCCATAGCTGCCGTGAATGCTGGCAACTGTGCATACGTCGTCCGTGGCCTGGTCTTCAACAGACTGTGAGTAGGAAACCGGACTCAAGACCACAGCCCCCAGAAACGTAACCGCAGCCGCAGACAGAAAATGCTTAGTGATGCTTTTCATTGAAATCGCCTCCATTTGATTGATTTACTGCAGCTCGGAAATCCCGAGCACGCGGCGAGAGTGGGACGAACGGCAAAGCCGGTCAATAAACTGGCGGTTGTCTCTCTCTGAACTCCACCTTAATGGCTAGGTGCTGAGTATCGTGTGGGTTGCGGGAAGGAGTTAACTGCCTCAGGCAGACGGTTTCCTGGTTGTGAGCGTCGTGGATCGCGGGTAAGCTCGGCGGAGCATGGAATCACCTGCTCGAGCCCGACGTTTTCGCTTCGGCTTGTTTGAAGCTGACCTGAACACTTCCGAACTGCGGAAGAACGGCCTAAAGATCAAACTGCAGGAGCAACCCTTTCAAATCCTGGCTCTTCTCCTGGAGCATCGCGGCGAACTTGTGACCCGGGAGGAACTTCGGAAAGAACTATGGCCTGGCGACACGTTTGTCGATTTCGATGTCGGCCTAAACGTCGCTATCAAGAAACTGCGCGATGCCATCGGGGATTCCGCCGAGAACTCCCGCTTCGTGGAAACGATTCCTCGGCACGGGTATCGGTTCATTTCTCGCGTGGAAGAAGTGACTCCGGTCGCGGAGGAGTCCAGGCTTTCCGGGAAAACCCGGCGGCGAAATGCAATTTGGACCAGCACTCCGGCGGTGGCGGGCACGCTCATTCTAATGCTCGCGTTGAATGCGGGAGGGCTGCGTTCCCGCTTCTGGGGAAGACCAAAGGCATTGGTGATTCGCTCGATCGCAGTGCTGCCGCTGGAAAACCTATCCGGCGATTCCACTCAGAGCTATTTCACAGACGGGATGACTGACGCACTCACGACGAATCTGGCGCAGATCGGAGATCTGACGGTGATTTCTCGAGCTGCTGCGATGCGATACAAAGGAAGCACTGAGCTGCCCGGTGAAATCGCCCGCGAGCTGCATGTTGATGCGCTCGTAGAGGGATCGGTGGTGCGCTCAGGGAATCGCGTGCGCATTGCGGCCCAACTTGTAGACCCGGGGACAAACCGAAGTATTTGGTCCAAGAGCTACGAGCGAGACTTGGGTGACATCATGAACCTGCAAGGCGAAGTGGCGAGGGCCATCGCTACAGAAATTGAAGGCAAACTGCGACCTCGGGAACAGGTCCTCCTATCGCGCACCGTGCCGGTCAAACCTGAAGCCTACGATTACTACCTGCGCGGGCATCTCTACTCCGATCGGGAAAGCGCTACGGACAATGAGGTTGCCATCGGAATGCTGGAGCGCGCCATCGCGCTGGACCCAGATTTTGCTCCAGCCTATGCAGAACTCGCGAACGCTTACAGGATACGCTTCACGCAATTCGCACCGCAGGAAAAGCAGTGGGAAGAAAAGGCGTTTCAGGCCGCAAACAAAGCGCTTTCTTTGAATCCCGACTTAGCTGAGGCTCATGTTGCCCGCGGATTTCTTCTATGGACGCCTTCGAAGGGATTCCGACACAAAGAAGCGATCCAAGAATATCGTCACGCGCTAAGGTTGAATCCGAACTTAGATGAGGCACACCATTACCTAGGGAATATTTATATTCACATCGGACTTCTTGACGAGGGGATTGGGGAACTTCAAAGGGCCGTTGCTATAAACCCAGGCAATACCCCAGCTCACGCTCGGATCGGGGTGGCGCTTCTCTATCAGGGGAAATGCGAACAAGCGCTTGCTATTTTCCAGAGTAACTTGTGGGAAGCCAATCAAACGCTGCGCGGTTATCAAATGGGCTGGAGCTTGTTCTGCCTGGGCAAGACAGAAGAGGCGTTTGCCACAGTCGAGGAGTACCTGAAAAAGTATCCCGCAGATGAGGGCGGATTGCTTTCCAGCATGCAAGCACTGCTATACGCGGCCACCCGCCAAGAGAGGCTTGCGGAGTCGCGGATCCGGCAGGCGCAGAAGGGAAGAGATTTCATCCATTTTCATCATACGGAATACAACATCGCATCGGCCTATGCTCTCATGCACAAAGACGCACTGGCCATGCAGTGGCTCCAAATGGCCGCCGGCGAGGGATTTCCTTGCTATCCAGTATTTGCGAGAGATCCCAACTTGGCCAACCTCAGAAACGATCCGCGTTTCGTGCGGTTCATGGCTGATCAAAAAAAGCAGTGGGAATCCTACAAAGCCACGTTCTGACCCGACGGCCGTTGCACACAGACGGCGGACCAACATTCCCGGGAAGCAAACACTTCCGCCCGACAGCGCCACTAGCGGATCTCGGGCCACCACATTCGATCAGTGGCCGTCAGAAGGAGAATTTCAGGCTAAGCTGAACGATCCTGGGGTTGTTGCTCGTGGAAATGATGCGTCCGAAGTTGCCTGGATTGAGGACCTGCCCCGTTGTGGGATCTATGCTTCCGCCTGAGGCAATGAGCGCATTCAGGTTGCTTATGGGATTTGCGAAATTCGGATGATTGAATGCGTTAAAGAATTCAGCTCGAAATTCGAGGCTCCGCGATTCGGCAAAAGGGAAATGCTTTGCAATGGAAAAATCCAGATTCACTTGGCGCGGGCCGCGCAAACAGTTCCGGCCGACGTTCCCGATGTCTGTGCCTGCCGCCGAGGCCGTGGCGGTTCCACCCGAGCTGGGGATTGGTTGACCAGAGGCGACCAGGGGACGAGCAAAAACTCCGGGATTGAAGAAGTATCCATCGGGAATATTGCGAAGCGCGTCCTGGCAACTCATTCCCATTACAAGGCTGGGACGCGCCAGTGGATTTGTGCCCTTTGCAAGCCCGTAAAGGTCTCCTGCTCCGGTGTCGACGACGTCTGTCGGCAGGCCGGACATAGCCGTGAGGATTGCGGAGGTTTCCCAGTTCCACGCCACCAGACGGGCGAATTCCGAATTGGAGGCGAACGCGGGTTTCGGCAAATCCCACAAATAACTCCATACAAATCGATGGTGACGGTCGAAGTCGGATAGGCCGCGATTCGCCCGCGAATCGTCCTGATTCCCGAGGATTAGGCTGCTATCATTCACTGCACCGGTGTTCACAACGCCGGCGATCCCCGCCCCGCCGCCCGATCCCGAGGCATTGTCGATGGACTTGGCATAAGTGTACGCAGCAAGGAACTGCAATCCGTGGTATAGCCGCTCGGTCAGGCTTATCTGCAGCGAATCGTAAGATGAATTAGCGGTGCTCTCGTTCAGGCTAAATCCAGTGATGGACACGCCTTGCAGCGGTGCTCTCAGGATTGCGTCTCCAGGCGCATTCATTTTAATCACGGCTCCCGTTACCGCATTTGTGATTGGCTTCTGCGCAGTCGCCAGCCCGGCCTGGTTGATCGCGACTTGGCGAAGAAGTCTGCGACCTCTTGCGCCCACATAGGCTGTTTCCAGCAACAAATTCTTTCGAAGCTCATACTGCACACTCAGATTGTATTGGTGAACGTAGGGTGTGCGCAGCCCGCGATCGAAGGCGGGGCCTGCCAAGAGAATACCCGGCACAAACGTTGGGAATTGATTCTGTGCCGGCACAGCGAAAAACGGCATGTCGAAGGGAGCGCCGTTTTGAACTCCGAGAGCGAACATGGGAGGCAGCTGGGCGCTCGCGGAAGCATAAGCAAACGTCAAACGCGAATAATAAATGCCGTATCCGCCGCGCAGCACTACGCGTCTCGGAGGCAGAGGAGAGTAAGCGAAGCCGATGCGCGGTGCAAAATTGTTTGGATCGATATTGCGCACGACATACTTGCTGACATTTGGGACGCCGGGCAGGTCGAGGCTGGAAATCACATTTCCAGCCTGCACAAATCCACCGATGGGAGGTCCAACTGGGTTGCCGTTCTGGATCTCTTGGCGTGGGACGTAAAGCGCAGGATCAAACGTAGAGATCCGACCGCGCGTTTCGTAAACGGGCAGATCGAGTTCATATCGCAAGCCCAGATTCAACGTGAGCTGCGAGGACACCTTCCAGTCGTCCTGCGCGAAAAAGTTGTAATCCCACGCACGCTGGCTACGATCGTTGAGGCCGTTGCCGAACGTTGTTACCTGAGTTGTGCCCTTCAAAAAACTGGGGAAGTCCTGAAAATCGATCTGGCCTCGCGTGAAATTCTGCGACGAAAAATTGACTCCGTTATATCGAATTTCAAGCCCGGTGCGGAGCGTTTGGTTCCCTCGTAAGAGCGTGAGTGAATCGGCAAGCGTAGTCACGAAAGGCTTCGCCGGTGCGATATTCGTCGGAGTCCCGACACCGACTCCTCCAGCTGCAGGAGCGATTCGGATCAGGGGCAACCCAGGCAGTTCGCTGGCATTCGGTCTTGAGACACCGATTTCGGAATCTGTGACGGGTTCTTGAGGAACAGTATCGTTGCTATTGAACGCGTAACCGAGTCGCAATTCGTTCGTCAGTCTGGGATTGAAGGAATAGATGTCCTGAATTGCCGCCACACGATTATTGAAAGTCTGGTCAGTACCAAACCCCGGAACGTTTGGCCCTGTGCCACGAAAGCTAGGCAGCACTAAGAATTGAGATGTATTCGCGAAGAAGAATTTCACTGCCAGAGAATTACTGTTGGAAAGTCGAAAATCTGCATTCGAATTGAATTGGTTTTCTTGGAAGTTAGAGGGCGAAGATCCCGAGAAGAGCCCATTTGCATGCGGTGTAGGGATTACGAACTGGCCATTCGGAAGCTTCGCATTGAGCAATGCCAGCGAAGAAGGATCAATCGTCGAAACGTTAAACGTTCTCTCCAAGGTCGAAGCAGACCGATCGTCGGTGAGATCATGAGCGACGAGAACGTTGGAGGAAATGCTATTTATGACGGAAGCCGCATTTTGCTCACGCGACCCCTGATAAGAAACAAAGAAAAATGCTCGGTTTTTCCGGACCGGACCGCCCGAAACGCCTCCAAAGACATTTCGTCGCAGTAAGGGACGCGCGATCCCCGCGGCCTTCAAGAACGGATTGTTCGCGTCGAGCACCTCATTCCGGAAATACTCATAAACATCCCCGTGGATTTCATTGCCGCCGGTTTTAGTTACAAGTTGAATGTTGGCACCGCCGCTCCGACCGTAAGTGGCGTCATAGAGTGAAGTCTGCACCTTGAATTCCTCAATTGTTTCCGGAGCCGGAACCGCAACCAGAATCGGGCCATTGGTTCCCATCGTGGTCGCATCAATGCCGTTTATCTGAAAGAAGTTTTGTGTGACTCGAGCGCCGTTAACCGAGATGGCCTGGGTATTGCGGCCGACGCCCGTGCTGTCTGGGAGATAGCTAGCCGTCCCCGGTGAAAGAGTCAGAATCTGCGTGAAATTGCGCGTGGCCAGGGGAAGATCCGCGACAGCGCGAGAGTCAACCATGCGTCCCAGCTGCGGTCCGTCCAGTTGCAGGAGAGGCGGTGAGCCGTTCACAATTACCCTCTCGACCCGGTTGCCCACCGCAAGCGATACGTTAATTGTGGTCGTCTCCGTAATTCGGACTGGTACATCGTTCAAGACGGTGGTCTTGAAGCTCTCTGCCGCTACGTCGATCTGGTAGAGCCCTGGGGGCAGCAAAACGAAGGAGAGGTTTCCCGCATCATCCGTAACGGCTCTCCATTTTTCCCTGGTGGCTTCGTTGACGGCCTGGGCCTCTGCCCCCACAATCACGCTGCCTGAAGAGTCTTTCACTACACCCGTGATCCGGCCCGTCGTCTGGCATGTTGTGCCTTCAGACGCGCAAACAAACAGCACACAAGCAGTGATAACCCGGAAGAGGTGTTTCATAGCCATCGTGGATCCCGCCGCCATCTAACGGGGATTTGTCCCTTTCTGGACGAGTCAAATTGGAGGCCTAGATGTGCGCCTGGAAGTACTCCCACTGCTTCTTCTGGTCGGCCATGAACGCAAGAAATTGAGGGTTCTTTCGCAGGTTGTCCAGATTTGAGTCATGCTCGAACAGTGGGTAACAAGGAAAGCCGTCATCGGCCGCAATCTTGAGGTAATGGAGTGCCGATTCTGGCCTATTCAACAGCGCGTAGGAAGATGCCACGGCGTAAGCGATATGATGGAAATGTTGGAAGCCCTTGCCCTTCGCGAGCGCATCTCGGATCTTGGCCTCTGCCTTGCGCGTGTCCCCCGCCTCGGCAGCCAGTAACGCTTGCATTGCGGTCAAAGAGCCACCTCGGTCCTCAGGTTTCTCTGCAAGGAGAGTGTCGACCCTTTTCTGTGCTTCGTCCGGCCTTCCCAGGTGCTGCAGCGCAAAGGAAGATTGAAAAGCCCAGAAAGGTGGATTGAACTTCTCTGAATCCCGGATGGCCGCCAGAGAATCGTCGTACTTACCCCGATAGAGAAGGTTGATGCCGACGCGGAATCGTATCCCGGTGTTCAGCGGATCAAGTTCCACCGCCTTCTGAATCTCACCTTTCGCATTGTCGAGAAGGCCAACATGGTTGTACACGTTCGCGAGCTGATGATGAGCTTCCGCCAGATTGGGATTCAGGGAAAGCGCGTGGCGATACTCGGCCACCGCACGCTCGTGAGCCCAATTGTTCGATCGCGACCATAGCAAGCGTCCTCGCGATACATACGCCTCCGCAAGGTTCGGGTCTAGCGCGAGTGCCTTTTGTGCTGCGACCGCAGCCTTCTCCATCCACTCGCCCGACGTCTCCGGCTCTACCTCCAATCCCCGGGTCTGATACGCGTCTGACAGCACCGCAAAAGCTGCGGCGAACTTTGCATCGGTGGCCACAGACTCTTCCAGAAGTCGTATGGCCTCATTGGTTGCTTCCCGTGTCTGCAAACCGTAGTACGTCCCGGCACGCAAGTAGAGGTCATATGCTTCCGGATTAACGGAGCGGGTCATTGAAAGACGTCTGGCGGAGTCCAGTGTCATGACCACACCGATCTTACGTGCCACGTCGCTTGCGATCTCGCTCTCAATCGTCGGAAGGTTAGACTCGATGCCCTCGTAAGAATGTGCCCAAATGTGGCGATCACCTGGTGCATAGATCAATTGCGCGTTGATGCGCATGACATCGTTTGACCGCGAGATGGATCCTTCGACCACGGCATCTACGTGTAATTCCTGGGCGATCTCCCGCAGGGTCTTCTTTGCACCCTTGAACCGCATCGCCGAAGTCCGAGAAATGACTCGTATCTCGCCGATTTGTGCAAGATGCGTGGTCAGCGCATCGGTCATTCCGTCAGCGAGATACTCCTGAGTTGGATCCCCTGTCAAGTTTTCCAACGGCAAGACTGCGACGGATTCGATCCGCATCGAATGTGCCCTTCCGACCAACCCTGTCCTCCATGCGCTGGCCGCGAACCCAAAGAGCGCTGAAAGTGTAACTGCCAACGCGACAAACGCGACCCATGGCCTCCGCAACCATGGGCGCGGACCCGTGAGGGCAGTCGCCGATTGAGTTGCTGCAAGTACAGGCTCCCGCGTAGGCTTGTCCGGAGCATCAGACCCTTCCTGCGTGAGCGGAACCGCTGCGACAACCTGACCTTCCAGCTGAGCAACGAACCGATAGCCGCGACGCGGGAGGGTCTCGATGAAACGCGGAGCTTCCGTTGAATCATTCAAGGCGTCGCGAAGCCTGTTGATGGCATTGTTCAAGCCGTGGTCGAAATCGACAAATGTGTCTGTTGGCCAAAGCCTCTGCCGCAATTCCTCACGTGAGACCACTTTGCCGGGCTGTTCAAGGAGCATAGCGAGAACTTGAAGAGGCTGGTCTTGTAGCCGGACTCTTCGGCCGTTCTTGAGGAGCTCTCCAGAACGGAAATCAACTTCGAACGACCCAAAGTGAGCGTGGCACACGGACCCAGAAGGGTTAGGCATAGTAACTACTCGGTGTGGGGGCGAGTGTATCACTGCAAGTAGTGACACAAAAGCGCTAAGTGTTTCCTTCACGTGCCTGCCAAGGTCCTTCTTCCCACAGAGATAGCTCGGGAGATTTATAGGTGGACGGGGAGATTGTTGCGGGATTGCATTGCACCAACGGTTGCGCGAAGGTCAGCGTGCTCACGCGAAAAAGAACGCGGAGAAAGGGGAAACTATTATGAGAAATAACATTCGACGGATGCATCGCTTCCTGCTGGCAGCTGCCCCGCTGGCGTGCTTGTCGCTAGCACAAGGAACGGCCGCGCAACAATTTTCTGACTGGTCGGCACCGGTTAATCTCGGGCCTACTATCAATTCCGGCCCTAACAACCAGCATCCGGCAATCTCTAGAAACGGCCTCAGTCTCTATTACAGTTCCGATCGGTCTGGGACGTTTGGAAAGCTCGACATCTGGGTCTCTCAACGCCCCAGTTTAGAAGATTCGTGGGGCACGCCGCAGAACCTGGGCCCTAACATAAACTCGTCAGGCAACGATCTCGCACCTGCCTTCACACCTGACGGCCACTGGATGTACTTCCATAGCGATCGTCCCGGTGGGTGTG
>Ga0210406_10002502_pt1 | contig 20916 bp, 21 predicted proteins | sample IncBWC30MmetaG_FD_155454 | JGI IMG/M metagenome (GOLD analysis project Ga0210406, IMG submission 155454) | Forest soil microbial communities from Barre Woods Harvard Forest LTER site, Petersham, Massachusetts, United States - Inc-BW-C-30-M | ecosystem: Environmental > Terrestrial > Soil >... | reverse complement strand
CTCGGCCAGCCGTGGTCTATTTGATCTGCCCGGTGGCGAGGCGAAAGGCGCCGTGGGCGCAGAAGTGCGCCGCGAGACCTTCGTCTACAATCCGTCCGGCCCGATTCAAACCGGCGATATCACCGGACAAGGCGGCAACCAGCTGCCTGAAGATGCGTCGCGAAGCGTGGAATCGGTGTACATCGAAGTGAACATGCCGATCGTGCACTCCTTGGACGCCGATGCGGCGGTTCGCTACGACCACTACCAGACGGTGGGCAGCACCGTGAACCCCAAGGGTTCGTTGAAGTTTCAGCCCTTCGAGTGGTGGTTGTGGCGCGCCTCGGCAGGTTCCGGGTTCCGCGCACCTTCCTTGACTGATCTGTACGCGGCGCAGGCCAGCAGCGTCACGGGGAACGGCACGCGCGACTTTATCAAGTGCCCGACTTTCGATCCCAACAACCCGGCCTGCAGCTTCCAATTCTCCACCGTGACGGGCGGCAATCCGAACCTGAAACCGGAGAAGTCGACCACCTTGACCCTGGGCACGGAGATCGAACCGGTGAAAAACTTGCACCTGGGCTTCGACTCCTTCTGGATCTACTTGAAGGATGCGATCGTCGTCGGCGGTCTTCCGATTGCGACGGTTCTGCAGAATGCAGCCTCCGAAACGCAGTTTGCCAGCCTGATCACTCGCGATGCGAACGGCAATATCACGTCCATCAGCCAGACCAACGCCAATCTGTTCAAAGAGGATGTCAGCGGTTTGGACGTCAATTTGCGATATGCCTTCGACATCGGCGATTTCGGGCGAATCAGCATTGTAGGCGACGGCACCTACTTCTATAAATTCGCCACGCAAAATCCGGACGGCAGCTGGACCGGGCAAATCGACAAGGGCCTGACCTCGGTCGACGGCATCATTTCCCGTTGGCGCCATAACCTCTCGTTGATTTATGACATCGGCAATTGGGACGCCTCGCTGACCCAGCACTTCCAGAAGAAGTATCACGACTCCTCCAGCAACATCACGGGAGTGGGTCGCGAGGTGAGTGCTTATGACACCTTCGACGGCCAGATGTCCTATCACCTTGCCAAAGCATGGACCTTCACCTTGGGCGTGATCAATATCGCCAACACGGCTCCGCCATATGCCAATTACGCCTCATCGGCGAACAATTTCGTCGGTGGTTACGACTTGACCTATGGCGATTCGCGTGGCCGGTTTGTCTACGGCCGCGTCGGATTCCAGTTCCGCTGATAAGAACGACCGGCGATGCTCAAACGGCCGCCTCACTCGAGGCGGCCTTTTGACCCCTTCCCGTGCGCCGTCGCTTCTATCGCTACGTCACCAAAATCCGGACGGGCAGGTTCCCTATCCGGTCGGACTACATCGATACAGATCAATGAAGGTGGGTGCCTGGCGCGTGGTTTGGTACACGACCACGTAGTCGATGCCTACGGCGAGTTTGATTCCCGTGAGGCCGGTGTATTTCTTGTAAGTCGTATCGTTGGCGAGATCGATTTCACTCGCTCCGATCAAGCTCTTGCGGTACCAACCTTCCACAGCGGCGAGCGAGTCGGAGGCACTGGCCCAAAAGCGCATGCACCAGTGGCCAAGCTTGTCCGTCCTGTATACCCCGTCCATCACAGCGCTGTTCAGGTTCGGATAGGCAGGCAATCCGGTCAGGTTGCGCAGGTCTTCCGGCATTGCGCGCGCCGCAGCCAGGGACAGCGGCAGCGCCCACAATATGGCGGCCAATTTATGCTTCACGCTTCGTTATCGGCGAGGCGGGAAGATACTTGAGGCCGGCAGATACTTGAGGCGGGCTTCTCAGCGCAGCGGGCATGTCAGCGCAGCGCTGACATGAACACCCGCAATTGGCGGACCGTCGCGCCGCGGCCTAAGCGCTATGCTCTGACTTTCAAAGCACTGGAGCTTTCATGAATAATTCACAAGGCATCATTCGGTGCGCCATTCTGTTGGGGCTGGTGGCACTGTCCTCCGCATGCGTGGTTGCAGAGCCGCGCGATGGCTACCGTGAGGGATACTACGATCGTGATCATCATCGCTACTACCATGAAAACTCATGGCATGAGTGCGGTGAGCGCGACGAACACTGCCATTGATGCTCAGGTCAGGGCGCCGCATTCATACAATGATTGGATTTGCGATTCGCTAAAACCCGCGGCGCGCAGCACGGTGCGCGTATCGCTGCCTGCGGCGGAGGCAGCCGCGGGTATTTCCGGTTGAGTACGGCTGAATCGCGGGACGGGTGCGGGCTGGCTGACGCCGGCCACATCGATGAAGGTGCCGCGCGCTCGATTGTGCGGGTGGAGCGGCGCCTCGCTCATCGACAGCACGGGGGCGACACAGGCGTCCGTTCCCTCCATGATCGTGCACCACTCTTCGCGAGTCCTCTGCTTGATGACGGCTGCCAATCGCTCGCGCAGCGCCGGCCAATGTGCTCGGTCCAGATGCGTAGAAAATTCCTCCGCATCGACCGCGGTCAGCTTCACCAACTGCCGATAGAATTCCGGTTCCAGGGCGCCAACGGAGATGTATTTTCCATCGGCGGTCTCATAGGTGTCATAAAAGTGCGCCGCACCGTCGAGCAGATTGCTGCCGCGCGCATCCGTCCACTGCCCTTGCGCCTTCATCGCGTGCATCATGTGCATCAAGGCCGCGGAGCCCTCCACCATCGACACATCGACCACTTGACCGGTGCCGGAACGCTTGGCCTCGAACACCGCACTCAGCACTCCAAATGCCAGGAACATGGCGCCGCCGCCGAAGTCGCCGACGAGGTTGAGCGGCGGTACAGGCCGCTCTCCCGCACGGCCTATGGCGTGAAGTGCGCCTGACAGCGAGATATAGTTGATGTCGTGGCCGGCAGCCTTCGATAGCGGTCCTGTTTGTCCCCAGCCCGTCATTCGCCCATAGACGAGCCGCGGATTGCGCGCCATACAGGCCTCGGGGCCGATGCCGAGGCGCTCGGTCACGCCCGGACGGAAGCCTTCGATCAGCACGTCCGCACTCTCGCAGAGCTTCAGGACGACATCGACGCCTGCGGGCGCCTTGAGGTTGAGTGCAATGGAAAGCTTGCCGCGCTCGCTGATGAGCGCAGTGCGATCCGCGGGCGAGGAGTTGCGGCCGATCGAGATGACTTGCGCGCCGAGATCTGCGAACAGCATGCCGCAAAAAGGCGCGGGGCCGATGCCCTGCAGCTCGATCACGCGTAATCCTTGTAGTGGTCCCACGGATCGCCTAGCGCGGCTGCATCCGAATCCCCCCATCGATACGAATACATTCACCGTTGATGTAATCGTTCTCGATGATACAGAGCGCCAAATGCGCAATCTCCGCCGGCTTTCCCAGTCGTTTCGGATACAACACCGATTTCGCGAGTGAGTCCAGGACATCGGCGGGGAGCGATCCCAGCAGCGGCGTCTCGATCAGCCCGGGGGCAATCGTGTTCACACGCACACCGATGCCCGACAGGTCGCGAGCCATCGGCAGTGTCATGCCCACCACGCCGGCCTTGCTGGCGCTGTAAGCCGCCTGACCGATTTGGCCGTCGTAGGCTGCGACCGAGGCCGTGTTGATGATCACACCTCGCCCGCCGTTGACATCTTCGGGAATGTTTTTCGCCATTTGTTCGGCGCAGAGCCGGGTCACATTGAACGTTCCGGTAAGGTTCACCGCGAGGGTCTTGTTCCACGCATCCAACGGAAATGGACCGTCCTTGCCAAAGGTCTTGTGGGCGCTGCCGATGCCCGCGCAATTGACGCACACATGAATGGCGCCGAACGCGGCCATGGTCTTCGCCATCGCTGCCGCCACTGAACCCTCATCGGCCACATTTGCCTTGGCGAAGAGGGCCGCACCTCCCGCCTCCTTCACCATCGCCTCTCCCGCAATCTCGTTGAGGTCGAAAATGGCGACTCGACCACCCCTGTCGATGAATGCGCGCACCACGGCCTGACCAATCCCCGAGGATCCACCCGTGATGACCGCGACTTTGCCAGCAATCTTCATAGCAACCTCTGTCGACAAAATATTATTTATTATTCAAAATGTTACAGGTTATTATTAATGTCCATTGGCGGATGAATTTTAAGCTCTCTGCATTGCCGTCAGCTGCCGCCCCTCCCCGCCCCTTCTGCCGCTAGTGTAGGCGGAATCACGCGGCGCGCCACTGACCGGCTTGGCGCCTTCGGCTGTTATTGCGGCGGTTGGCATCGACTTGCGGCTCGACTCAATGATGGCGATGGCGTCTGAGAAAAAACTGCGGCATGCTTCAGCGCTTTTGTAGGGAGCTACGCATGTCCATTGGTTCAGAAACTTCCCCACGCCATATCGAGCGCTACACCGCCGGTGCCATCATGTTCCATTGGACGATGTTCGTGCTCGTCGTGTGTGTGGGAGTTCTGGGCCTGTTGCATGACTCCTGGCCGAAGCGGACGCAAAGCTTCTGGATCAACATTCATGCGCTGTTGGGTTTGCTCCTCTGGTCCGTGCTCATCGCCCGTTTTTGGTGGCGACGCCGGCATGCGCCTCCTGCGCCGATGGCAAACACCGGCGCGCTTTGGCGTCGGCTTGCAGGGCTCGTGCATTTCTCCCTGTACGCGTTGATGTTCGTCATTCCCATCGTCGGACTGATCACATTCGTCTATCACGGCAGAGTATTGGACTTCGGCCTGTTCCAAATAAACTTCGGGATCAAATCCAACCGGGCCATATTCCACCCCACCGAGGACCTGCACGGCTATCTGGCCTACGCCCTCTTTGGGGTTGCAGGCTTCCACGCATTGGTGGCCCTCTGGCATCAGTTCATCTTGCGGGATGGCATGCTCGCGCGCATGTGGACAAAGACGCGGCAAACAGCTTGAGCCTCGCGTTGATCGATGTCGGTGCAAGCCCGACATCCGATGGCGGCTATCCTCCCTTGAAGCAGTCACGCGTCGGCACATACTCGGTGCATGCCACAGCGATCAGCCGCGACTCGATTGGGGAGACCTGCCATGAGGCAATTTATGACGGCGATCGGTCTTACCGCAGTGCTGCTGGGCGCGCATGTGGCGGCGGCTCCGCCCACGAGTCAATCCGCCTTGCTGAAGCGCCAGATCAACGACTGCATGACGCGGCGCATGGGAGCTGACAGAAATCTGTCCTACAAAGATGCGATGCGGACCTGCAAAGAGCTGCTTCAACCTTCCCGGGAATCCTTGGCGTCGAACGGCCCGAGCGCATCAGGGACCAAACCCCGCTGAATTTCGCCCTGACCCGCGTATGTTGCAACGCTACTTCGCCGGGCCTTGAGCCGGCGTTTTCGACAGGTCAATATCGAGCTTGGGCACCCCGAACTGGCCTTCCAGTTTGTGCAGCTTGTCCAGGTCTATGGCGCCGATAATGTTCACGATGGTGAATTGCCGCGGCTCGCTGGCGATCAAGGCCAGGCCGACGGCTTGATCCTTATCGATCATGATGTAGATGTCGACATTAGCCCGGGTTTTGCGGCTGCGCGTTTCCACCAATCGGGTCCAGCCCGGCGCGCTCAGCTGACTTCTCACCGCATCGATATCGGCCTGCTGGTAGGCGGAGTCCTTGTCGAACGTGTAGCTTCGGACATAGATGCCGCGCAGTCCCTTGATGACTTCCTTGGTGGCCGCATCCTGCGGATCGTTTCCATCGAGAAATTTTCCCGCCATGGCCAGCAATGCGGTATCCAGTGTGATGGTCACGGACTCGGTCGCCTTTTGCGCCAACCCTGCGAATTCCGGCATCGCCAGCTTGGGATTCGGAGCCGCGCATGCCAGGGCCGGCACCAGCAGCGCGATCAGCAAGGACACTGTGTATTTTCTCATGAAAAAATTCCTTGGCTGCAATCTAAACGCCCGGCTTCTCGCCGGCGAGCGACGTCGATTGGCTCTTCACCGCTTCATATGCAAGGTTCAATTTTTGGCTGGTTACCTGCAACGCTTGCAGCACTTCGCGCCGCGCCTCCAGTCCGCTCTGACGCAACCGCTGTTCTTGCAGATGCTGCTGGATGCCGACTGCCAAAATCAGACTCGCGGCGAGACTGGCCGTAAGCCACCACCCCAACGGCCGCGCGCCTTGCGAGACGAGGCGGAAGGATTTTGACCGCGCGGGCGGATCGGCAACGACTTGCGCGAGAAGTTTTTGTGAAAACTCGTCGCTGGGCGCCACGGGCCGCAAGGCGGCGCGCATTCCGGATTCGATATCCTGGCTCATGTTGAGTGATCCTCGCAACGGGTTCGCTGCATGCCGCTGATTTTTTCGCGCATCGTTTCCAGCGAACGTTTCAAGTGGCTTTTCACGGTATTGATCGGCATATCGAGCGTTCGGGCAATGTCCAACGGGTCCAAATCCTCTTGATAGCGCAGCAACAATACGGCCCGCGCCGGCGGGCTCAAGTCCGAAAGCAGCCCCCGCAGGTGCCGTTGCAACAGAGGATCCGAGTCATCCTCTGCGCTGAAGAGCTGGTGCTCCTCATCCAGGGACGTCATTTGCACGCGTGAGCGGCGTCGCAATTGATCGATGGCCCGGTTGGCCGTCACTTGACGCAGCCAAAATCCCAGGTGCTTGTTCGACTCGATTGCCTTCAATTTGCCGTTCAGCTGCATGAATACATCCTGGGTCAAATCCTCAGCAAGATCCCGCGTACCCAGCATTCGCAGCGCCAGGCTGTAGACGGAGCGTTGGTGCGCATGGACCAGAACCGCCAGGGCCGCACGCTCACCCGAGCGCGCCTTCGCAAGGTATTCGTCCAGAAGATCCAAGGCTGCGTCATTCAAGCGCGTGTCTGCTACATCGAGCGCGCGTCTGCTACATCAACAAACTGGCTTGCGCTTCGGCGATCTTGGGCAGATTCAAGTGCAGGTGATTCTCCAGTTTCGGCAAGTCATCCACATTGATCGAGCCGACGATGTTGATGATCGTGAATTCTCGCGGCTGGCTGGTGATCAAGGCAAAGCCTTTGGTCACGTTATTCTCGATCAGCACGTACATGTCCACATCCTCACTCTTGTCGCGGTGATGGACTTGCATGAGTTGATTCCATCCCGGCCCGCTAAGCTGACTCCTGACGCCATCGATGTCGGCGGCAGAGTAGGCGAAATCGGTCGCAAAATGGTAGCTGCGAATTTCGATGGCCTTGATTCCCGCCAGAAGTTGTTTTGTCGTAACGCTGTCGGCGTCTTTGTCATCGATAAATGCCCCCGCCATGTGCAGCAACCAGGGGCTCAAGCTGATGTTCACGGATTCCGTCGCCTTGCCCGCGAGAGATTTGAACTCCGGTAGCTTGAGCCGCGCCTCTTGCGCGCCGGCCACGATGGGCGTCAGTAGGCAGGCCAGCGCAATGATCTTGATTGTTCGCATCTTCATGGACGGATCTCCTGTAAATGGCTTTTTGGGGTTATCCCTTCTGCCTTGGTAGGAATACGAATCAGATGCCTGTCCGGGGTGCATGGTAATCAAGAAATACCAGAGATCGTTGTAAGTGACGGATTTACCTCGTGTATTGGTTGCGAAATCGCGGTGATTCATCAGCGGCTTCCCGCTATGATCGGGCGGAGCGCATAATTCCTTGGCAAAAAAACTGCAAACAGGGCCTGTTGCCCTGGGTAGGAAAATAACGATGCTGAGCTGGCAAGCCATGATATTGAACGGTTTCTTTCGCTTCACCATGAAGCGTCATGGCAAAAAGCCTATCAATCTCGCGCGCTTGCGAGCGATGACCAAAAATCCGCCCCGCGGCGCACTGGCGGTGCCGAGCGGATATACCGTGGAGAACCTGCGCAGCGAGCAGGGATTGGAGTTCGACGTCGCCGACTCATCGTCGCCTCGGACAATCCCACCCTCGAGCATCGTTCTTTACTTGCACGGCGGCGGCTATTTGTTTGGATCGCCCAAGACCCATCGCCAGGTTCTCATCGCCATGGCCAAGGCGTTCCAGGCGCCGGTCTATGGACTCGATTATCGATTGGCTCCCGAACACCCGTTCCCGGCGGCCGTGGAAGATGCCGCCAAGGCGTACGAGTGGTTGCTGATTCGCCACCCCGAAGCGGCAATCGTGCTGGCCGGTGACTCGGCAGGCGCCGGGCTCGCCATCGCGACGGCGGTGGGAGTTCGGGATGGCGGAATGAGGCAGCCCAAAGCCATTGTCGCCTTCTCGCCGTACTCGGACCTGGCCGTCACGGGTGCGTCGGTTGAAGCCAATGCGAAAAGTTGCGCCATGTTCACGCCGCGCGGCGTACGCGAGGCCGCAGCGATGTATCTCGCCGGTGCCAACGCCCGCGACCCGCGCGCCTCGCCCCTGTATGCGGACCTGGCGGGACTGCCTCCCATGCTATTGTTCGCCAGCCGTCATGAAATCTTGCGCGACGATACCCTGCGCCTGGCGGAACGGGCGTCGGCAGCCGGTGTAAAAGTCGAATTGGTGGTCCGTGATCGGCTACCGCACGTCTGGCCGGTGTTCGTGACACTGTTGCCGGAAGCCCGCGATGCCTTTGCGACGGTGACCGCTTTTGCCCGGCAAATCGGCGCGCGCAATGCTGCCTGAGGGGCCCTAGATGCACAGGAGACTTTACGGGTGACGCTCAACCATTTTGACGTGCTGATCGTAGGCGGTGGACTTTCCGGCATCGGTGCCGCCTGCAGCTTGCAGATGAATTGTCCGCAAAAGACATATGCGATCCTGGAAGGCCGCGCCAGCATTGGTGGAACGTGGGACCTGTTTCGCTATCCCGGGATTCGTTCGGACTCGGACATGTTTACGCTCGGCTATTCATTCCGCCCGTGGATCGAGGGCAAGGCCATCGCAGACGGGCAGTCGATTCTCAAGTACATCAATGACACCGCCAAGGATCATGGCGTCGATGAACACATTCGATTCCATCACCTGGTAAGGCGAGCCTCGTGGTCGTCCCAGGATGCCTTGTGGACCGTTGAGGCAGAGTGCGGCCCGGGCAGGCAACCGGCCCGATTCACGTGCGGTTTTCTTTTCGTCTGCAGCGGCTACTACAGTTATGCGCAAGGCCACACACCCGTGTTTCCCGGCAGTGAGCGCTTTGCCGGGTTGGTCGTGCATCCGCAGAAGTGGCCGGAAGATCTCGCCTATGCAAATAAGCGCGTCATCGTGATCGGCAGCGGCGCCACCGCCGTAACCTTGGTGCCGGCCATGGCCAAGACCGCGGCCCAAGTGACCATGCTGCAGCGCTCACCGACTTACGTGGTTGCACGTCCGGAGCAAGACGCACTGGCCAATTTTCTGCGCCGCCACTTGCCCTCAATGGCGGCGTACCAACTGGTGCGCTGGCGAAATATTTTATTCGGCATTTACTTTTACGGCCTCTGTAAACGCAGCCCTGAGCGCGTGAAGAAATGGATTCTCGATCGGGTGAAGGGAGCGCTGGGACCGGACTACGATGTCCTCACCCATTTCTCGCCGCGCTACAACCCGTGGGATCAGCGCATGTGTCTGGTGCCGGATGGAGATTTGTTCGAATCGATCAAACAAGGCAAGGCGTCGGTCGTGACGGATGAAATCGACACCTTCACGGAGAAGGGCATCAAGTTGCGGAGCGGAAGAGAGCTCGAAGGCGACATTATCGTGACCGCCACGGGGTTGAATTTGGTGGCCCTGGGCGAAATACAAATCAGCGTCGATGGGCGACACATCGATCCGGCGAAAACCCTGAACTACAAGGGCACCATGTATGGCGGGATTCCGAACCTTGCCTCTGCATTCGGCTATACCAATGCCTCATGGACGCTGAAGAGCGAACTGACTTGCGACTACATCTGCCGGGTGCTCAATCACATGGAACGCAAGGGCTACCAGGTATGCGTGCCGCAGAACGACGATCCGACGGTGAAGTTGGAGCCCTGGCTCAATCTTTCGTCCGGCTACATTCAACGCGCCGCGGACAAGTTGCCGAAACAGGGCTCGAAAATACCCTGGAAGCTGCACCAGAACTACGTCAAGGACGTGATGAGTCTAAAATTCGGCTCGGTGGACGACGGCGTCATGCGTTACTTGAACCGCACCGATTCGCTGGAACTCAAGTCCGCGCTGCCGAGCTGAATACAAACAATCGCCGGCAAGGCTATCTACTGACTTTCCAGCTTCCTGCAATGGCTTGCCCGCCAGGCTGCCCCTTGGGCCCGAGCGACCAGGTGCCGGTGGCCGTCTTCGGGTCGAACGATCCATTGAGCGTCACCTCGCTCTGCGGATCCGGGGGGAAATCGTAAGCGCCCGCGAGCTTGTTTCCGATCAGCGTCAGGGTACGGAAGTTCGCCGCGTAATCGCCCATGTCGCTTCCAACGGAAACACTCGCCGCAAGCTTGCCGTCCGTGCCGCGAGAGAAGGTCAGATCGAACCGTCCGCCTGCGCCGCCGCCTTCCCAGGTGCCCTTCCAGGTGCCGACGTACTGATCGCCGTCGGTCGCTGCGGCAACGCCGAATTGTACGGCAGCCCACATGCCGGCGAGCATCATCAAAGCCACCACGGCAAATTTCGGCGTGCGCATGTTCAATCCCTTCGAATGGCCGCAGCTATGAGAGCGGCAGGATGCCGCGCGGCCATCCGGCGCGTCAAGACATATGCGCTTTGCGCTCAGTGTTCCTAGTGCGCTTTGCGCTCAGCGTTCCCAGTGCCCCGGTACGTAGTGCCATTGGGTGCCCACGGAGTCCCAGTGGTCCGCAATCCAGTGAGCGCCGCGACGCTCCGGAATCCAGGTCCCTGAAACCCACACGTAGTTATGGCCGCTCAATTCCCAATGGCCGGCGCCCCAAACATAGCCATCGCGCGGGGCCGGCGCGCGTTCCGCACGCAGCGGGGGCGGTGCGGCATCGCTCACCACGTCGGCGCCGGCAGAAGCGGCGGGCGACAGCAGCATTCCGGCAGACAGGCCAATGGTCATCAACACAGCGTTGCAAACAGCGTTCACGTGCATCTCCTCACTTGACTACACCGATCAGTGTAAGTAAAACGTCTAGCATGACCAGTGTCAAGAACAATTTACACAGATCTGTGCAATCATGAGCCGATGGCCGGCCAAACAGGCCATGCAAGAGCGGATCCTGTCCACGGCCGACCGGCTGTTCTACAGCCAGGGGATCCGCGCCGTCGGCGTGGATACGGTGGCGGCGGAAATCGGCATCAGCAAGCGCACGCTCTACAACTACTTCCCGTCGAAGGAAGGACTCGTCATTGCCTATCTCACGCGCCGCTACGTCGTTCCTAAACCCACCGATGACCCGCCGCTCGATCAGATTCTCGCGGCATTCGATCGCCTGGAGCGTGGGTTCGCGAAGGAAAATTTTCGCGGCTGCCCCTTTGTCAATGCGGTGACCGAGTTGGGTGATGCTGTCGCCAAAATAGCAGCGGAGGTCAAAGAACAGCGGCGCCTATGGTTTCGAGAGCTGCTGTCGCGGTTGGATGCGACGGATGCGGACGGCTTGGCCACACAGCTCACGCTGTTGATCGAGGGCGCCATCTCGGCGGCGCTGGTGCGCCGTGACCCTGCCCTGGCGCGCGCGGCAAAGACTGCAGCCACGGTGCTCATGGCAGCCGCCGGCGTCGCGGAATGCAATTCATCCAAAGTGGTGGCGCGCAAGACTGCAACTCAGCGATCATAACCGCCCTCGGCACCGGCCAAAGAACCAAGGGGGCGTTTATGAAGCTGCGCAAATTGGGCCGCAACGGCCCGCAAGTGTCGGCCATCGGTCTTGGCTGCATGGGATTTTCCGAGTTCTATGCCTCGAGTGCCGCCAGCGAGGCCGAGGCCATCGGCGTCATTCAAACCGCGCTGTCGCTCGGCCTCACCTTCCTCGATACGGCGGACATGTACGGCCCCTACACGAATGAGATTCTGGTGGGCAAAGCCATCTCAGAAAAGCGCGGTCAGGTTTTTCTGGCGACCAAGTTCGGCTTCCTGCGCGATCCGGCAAATCCAAAAATGCGCGGCATCAGCGGCAAACCGGACTACGTCCGCGCGGCTTGCGAAGCATCGTTGAAACGGCTCAATGTCGAGCGTATCGATCTTTACTATCAGCATCGTGTCGATCGTTCCACACCGATCGAAGAGACGGTGGGCGCCATGGCCGGGTTGGTAAAAGCCGGTAAGATCGGCGGCATCGGCCTGTCGGAGCCCGGTGCGGAGACCATCCGCAGGGCCCACCGCGTGCACCCGATCACGGCGGTGCAGTCGGAATACTCCCTGTGGAGTCGCGATCCAGAGGATGGCGTGCTGCAGGTGTGCAGCGAACTCGGGATCGGCTTCGTGCCCTACAGTCCGCTCGGCCGCGGTTTTCTGACCGGCCGTTACCGCAGCATCGAGGATCTCGATGCCAAGGATTTCCGTCGGTTCTCGCCACGCTTTCAGGGCGATAATTTTGCCAAGAATCTTGCGACCGTCGACAAGGTCGAGGAAATCGCAAAGGAAAAACACTGCACCGCCGCCCAACTTGCCCTGGCTTGGCTGCTGGCGCAGGGCCCGCACATCGTGCCCATTCCCGGCACGACCAGCGCGGCGCGCTTGAAGGAGAACATCGCGGCGGTCGACATCACCCTTACTGCGGACGATCTTTCACGCATCGCCGGGGTCGCGCCGAGCGGGATCGCGGCGGGCGAACGCTACGATGAAACGGGGATGCGCTTCGTCAACGGGTGAAGCACGTGCTCGTGTATAGTTCCGCGCCTATTTTTCCAAATCCCTGGGGTGCGCATGATTCAGCGAGCATTGATTGGTGCTGGTTTGAGTGTCCTCGCCGGCTTCGCCTTATGCGCTTCCGCATGGAGCGCGGCGCCGCTGCTGTTGCGCAACCCCTCGCTCGGCCAGGAGCGCATCGCATTCCTGTACGCCGGCGACATATGGACGGTTGCGCGTCAGGGTGGCGAGGCGAGACGACTCACGTCCATCGGCACCGTGACCGTAGGACCCTATTTTTCGCCCGACGGCTCGCAGATCGCCTACTCGACCCACCAACAGGATCTCACCGACGTCTACGTCATCAACGTCGAGGGCGGCGTGCCGCGACGCCTCACGTGGGAGCCGAACGGCAGCTCGGTCACCGGCTGGAGCCCGGATGGCAAGGACGTTTTGTTCACGTCGGTTCATGCCAGTAAATCGGTTTATCCCCGGCTCTTTCGGGTGCGCGCAGATGGCGTGGGCCCGGCTGAAGTGTTGCCGCTGCCCAGCGTCGACTGGGGCAGCTTTTCAAGCGACGGCGCGACGCTTGCGTACGTGCCGGTCCGCCAATGGCAGGCCGCCTGGAAGCACTATCGCGGCGGTCAGACGACGCCTGTATGGCTGGTCAGCATGAAGACCCTGGAGATCGAGAAAATCCCGCGTGAGAATTCGAACGATTCGAGCCCGGTTTGGGCCGGCGGCTCGGTGTATTTCTTATCCGACCGCAACGGTCCGGTATCGCTCTTCAGCTACGACACCAAGAGCAAGCAGGTCCAGCAGGTCCTCGAGAATCACGGCTATGATTTGAAGACCGTCGGCGCCGGTCCGGGCGCCTTGGTCTACGAGCAGTTCGGCTCATTACATTTATATGATCTGGGTTCGCACCAAGAGCACGCGGTAGCGGTGACGATACACGGCGATTTACCCGGCCTCGCGCCGCATCTGGCCGGTGTTCCTGAGAGCGCGGCGGAAAACATCGACATATCGCCCACCGGTGTCCGCGTCGTGGCCGAAGCCCGCGGCGACATCTTCACGTTGCCCGCCGAAAAAGGCGACATCCGCAACCTGACCAAGACTCCGGGGTCCGCCGAACGCGATCCTTCATGGTCGCCGGACGGAAAATCCATCGCCTACTTCAGCGATGCGTCCGGAGAGTACCAGCTCTACGTCCGCGATCAGGATGGCTTGGCGCCGCCCAAAGTCATCGATTTGGGACCGGACGCATCATTCTATTACTCCCCCCGCTGGTCCCCGGACTCCAAACATATCGCGTTCACCGACAAGCACCTTCGAATTTGGTACGTGGATGTCGCCGGCGGCAGGCCGGTGAAAGTCGACACCGGGCTGCGCGGCGGTTTTGGCGCTGCAATTCAGCTTTCATGGTCGCCCGATTCTCAATGGATCGCTTACACCCGTGATCTGGAAAGTGCGCTGCACGCAATTTTCTTTTACTCGCTCGGCACACACTCCGCGACGCAGATCACCGATGGCATGAGCAATGCTGCCAATCCTGTCTTCGATCCGAGCGGCAAATATTTGTATTTCACCGCGTCGACCAACAACGGCCCGTCGGACGCCGGCATCGACCTGTCTTCCCTCGACCGTGCGACCAACGCCGGCGCATACGTCGTGGTGCTGTCGCGCACGACCGCCTCCCCGGTTCCTCCGGAGAGCGATGACGAAAACAAAAAGAAGGACGACGAATCAAAAAAGGCGGACAAGACGGATAAAACCGACAAGGCGGAAAAGGCCGATAAGACCGAAACAGATAAGGCGGATGACGGCGGGGACAAGGCAGGCGATAAGGCGAGCGATAAAAAGAAAAAGCCCGAGGCAAAGCCCAAGCCCACGGTCATCGATCTGGCCGATATCGGCAATCGAATTCTCTCGCTGCCCATCCCATCACGAAACTATGTGAGCCTGGCGGTGGGAAAGACCGGGGTGCTGTTTCTTGCCGAGGGTTCGGCGGTCGGCCGGGCATCGGAGGAGCCGGGCGCGTCGATTCGTGCGCTCTGGCGATTCACCACCGAGAAGCGTCAGACCGAAGAGATCCTGAGCGGCCTGACCGCTTTCAAGATTTCCCTTGACGGCGAAAAGCTGTTTTATGCACGTAAGGACAGCTGGTTTCTCGCGCCCGTGGCGGAATTGAAACCAGGTTCTCCCGATGCAAATCCAGGCAAGCCGGTGAACAATCACGGCATGATGGCCGTGATCGATCCGCGCAGCACCTGGAAGCAGATGTATCGCGAGACCTGGCATTTGCAGCGTGACTTTCTCTACGATCCACACACGCACGGGCTCGACATCGCAAAGGCCCAGGCGAAATACGAGCCGTATCTTCAGGGTTTGGCCTCGCGCGATGAGTTCACCTATTTGTGCCAGGAGATGCTGGGTGAGATTCAAGTGGGGCACATGTTCGTAAACGGCCCTCGCCCGCTGCCGGACGGGCCGAAGCCTGGGTTGCTCGGGGCTGACTATGCGATCGAGCACAACCGGTACCGGTTCGCAAAAATTTACAATGGTCAGAATTGGACGCCGTCGCTGACCGCGCCGCTGACGTTGCCGGGAATCAACATCGTGCAGGGCGATTACTTACTGGCCGTCAACGGCCGCGAGCTGCACGCCACGGACAACATCGACAGTTTCTTTGACGGCGCCGCAGGCAAGCAGACGGTCCTGCGCGTCGGCAAGAGCCCCGAGGGCAGCGGCGCGCGCGATGTCACGGTCGTTCCGATCGGCTCCGAGTATGGGTTGCGCAATCTTGATTGGATCAATGCCAATCGGCAAACGGTAGATGCGCTTTCGGGCGGCAAGGTCGCATACGTCTATATGCCGAACACGGCCGGCGCCGGTTACAGCAACTTCAACCGCTATTTCTACGCTCAATTGGACCGCCAAGCCTTGGTGCTGGACGAGCGCTACAACCAGGGCGGGCTCATCGCCGATTACGTCGTCAGCGTCCTGGGCCAGAAGCACTTGAGCAACGCCATCGAGCGGGACGGGAAGCCGGTCCATGATCCGCAAGGGGCCATCTTCGGCCCCAAGGCGATGATTGTTAATCACTCCGCAGGCTCGGGCGGCGACGCCATGCCTTGGTACTTCCGCAAAGCCGGTCTCGGCACTTTGGTGGGCACGCATACCTGGGGTGGCTTGGTCGGTATCGGTGGCTATCCCACCCTCATCGATGGGGGCTCCGTAACCGCGCCGCGTTACGCCATCTACGGCCTCGATGGAGATTGGGAAGTTGAGGGCCACGGCATTCCGCCCGACGTGACGGTGGAGGAACTCCCGAAGGATGTGGCGGCAGGACATGATGCGCAGCTGGAACGGGCTGTGGCCATCGTTTTGCAGCAGCTCAAGGAGCACCCGGTGCCGGTCTCGCCGATACCGGCGTATCCGAACCATCAAAAAGGCACCGATATCGGTCGTTGAACCGAAAAAAAAGGGGGCGCCGGCAGTGCTTTGCCGCAGGCTGCCAGGGCCCTCCCCTCATAACCGTGAGTAACTTGGATATGCGATCTAACTATTCGACGGGTTGAGAGCGAGGGACTAGCGTGAACGGATTGCTGGCCGTGCCGGAGTCTCTCGAATGGCGGAAATCGCCCAAACTGTCAATTCGCGCGTGCTCACGCGCCGCTCCTGGAGCGGCCTGTTTCGCCAGGAAGACTGGTGGGCCATCTGGATCGGATTGGGCCTGATCGCCGTCGCAGTGACTCTCTTCGCCGGCGGCAGCAGCATCAAGTGGATTGCGGTGGCACCGCAAAAATGGAGTCACCTTGCGGATGTGAGGCAGCAGCTGAAGCAGCATGGTCTGCAATACGCAGCGCTCTTCGTGCTTTGGTCGGTGTCATTCGGCCTCGGCGCCGCCGCGCTGGGAATCAAGCTCAGCCGCTTTTTGCCCGCCTTTTTGCTGGTCTATCTGGTTGCGGGCGGCATTTACTTTCTAGGACTCTGGGACCAGGCCGCACACTACAACTTGGAACCGCCGTTGGTCGCCCTCGGGCTCGGCCTGCTCGTCTCCAATACCTTGGGCGTACCGCGCTGGCTCGATCCGGGGTTGCGGGTCGAGTTCTACATCAAGACCGGCATCGTGCTGCTGGGCGCAAGCCTGCCCTTGACACTGATTGCCTGGGCCGGCCCGGTGGCCATCGTGCAAGCGGCGATAGTCTCGCTGGTGACGTTCGGCGTCATCTACTTCGCCGCGGTCCGCTTGGGGCTGGATCGCCGGCTCGCCGCGACGCTCGGCACGGGCGGCGCCGTCTGCGGGGTGTCGGGCGCAATTGCCGTGGGCGGCGCCGTGGGCGCCAGAAAGGAGGAAGTGTCCGTCGCGATCTCGCTGGTGGTCATATGGGCGATCGCCATGATCTTCGTACTGCCGCTCATCGCCCGGTCGCTGCACCTATCCACGGGTGTCGCCGGGGCCTGGATAGGCACCTCGGAGTTTGCCGATGCGGCGGGTCTGGCTGCCGCGCAGACCTATGGCGGTTACGCAGGCAATGTCTCCGGGATCCCCGGAAATCCGGATGCGGCGGTGGCTGCATTCACACTCATGAAGGTCATCGGACGGGACATGTGGATCGGCGTCTGGGCTTTCGTGCTTTCCTTGGTAGCCACCGCACGCTGGGAACGCACGGGAATCTCCAGCAAATCAAGGGCTGCGGAAATCTGGAATCGTTTTCCAAAGTTCGTGCTCGGGTTCATTGTCGCATCGGCGGTGGTGACGCTGGTGGCCCGCGGATTTGATTACGCCGCTTACAAAAAGGAAGTATTGCCGGCGCTTGTGGCGCCGCTGCAGGCATTTCGCACCTGGGCTTTCACCTTTGCGTTCTTGAGCATCGGCCTCACGACACGCCTGCGCGAATTCGCCGCCGTCGGCTCCCGCCCCTTGATTGCGTTCAGCATCGGTGTGCTGGTCAATGTCGTGCTGGGTTTCGTGTTGTCGACCCAGGTGTTCAATGAGTTTTGGAACCGTCTCGGCCAATGAACGCGGTGGCGGCCCCCTCCTGCCTCGAGTGCAAGCATTTTAAAAATGCGCCGGCCGTTCTCGAAGCGGCGCTGCGCGGATTGTCGAGTTTGAGTTCTGCCTATGCCGCGGTGCGCAGCGAGGACGGCCTCTGCGCCGTGCACGACCGCTATGTCGCCGCTTCCAGCGTTTGCGCAGCCTTTGCGTAGCCCGTCTCCAGTATTCGATCCATGAAGCTCTCGCACTGCGCGAGCTGATCGAGGGCGACAAACTCATTCGGCCGATGCGCCTCCGCAATATCTCCGGGACCGCAGATCACCGTCGGTACGCCCATCTTCTGGAAAAGCCCGGCCTCGGTGCCATAGGACACTTTGCCGACGGTCGGGTTGCGCGACAACCGCATGGCCCATTGCACGATGGCATCGGTCTCCGCCGCGGCGAGTCCGACCGTCTGACTCATCCACTGCAGATCGATCCCGGCATTCGCATCGATGAGGCGCATCTCGGCTGCGAGCGCCTGCGCGTAAGTGCGGATCTCTTGATACAGCGCGTCGGGCGAGGCCTGCGGCAGAGTGCGCATATCGAAATGAAACACGCAGTCTTTGGGTACGACATTTGCCGCAATGCCGCCTTGAATCAGGCCGGTGGAAAGGGTCGAATAAGGCACGGTAAAACCATAGTCGCGCTGCTCGATTTGCGCGAGCCTGTCGGCAATTTGACGTATGAACACCACCAGGCGCGCGGCATATTCGATCGCATTGACGCCGTGGGTGACATAGCTGGAGTGGGCCTCTCTGCCGTGCACGGAGCAGCGGAAGCGATGCGTACCCTTGTGGGCAATGATCGGCTGCATGGAAGTGGGCTCGCCCACCACGCATCCCGCCGGGCGGATGGCATTTTCCTCCAGATCGCGTATCAGGCCGCGGACACCGAGGCAGCCGACCTCCTCGTCATAACTCAGCGCGTAATGCAGCGGTGCATCGAGTCGATTCTCGTTCAGCGCCGCCACAAATTTTGGTGCTTGAGTGAGTGCGATGCCGATGAAGCCCTTCATGTCGGCGGAGCCGCGCGCATACAGCCTGCCGTCCCGCTCGACGGCGACGAACGGGTCGGAGTCCCAGTTCTGACCGTCCACCGGGACCACATCGGTGTGTCCCGAGAGAATCAGGCCGGGCTTGTTCGAGTCTCCGAGCGTTGCAAACAGATTGGCTTTCTTGCCGGTCGCATCGTGGGTCAGCCGCGTCTTCGCGCCGAACCTTTGCAGGTAGTCGCGAACCCATTCGATCAACCCTAAATTGGAATCCCGCGAAACCGTATTGAAGGAGATCAATCGCTCGATCATCGCGCGCGACGCGGCGCTCGGAACGTTCATGACGGCTCTCACAGTCGATGTGGAGCGGACAGTATAGCCATCTTAAATACGGTATGCTTCCGATGTGACACGCGAATCGAGATTGTTCGGTGCCGTAGAAGCCGGCGGTACAAAATTTGTGTGCGCCATCGGGGATGAAAACGGCATCATCCGCGCGGAGATGCGCGTCCCCACCACTGATGCCGTCTCGACGCTGGCGGCGGTTTGCGATTTCTTCGATGCGCAGCGGCGCACCCTCGGCACCTTCAGCGCGATTGGCATCGGCTGCTTCGGTCCCGTCATTCTGGACAAGCGTTCGCCAAAGTACGGCTTCATCGGCAAAACGCCCAAGGCCGGCTGGTGCGACATCGATGTGGTCGGGACGCTCGCGCAAGAGTTCTCCTGCCCTGTGGGTTTCGACACGGACGTGAACGCCGCCGCCCTGGCGGAGCATCGCTGGGGCGCCGCACGAGGCGCAAAGAACCTGGTCTATCTGACGGTGGGCACCGGCATCGGTGGCGGAGTACTCGTCGATGGCGCGCCGCTGCACGGCCTGCTGCATCCGGAGATCGGCCACATTTACACGCGCCGCCACGCACTCGACGTCAATTTTCCCGGCGTGTGCCCTTTCCACGGCGATTGCCTGGAGGGCCTGGCCTCGGGGCCGGCGATTCTGGCGCGATGCGGCGTTGATCTCGTGCATCTCGACGCGGATCATGCCCAGTGGCAAATGCAAGCAGACTACCTGGGGCAGCTATGCGCGCAGCTGGTCCTCACGCTCTCACCGCATCGAATCATCATGGGCGGCGGGGTCATGGCGCAGGAGCGCCTGTTCCCCGGCATCAGGGACCGGATGCTGCATTGGCTGGGCGGTTATATCGATCGCAGCGAGCTTCTTGCCGACAGCGATCGTTACGTCGTGCCGCCGGCACTGGGCGCGCGGGCCGGCGTGCTCGGCGCCATTGGCCTCGCCATTTCTGCTGCGGAGAAACCGAGCACCGTGAATTTGACCGGTTCGCAATGGCCTGTGAGATAGGAACCTCCAAGGTAACGAAGGGAGAAGTTACCTTGGAGGTTCCTATCCCACAGGCTTTTCGCGCCGCACCGCTCAACATCACGGTGCAGGAGGACGAGTGTCGAATGGCCGTCCTCAAACTAGGTGCGCCACAGCTGAGGCCGGCAGCAACGCGAACGGCAGGAGCATTCCGCACCATGTGACCAGTCCGACACGCATTCTCCCGGTGTAGCTCACCAACACGCTTCCCAGCGCCCACGACAGTGCGGACTCACTCGTCGGCAGGTGCTCCAACTCATTACAGGTCGTGTGGCCTCATTCGCATTCGTCGACCAGTTGAATGGGCATCCAACACCCGCCGGTAGCGTCGACATCGTGATGTTGATCGATCCAGCGCGAAAAGCCTATGGGTTAGGAAGCTTCAAGGCAACTTCTCTTCGTTACCTTGAAGCTTCCTATCCCGTAGGCCATTTCGAACCGGTCAAATTCACACTGCCGAGGTCTAGAGCCTCTGCAGCATGCGTTTGAGCGCGAAGTGCCGATAGCTCTGCAAGACCAAACCTTCGACCTCCTTCCAATCGCAGGCTTCAGTGACATCGAGCGCAATCCAACCGTTGTGGCCGAAATACGGCGGGATTTGATAGCGCGGATCTGCCGTCAAGAAGCCCTGTTGCTCCACTCCCACCCAGAAGCACAGCGTCAATCTGGCGCCGGCGTAGCGCGCCATGCCGAAGGTCCTTTTACCGGCGAGCCACACCGGATGGCCGAACTGCCTGCCTTCGGTTGACTCCGGCAAGCCCAGGCACACCGGACGCAGTTTCTTGAGCACGGCGAGCGCACGCGACGACTTGAACGGATCAATCTCGCTCGCCGACAGCGCTCTGGCCGGCG
>Ga0210406_10002501_pt1 | contig 20922 bp, 17 predicted proteins | sample IncBWC30MmetaG_FD_155454 | JGI IMG/M metagenome (GOLD analysis project Ga0210406, IMG submission 155454) | Forest soil microbial communities from Barre Woods Harvard Forest LTER site, Petersham, Massachusetts, United States - Inc-BW-C-30-M | ecosystem: Environmental > Terrestrial > Soil >... | reverse complement strand
TGAAAATCGCCCCAACTGCCAGTACGCCGCCCAGTTTGTGGGCTCCAACGGAAGCCAGACCCATCGAAGCGATGCATCCGCACGATGCACAATCCGGAGTGCCGCCAAACTGGCAGGGCGTAATTTTAGTCTCCAGATCCGCCGAAATCGTCTGCGTTGTCTGCGCGAATATGCACTCCTCGGGACCATGGGGTGGATTCGCAAACTGCTCGATCGCCACCTCGGGCATGTCCAGCTTCGGATACTCCTTCCGCAATTGCTTCATGTCCGCGATTGCCTGCGTCCGCTCCTCTGTGGTCAATATTTCCGGCATCCGGTCGCCCACCTGAGGAGTGAACATACTGAACCACACCTTCTTGATTTCGGGGCGCGGCGTCCAGAATTCCAGGAATTCACGCAGGTATCCGGGCCGCTTCATCATCTGCCCGGTAATCGTGCAATGGACCGTCACCCGCTGGCCCGCGATGTTTTTCAGGATCCGCTCGTAGGTTGCCGGCGCTCGCCGAACGTCGTGCTCCGGCTGTAACCCATCGATGGAAACGACTACATGCAGGTGCGGAAGGTCCGCCCACGTTGGCCCCATGGTTCGAAACGCGCTGGTAACAATCTGTATATGAATTCCACGCCCCAGCAGTTGTGGGATCAACAACTCCAATTCGCGGTACCTGACCAGCGGGTCGCCGCCGACGATGGATAAATGCATGGGCTTCAGCCGGTCGACAACTTCCAGCACCCCGTCCACCAGGGCTTGCCCTCTTCGATCGTTCAATTCGCGTAGTGTTTGTCCACCCCCCAGGTGCGCTTCGTCGTACGCATAGCAACCTGGGCACTTCAACGGACACTCCCGCGTAATCTCAATCGAAACGGAAGGGTATTCCCCCTTGAGGATTTTTGCCCAAGCCTGCAAAATTTGCATTGTCTGCACGGATGGTGGCCTTATCTGAGCGCATGCAATTGCGCGGCTGCGGATGCGCTCCTTGTTTTCAAATCTCTCCAGACAAACTGCCGGACTCTCGGGGATAGGGCGGTCGGGCCGAGTAAAGATTAGGATAACAAACAAAAGATAATTCTGTTGCCCGATATCTTGGAACTTGTGGGCGGCTGCAATTGAGGACAGCCAACCGTTCCGATTGCACTCACGAAAGGATTCATTGCTGCCTCCGCGGGCCGGGCAGGAAATCGCTATTGCACGTAAACATACACATATGTATAATTGCATAGGAGTGTGCATATGCCTGACAAGCTCTGGGGCGTGATCGTCTCCGACGTGGTTGGCTCGAGCCGAAGCCATGACCTGCGTTCCGTCCTCGGTGCCAAGCTTCGGATCGCCACGCTTGCCCACCTCGAGGAAAAACGCATTCGTTTGCCGTACGCCGTGACTGCCGGTGATGAGTTTCAAACCGTCGCAAATGATCTTCGCCAGATCCCCGGGCTCCTTTTTGATTTGAGAAGGCGGATGCGTCCGTTGCAGTTGCGGATTGGAATAGGTATTGGCCGGATCTCCGGGCAACTGCGGCCGCCCGTGAATCAGCTGGGCGGCCAGGCTTTTGAATTCGCCCGGACCGCGATCGGGGAGACGAAAGAGGGACGCTTGCACTCGGGAAGAGTCACCCGGTTTCGTTCGCAAAACGAGGAATTTGATTTGGTGGCAAACTTGATTTACAACCTGCATGATGCCTTGGTGGGCAATCTTTCCGAAAAGCAGTGGCGTACGGTGGATGCGTACCTGGCCAAAGGGCGTGTTGACCTCGCGGCAAAAGCCCTCAGGATCAATGCATCCACGGCCTCGCGAAACTTGAGCCGGAGCCACCTCTGGCAGACTCTGGAGATGATGGATTCCATGAAGAAGATCATCGGCTCGCACTTTCACCGAATGCACGATTCCGTCAACCAAGAAAGGATTGCATGAAATCATGCATGCCTCCCTGACCTGCTTTCTTGCTCTTTACCTCGCCCATCTGCTCACGGACTTTGTTTTGCAACCCGATCAAATGGTCACCCGGAAGAAACGAGGGTCGGCCCTGGCGTACGTGGAGCACGGAGCGATTCACTTCTTTGCCGCCGCACTATTCGTGGGATTTGCGATCCCGGGGCTGGCGCTCAGAATGAACTTCTACGGCTTCATTCTTGGCTTGACAGTGGTCCATTTGGGAATCGACTGGCTGAAACTCCGTCTCGTCCGTTCGGACGTGCTCGAGGACGGGGCGGCGACATTTTTAGGCGACCAGGCAATACACACTCTAACCGTCTTCCTTACGGCCTGGCTGATCGTTCGGCCCCCTTTCTTGACCCTGCTCGCAAAAATTCAGTGGGCTCAGTCGGCAATAGAGAAACCCCTTCTCGTGCTGGTTGTCTATATCGCGGTCATGTTCGGAGGAGGGTATATTGTTCGCTCTCTGACCAAACCCCTCACCAAGCAAGACATGAGCATTTTGGGAGAAACAACGAATGAAATGCAGAATGCGGGGATGTATATCGGATGGCTCGAACGCTTCGTCGTCCTGACCGCGCTCGTCCTTCAGTCTCCGGCAACCGTCGGCTTAATCCTCACTGCAAAATCCATCGCGCGCTATCCGGAGATGAAGTCCGTGCGTTTCGCGGAGTACTTCCTGATCGGAACCCTGCTCAGCATGAGCTTGGGGATCATCGGCGGACTCATCCTATTAAAATTTCTCTACGGCGCGGTAACACTCTCAAAATGACAGGTCACTCTATTACAGGTAACTCGGCACAGATCATGATGGTGCAAATCTAGGCGGGTCGTGCATAGGTTAGCAAGTGAGGGCAGTTGGGTGCCGCACCCTTGGTTTTCAAGGGTGCGGGTTTTGACTTTCTATTTCGTCAAGCGGGGCATCCCCAAGGAGCTCAGCCATGGCAAATACACAAAAGACGGCAATCGTTACAGGCGCCTCGCAGGGAATCGGCGCCGCACTCGTGGAAGCGTTTTTGAAACGTGGTTATAACGTGGTGGGGAACTCGCGAAACATCATCAAATCAAATCCGTTCCCGGCGTCGCCAAATCTCGCTCTGGTCGGCGGAGACATCGGCGACCCGAAGACGGCCGCAAAGATCATCGAGACGGCCGTATCCCGGTTCGGCCGAATCGATGTGCTGGTGAACAATGCCGGTCTTTTTATCCCGAAGCCCTTCACCGAGTACACCACCGAAGATTTCAATGCCCTGGTATCCACGATTCTTGCGGGCTTTCTCTACGTCTCCCAGCTCTCGGTGAAGCAAATGTTGCGGCAGAAGAGCGGCAGCATCGTCAATCTATCAACTACCTTTGTTGACCAGCCGGTCGCAGGCGCACCGGCGGCCCTTCAAATTATGATTAAGGGCGGTTTGAATGCGGTGACGCGGGCGCTGGCCATCGAGTATGCAAAAGACGGCATTCGTGTAAACACCGTTGCGCCCGGCACCATCAACACTCCGATGCACAAACCAGAGACCCATGAGTTTCTCAAAGGGTTGCACCCGGTCGGCCGCATCGGTGAAATCAAGGAAATCGTGGATGCAGTTTTGTTCCTGACGGACGCCACTTTCACCACCGGTGAAATCTTGCACGTGGATGGCGGCGCGCACGCCGGCAAATGGTAGCCCGCGCAAGCCGCCTCAAGGGTGACCCACTCGCCCCGAGGACGGGACACCCGGCCTGAACCTTTGCTAGAATCGCGCACATGAAAAGACGCACCATGCTTCAATCGCTTCCTGCACTTTCCTTTCTTCCACCAGCAGCCTGGGCCGCCTCGCTACAGGAGAAGTCGGGCTCCGGGCCAAACTCAACGGCGGTCTATGAGCTCCGCGTCTATCACGTTTATGACGGCAAGCTCGAGGATTTGCTGCGCCGCTTTCGCGACCACACTATGCGGCTCTTTGAAAAGCACGGCATCAAAAACATAGCGTACTGGACGCCTACCGACGAGCCCCTCAAAGGCAAGACCCTCGTGTACATCCTCGCGCATCCGAATCGCGACGCTGCCACCGCCAACTGGCAAGCTTTCCGCGATGATCCGGAATGGCAGAGTGTACGTGACAAGTCCGAGGCCAATGGCAAGTTGGTCGAGAAAATTGATTCCACGTTTCTTGTCCTCACGGACTTCTCCCCTCGGCAACCTTGATAGAGTCTGCCGATTCCCAAGTATTGAGACGCAATCCGGCCCCGCGCATCCAACTGTGGAGGTTTCCCATGCGATCTGACATCGTTCCAGGCGCCATCTTCCCCGACTACGAGCTTTCCGACCACACCGCGAAACGCCGCAAGCTTTCCGAGCTGCAAGGGCCGCATCCCATGGTTCTCGTCCTCAGCCGTGGAGCCTTCTGCCCCAAGGACCGCCGCCAGGCGGAAGGGCTTGTGGAACTCCACCGCGAGCTGGAGGTCGCCTATTGCCGTCTCGTCACAATCAGCACCGACAATATCACCGAAACGAATGAGTATCGCAGCGGAGTCGACGCCCACTGGCCGTTCCTCTCCGACTCGGGGCGCATCGTCCAAAAAGATCTCGACATCGCCGAATATACCGATCCTCTCCACAATCCCATGATCCCTCACGTGATTGTCCTCGAGCCCGGCCTCGTCATTTATAAAATCTACAACGGCTACTGGTTTCTCGGCCGCCCCACCGTCGAAGATCTCCGCCAGGACCTCCGCGCCGTAACCAAAAAATGCCGCCCCGACTGGGACATCACCACCCCCGAACTAAAAGCCGCCTGGCAGCAAGGCCGCAAAGACCTCTTCTACCCCTACGGCAAAACCTACGTCCAAACCCTCGGCGAACAGGACTAGCAGTTGGGTGCCACACCCTCGTGTCTTTCAGCCGTGCAGCACCTAGCCCGGGAATATAAGATTGCAGAGACTGACAGAGTGTCGTGCCGTATAATCCCGGTCTCTATGGTTCCAATCCTCATCGGCACACTGCTTGGGCTTCAGTGCTTTCACGTTTTGTTCCTAGCCTTCCACGATTGGATTCCTCTCGGAACACTCAATGACGTGAGGGCTGTTCGCGCGGCGAACCCGGGGCGCAAACTTCTCGCTGCCACTCTCATTAGCGTCGTTCCATTTGCGATTGGACTCGCCGCCAGCGCTGTATGCTTCAGCAGACTCTATCCAAACTGGTTGCTTTGGTGGCTCTGGATCAGCTATGCCCTTTTGTTCGTCGGCGAATTGCAGGCGTGGTGGGTTCCATATCTCTTTCGTTCTGACTCCGAGCGCGTAGCGCGCTATCAGGTCATGTTTGGCGAAACGCACGCCTTCCTGCCTGTCCGCAATGGCATCAGGCTCAATACACTTCATGTAATCCTTCACATAACAACGCTCGCCACATTGGTTGTGCTGGGGGCACTCACGGTACAACAGGGGTGGCTCAAGCGCTGAGTGATCCTTGGTTGATTTCAAGCTTCCGTTTCCGAATAACACCTGGTGCCCTAAGTCTGTCCGGCATCTGAAGGCCCGCGCTGGAATCGCCGGAACCCCAGGTTCCGCCTTTTGGTACCTGGGTCTTGCTCCACTCTTAGTTTCGGCTTCATTTCCTCAAAAGCAAAAAAGGCGCGCGCCTCAAAAACTTACCCGTTCAATACCTCCACCGCCGTCAGCGCATAGATTGCCGCGCAATCAATCACCCTTCGCAGGTCCACGTATTCGTTCGGTCCATGCGCCACCGAAAGGAGTCCCGGACCATAAGCGTAGGCAGGCATCCCGGCTTCCGCATAGAACCGCGTTTCCAGCAGCCCGGGACACAGTTCAAAGCTAGCCGCCTCTCCCGTCACTGCTTGCACGCTGTGCGAAAGCGCCTTGCCTAAGGCTTCGTCCTCATCCGATACGGCCGAGCCCGCCTCCTGGAAGACGTCCCACTCGAGCGGAATCCCCATCTCTCTGCACTCTTCCAGCGCGCCGAGCAACCTAGCTTTTTCGTCCGCAAGGTTTTCTTCCGGATTGATTCGCCGGTCAACCGTGAACCAGCACTCCTCCGGCACCACATTGAAGTTGGTTCCGCCGCCGCTCTGCCCCCCCAGCATCAAAATGGAATTGCGTCTTTGCTCAGCGCCAACTCTGCACCGCGTGCTCCGCTGCTCCACCTCGCGCTTCAATTCTTGCAGCCGCTCCACCACGCGATGCATGCGCTCAAACGCGTTTGCTCCCTGATGCTGCAAACCCACGTGCGCCGATTTTCCCAGCACTCGCACGCGCAGTGTAATCGCCCCGCGATTGGCGTTCCACACCACGCCGCTAGTCGGTTCCGCCATCAGCATCCCCACTCCGCTTTGCCCCAGCAATCCTTCCCGCGCCAGCCTCCCGGACCCGCGCCGTCCCCCGGTCTCTTCATCGGGCACCAGCATCAATCCGATCCTCCCATTCAACTCCTCACCGCACTCCCTGATCGCCAGCATCGCGTAGAGCATCGCCACGATCCCGCCCTTCATGTCGCACGCCCCACGTCCAAACAAAAAATTCTCTTTGCGCATCGGCCGGAACTGTTCTGCCGATTGCGCCGGCACCACATCATAATGTCCGTGGAAATACAGTGTTCTCTCCCCGCTGCCATGGCTTGCCAGGAGAGACGCAGGAGCATCCTCGGGCTCGCTTCCCGCTCCAGCGGGAACAATTCGCCTACACTCCAAACCCAGTTCCCGGACGCGTTGTTCCAGCAAATCAGCGCAAGCCCGGTAATTTTTCCCCGGCGGATTCTCCGTGGGAATCGCAACCAGCTCCGCCAGCAGCGCAGCCATCTCTTCCGTGCGCTCCCTCAACCAGGAAAGCATGGCAACCTGCAGCGACGATTCAGCCCGTAATTTTTCTTTCATCCGCGCTATTATTCGCAGCCCGCCAAGATGAAACAAGCGCCATATTGGTCCCGGAGACGTAAATCTGTCATTTGCTTTGGTTCTGTTGAGTCGCCATAGGGACGCGCGTGCTGTGCATGAAGACGATCTTCCACGTGCCTGCCTGTTTCTCCAGGAAGGCCGATTCCAACCAGTTCTGGTTCACGGTGCCGGAAGCGTCGGTGATACTGCCTTTATTGACGTAAGCAACCCAAGCGGTGTTGCCGCTGATGTGGACGTCGGGTTCCGTCACGTTCCATTCATAACGCTTGCCCGCGGCATGCTGGGCCTTGATGAACGCCATGATGGTTTCTGCGTTAAATCGGGCGCCACCATCGAATATGTAAAAGTCTGATGCAATCACGGAGTTGAATTTCGCCACGTCGTCTGCCCGGGCCGCAGTGAATATTGTGCTCACTGTATCGACGACTTGCTTCTGCTCTGACGTGAGGCTCTTCTGCAGGGTTCTCACGCTAGAGACGTTTGGAGAAAAGATCAGGGCGAAGGTAAGGGCGGCCAACGTGATCGGGAGTTGTGACCACATGGAAGAAGCCTCCAGTTAGGTACATCGGATAAACACGCCAGAAGCTCATTTATTCCCGTGCGCCGGATGCCCCAGGTTCGCTTTTTTAACCCGGCTCTTCGTCAACCGCGCATATCAACCTGCGATAGGTTCGAGCCGATTGGCGCGGCCGGGTTCCCCTTCGCTATGGGCATCTGAAGGCAGTTGGGTGCCGCACCCTTATGGTTTTCAAGGGTGCGGGTTTTTCCCGGCCTGCAGGCCAACGCCGCCTTACTGGCTATCTGAAGAATCGAGATTGGAGGAGCCACTGTGTCTTTACTTCCAATTCCGCACCGCCTTCCGAACATACCAACAGGGCGGGGAACATTGGTCCGCGACGTTCCATCCCACAGCGTGTAATGGCCATCACAACGTCAATGTTAGCCTGCTGAAAACAGGCGTCTTAGTAGAAAGGCAAATCGCAGGTGTTCACACCTTTGCCGAACTTAGCAATCCTCTCTTCTAAGGCACGTTGAGAGCCGTCTCAACGCAATCTTATGGCCTCGCTTGCGGCCTCGAACATCTAAACGCCTCTATCCAGATTCAGATTCGAGAGCTAGAGTGTGACCCTGGAGTGAGCCATCACACCATCAAGAAGACTCTTCAGGACGAACTTGTTCGCCGCAAGACGATCGCGGGACTTGCCTGCATTCTGGCGCATTGCCACCGATTGCTTATTAGCCGGCATTGTTCTCGCAGTGTTGACCTTTGTAGCTTTTCGTCTCCATGTCACTACCGTGACGGCCGCCCTCCTCTTTTTCTTTTTCATCGTGCTAATTTCTCTGCGGGCCAGTTTCATTGCGTCACTCTTTAGCTGCATCCTGTCCGTTTTATGCTTCAACTACTTCTTTGCGCCGCCGATTTTCGATCTACGGGTGCGCGACCCGCGGGATATTGCCTTGGTGATTGCATTCTCGACCACCGGCGTCCTCATTAGCCGACTGGTGTCGAGGGTAAGGGAGCGAACCGCCGAACTCACGCAAACCAACGAGGAGCTGCGCCGGAGTGAAGATTCTTTGCTTGAGGCGCAGAGAATAAGCCACACGGGTAGCTGGAAGCATGATGTTGCATCGGGGGAAGTCACTGTCTCGCCGGAAATCCATCGAATCTTCGGCACCAGACCTGATGAGGATACGTCGAACGCTGAATTTTGGCTTAGCAGGAATCATCCTGAGGACGCAAAGCGCGTTCGGGAACTTTTCGAAAGAGCCGAAACCCAGAAAACAGACTATGAAGCAGACTACCGCATTGTTCTTCCCGGCGGAACCGTCAAGCACCTCCATGCCATCGGGCATCCTGTGTTGAACGAGCCGGGCGACCTAGTGGAATTTGTCGGCACGGTGATTGACATTACCGAGCGCAAGAGGGCAGAGACAGAACTACGGAAGAGCGAGGGTTACCTGGCTGAAGCGCAGAGGCTGACCCGAAGTGGAAGTTGGGCTTGGAATGTGCCTACCCGCGAGCTCTTCTGGTCGCAAGAGATCTTTCGCATTTATGAGTGTGACCCCGAGAAAGCGAAACCCAGTTGGTCGTTTTTTCTAGAAAGGGTTCACCCTGAAGATCGGCCAGAAGTCGAGCAGAGAGCGAAAAGGGAATCCGCGCGGAAGGACACGGTGGATTCTGAGGGTGAGTTTCGAATTGTTTTTCCGGACGGCAGGATCAAGTACCTTCACACAATCGCTCATCCTGTCGTGGATGCATCGGGCGAAATCGCTGAAGTCATCGGCACCGTCATGGACGTGACCGAGCGCAAGCAGGCGGAAGAAAAGATCCGGCAAAGCGAAAGGGAACTCCGGCAGCTCCTTGATCTCACCCCTCTGCACATCACGGAATTTGGGCCTAATGGAAGTCCTCTCTATAACAACAAGGCCGCGCTCGATTATCACGGCCTCACTCTTGAGCAGTGGAAAAGTGCTGATTTGTATAGCCTGCTTCATCCACAGGATGCGGAACGCATAACGCGCGAAGCTACAAGCAGATTCCGAAGCGGGTTCCCGTACGATATGGAAGTACGGCTAAAGAAAAAAGACGGGCAGTATCGCTGGTTTCTGTTTCGCTTTAATCCGATCCGGGATGAACAAGGGCGCCTCACACGTTGGTATGCCGCGGCGACCGATATCGAGGATCGCAAGCTGGCTGAGCAACAACTCCAGAACGAAAACGTTGCCTTGCGCGAAGAAATAGACAGGGCATCGATGTTCGAGGAGATCGTCGGGAGTTCTCCAGTCCTGCACGCGGTACTCTCTCGTGTCTCCAAGGTTGCTCCCACAGACTCCATCGTTCTGATCACCGGCGAAACGGGGACGGGCAAAGAACTGGTCGCGCGTGCCGTCCACAAACGATCTCACCGTTCCTCGCGAGCCTTTGTCAGTGTGAACTGTGCCGCAATCCCACGCGACTTGATAGCGTCGGAATTGTTCGGGCATGAGAAGGGCGCCTTCACCGGCGCAGCACAGCGGCGTTTAGGGCGCTTTGAACTGGCCGAAGGAGGCACGCTCTTCCTTGATGAAGTCGGAGAGCTTCCTTGCGAGACCCAGATCGCTCTCCTGCGTGTTTTGCAGGAACATGAATTCGAGCGTGTCGGTGGAACTGCGACCATCCGGGCTAATGTTCGGGTGATTGCCGCCACGAATCGCAATTTGCAGGCGGCCATTGCTGCAGGCACGTTCCGCAGTGACCTCTTTTACCGGCTCAACGTTTTTCCGATCGAAGTGCCTCCTCTGCGGCAACGACAGGAAGACATTCCGGTCCTGGTTGAATACTTCATCGATCGTTACGCGAGGAACGCAGGAAAGAGCATCCGCGGTGTTGCCAGGAAGAGCCTTGAATTGCTTCAATCGTATCCCTGGCCGGGTAACATTCGCGAATTGCAGAACGTCATCGAGCGATCGGTGATCGTGTGCGACACGGAAAATTTCTCGGTGGATGAGAGTTGGCTTTCGCGGCAATCTGCGGAAAGCGAGTCGAAGAGCCACGAGTCGAACAGCCAGGTCGAGCTATCCCGAACGCTTGCTACCCAGGAGAGAGAGCTGATCGAGACTGCCCTGCGCGAGAGCGGAGGACAAGTGTCCGGACCGTCAGGCGCGGCCGCCAAACTCGGCCTGCCAGGATCTACCCTGGAGTCGAAGATCCGGTCACTAAAGATCAATAAGAATCGTTTCAAAGCTACAGACCCCCCCGCAAGATCACGTTTAGATACGTTCTTCCACAAGTCTGAAGACATGCGATTGCGAAAGTTCGCAATTTCGTGAAGACTCGCAAATTGTCTTTCCATTAACTCACCTGTTTTCAACAACTCAGAATTGGAGCTGTGATTGCCACTACACGGCCGTGTGAGCGAACGTCGCAAAAGCAAGCATTCTCAGGGGTGGGCGAATGCTGAAGATCACGAGGGGAGCGAACGGGGGGGTGATGTTTAAGCTGAGCGGTCGGATGGACGCAGAAAACATAGGCGAGTTGCAGGCGCTGATCGGCGCGGAAGCGAGTGACTGGCGCATCGCCTTGGACTTGAAAGACCTGATGCTGGTGGATCAAGACGTTATCAGCTTTTTTATACGCTGCGAAGCGGACAGCATCGAGCTCAAGAATTGCCCAGCATATATCCGCGAGTGGATCACAAGAGAACGACGAAGTGATTTGCGGGGAGGTTCCTGATGAGCGTAACGCAAAGTCCAATCTTTAACTCGATGCCAACAATCGGCGGACAGTATCCCCGCCCACACCGCCTGGGAAGAAAAACAGGCACATGCGACATCTTGGACTCAAGGCCGCCAAGTTCAGAGGCGCACTTCGCTCCGTCCTCAGCGCCACCCGAGTTGAGCCTCGTTCAGCGGGCAATCGCCGGCGACACAATGGCCCAGGAGCAGTTATTCAAAGACCACTCCGCCAAGCTTTATCGGACGGCATTCGGTGTTCTGCGAAATAGGGAAGATGCGGAGGATGCTTTGCAGGACTGCTGGCTCAGGGTGTGCGCTAATCTGAAGTTTTTTGAAGCCCGGTCGTCGTTCTACACATGGCTGACTCGAATCGTAATTAACTCCGCGCTGATGATTCTCCGCAAGAAGCGCAATATACGCGAGGTTTCGGTGGACGCCATGGAGGGACCCGGGGAAGTCTCGTTAATCCAAGAATTTCCCGACACTTCCCCGAATCCTGAACAGTCCGTTGTAGAGAGTGAACGAAAGAAACTTTTGAGCGAGGCGATCCAGCGTCTTCGTCCGCGGATTTGCGCCGTTGTCCAACTCGGCCAATTACAGGAGCTTTCGTTGAGGGAAACAGCGCAACGCTTGGGCATTTCCGTGCCGGCCGCAAAAGGCCGCCTGTTTCACGCTCGAGCCGCGCTCCGCAAATCGGTGGCACTGAGAGCTGTTGCCCAAGCGAGGAGAGAGCGGGTCGCGTAAGTTCCCCCCGAAGCGCGGCGTCAGTGCGGCAACGGCTGCCCTGAGAGCGGCAAAGAATGTGCCGCAGGAAGAGAGGTTCAAGTGGCCGCTCAAACCAGGACCCCTCCGAACAAAACGATTCACAGCCCTCAGGAAGTTGGCGGGCGAAAAGTCAGTTGCACTTACGGCGAGCCCGTCGATGTGGGGCCCTTCTTCCAACCGCGTGTTTGTGCGACCAACGGCTTCCGGTGACAGCCTGTTGAACAAATGAATTAAAGGGCCGTCGGCCAGATCACGCTGGCGGCCTACTGCTCGTAGTTCTCCACAATTTTGGCTGCGCGCACTTTTGCCTTGTCGGGATCATTCCCAAACTCTCGCAGCGCTCGACGTTGCCGCAAGAGGTCCCAGTATTGATCGAGTTCGACCTTCAATTCGTCCAATCGTCCCCGGTCATCCTCTGTCAGTTCGTTCTGTCCATACAGACGCTCTTCCTCCTTCACTAACTGATCGATGTGGTTCAGGACAGACTGATCTTTCTTCCCGGCTGCCATGGACGTTTCCTTTCTCGATGACCAGAAGCAGTGGCCTTCAACGCGCCCTTGCTCCCCCGGCGTGGCGGAAACGCAAATCTCCGTCCGCCGGATCGGGCGCCCTGGCACCCCCAAGCGATCTTTCACTCAAAACTGCCGGTCACTCCCTGGAACCCGTGACTCGCCTGCTTCAGAAGCCACTTCATCACGCGCGCAGCGTCGTAACAGTAGGCGACGTTGTAGCCCAGCGTCGAAAAACAGTGTGGCTCGCAGCCTTGTTTCATTTCGCCCAGTTGCTTGAGGTCGAACTTTTCTTTTTCGACCGTGCCCCAGTCGTAGGTTGCGTTATACATCGGGAAGCAGGGCGCAAGGGTTCCATCGGTGCGGACGATCAGCCAGTTCTGACCGGCCCGGCAACCCCAATGCTCTCCCACTCCGCGCATGAATCCTTTCATATTTTGCAACCGTGGAATGGAATCCACCATCTTGTAACCCTGGCGTTGTTTGTCGATGAGCCAATCCAACAGATCATCGACCATTGGAAAGTCTTCCGGGCGGATGTAGGTGTCGTTCTCGTGTAAATGCTTGAAATGGGATTGCTCCATCATCGGCGCTTCATTGATGTGGAAGGTGAGAGAAATCCCGTTATCATGCGCGATTTCCACCAGTTGTTTGACGTCCTCGATGTTGGTGCGGCAAATGTTGGTGTTGAAGAAAACGGTATAACCGTATCGGTACTGCCGCTTCACCAGGTAATCGAAGTGTGAACGCACGTGCTCCAGGGCTTTTGGCAGGCCGGGCTTTTCCTTGATCGTATCCACCGCAAAGTTGATGGTGGCAATCCCCGCGTCCGCCAGGCGATCGGTTACCTCGGGGCGAAGCAACCGGGCATTCGTTGCCAGGTAGACCCAGAAGTCTTTCTTCGCGGCGTAGTAAATCACCTTGTGCACGAAGTCGGGGCGCAGCAGCGGTTCTCCACCCGTAGGGGCCAACACGCGGCATGGCGTTAATTCCAGCCAGTCGATCGCGCGCCGCGCCGTTTCCTCGGTCATGCCTTTCACCCGGTTGTCATACGACCAGCAGTAGTGACAATCCAGGTTGCACTTCCACTCAGTAAACAGGTAAGCGATGATCGGTTGGAAATCTCCTGGGAGCACGCGTGACTTGATGTAGGGCACCATCCAACCTCGCATCGTTTTGAGGATGCGAGAAACCGGCCAGTGCCTCTTGCCGGTGCGCAAGACATGATCGTGAGCCTCGATGTCCGCCATATCCAGTTCATGCAAAAGCTCGGGTTGTTGAGGAAAGGTCGGCTCTGGAAGAGCCGCGACTTCCTTTGAAGAATAGAGCGATGGCCGCTGTGAAGGTTCTTGAAGGAGATTGTGTAATGGTACGTCAAGACGAAATGGTTGAGTTGGAACTGTAGGAAGTGGTTGTTCCACAGTGGACATGAATCGTTCCTCTCCTTTATATAAGATAAGGTGGCATTCCCGCACACCTAGCCCGCCACCAAATGTACCGATACAGAATTGATTCTTTCAAGCCCCCCTCGCAGCCGCTATAAAATGGCTGAAGAAGCAAGGGTGTTCCCCCGTTTACAAAATCTTGGATTTAGGAAACCACCAGAGAGATACATCGAATCGGGCAAAATATTCAGTTCTAGAACTCACATTCCTTGCGCCCCTTTGAAGGTACTATGCATCTATAATTGAATGGAAACCCGGCCTTGAAAGACGGGGGCGCGGTCAAGCGCTCCATAACGAATAATCGCGCAACTTGAGGGTGCTGTGGGTTGGACTCAATTCAGGTCCTGGCTGAAGTTAACGTTGCCCGCTCTGGGTGGAGTCGGGCTACTCTTGTCCGCGTTCATTGATTCTTCGTTCGTCCCGCTCCCCCTGATAACAGATTTGCTCCTGATGGAGCTTTCCAGCCGGCACCCGGTGCGCATGCCATATTACGCGGCGATGGCCGCGCTTGGCTCTTTGGCAGGATGCATCTGGATTTATTGGCTAGCCCGCAAAGGCGGGCAAGCCTACTATCGCAAAAGTCAGGCACATCCCTCGGGCAGGATTCGAAAGCTCATCCAGGAGTATCCGATGGCATCCGTCTTTCTTCCCGCCGTTGCGCCGTTTCCCGTGCCGTTCAAACCATTTGTGATTGCACAAGGTGTTTTTCAAGTGCCCTTCATGACCTTTGTGATTGGTACCCTGGTTGGCCGTGGCTCTCTGTTCTTCATCGAAGGCTTTCTGGGGGCCCGCTATGGCATGGCAGCGAAGCAATTCATAGTGACCCAGAAATGGGCTTCCCTTGCATTGGCCCTTGGGCTGGTTCTGCTCTTCCTCTTAATTCGCCGCATGCCAGTGTTTCGGCGGGCGCAATATTCTCAGACAGACTGAAGCTCGCGAACGCGGCGCCCAAGTTCCCGGGTAATCTCGTTCGCATCCTGATTGGGTTCGAACCGCACCGGCGCTCCAATCGTCACCTGCACGTGCCCGGGCCGGGCGAGAATGCGCCCCGTCTGTTTCAAGTCATACAGTCCTCGCAGGTGCATCGGCACAACCGGGATATTCAATTGCTTGGCAAGCAGGCCGATGCCGGAGCGAAAGGGCATCAGACCGCCATCCTCGGTGGTTTGCCCCTCCGGAAAAACCAGGGTGCTCCAGCCGCGATCAGCAAGATCGCCCGCGAAAGCAAAGCTCTGGAGGAATCCCGATCTCTGCGGTAACGGGAAAACGTTGAAAAGGCCTGACGCAAGAAAATATCTCAACTGTTCCATAAAGCGCTCAAGCCGGCTCAAGTCGTTCGAAGGACGCCGCATTTCTGCCAGCCGTTCGCCTCTCATTGCCGTTGCAAGCCGGTTTCGCAATCGCGCTGGGAGCGCTGGCAGAATCCAAGCAATATCCAGGTAGGTCACATGATTGGAAATCACGAGCACTGGTCCACGAAGTCCTCGCAGATTTTCGCGCCCGCAAATCCGAGGGGCAGCCATAAGGTAGGTTGCCGGCCATGCAAGCAAGTAGTAGACGCCAAGGCGCAGAGCAGTGATCAGCCAATATTGCGGCCAGGTGGGGTAGACATGTTCCACGGGCGATGAAGCCCCATCTTTGAGGAGCCGTTCGAGTTGCCTGATCGTCGCAACTTCCGCAAACTGCACCTCATTCAAATCCACTTGGTATCGCTTTTCGAGCGCGCTCATCAACTCGACTCGATCCAGTGAAGTGAGCTGCAGATCAGCTTCCAGCGCGGCGTCCTTCGAGCCCGGTTGAACTTGACGGCCCGTAATTTGCCGAATCAGGGCGGCCAGAGAGTCGCCGTCCAAGCCGCCTTCCTGCGTTCCCATTTTCGCGCGAGTCACAGCCTCGCGGATGCGTGGGAGGATGGGCTTTTGCGTCACGGTCCTGGGAAAATCAGGCTCTGGCCACAGAAACCATTGCCGAATTTTCTGATATTCAGCTAGCGATTGGTTCGCGCGTTCGATCACGGAGGCAGGGTTCCCGCCTGCATCGTTCATCAAAAGTACGGCACAAGGCTCGGCGTTGCCGTTTCGTTCTAGCCCGATCACGACGCAATCGCGGACGCCTGGCTCGCCGTGCAGCGCTCTTTCCAGATCCTCCGGATACACGTTCATTCCCGCGGGGGTGACAATCACGTTCTTCCTGCGGCCCTTGAAGTACAGGCGCCCGTCCTCGTCTTTCTCCGCAATGTCCCCCGTCCGGAACCATCCGTCCGCTTCGGCAACAGAATGAGTCCGGCCCTGCTGTTGATAAGCCGTTGCGACGTTCTCTCCACGCACCAGAATTTCACCATTCTCATCCACTCGGACATCCATACCCGGGAAAACTCTGCCAATCGAACCTCTGGCGGAACGGAATGGGTGATTCAGGCTGATGAGCGAGGTTGTTTCCGTCATGCCATACCCTTGAATCACCGCATACCCCAGACGGTTCCAGAACGTCTCCGCTTGTTCCGGCAGCGCCGCGCCGCCACAGATGAACGCCCAAAATTTCCAACCGAAGAGCGCGTGAATTCGCCGGAATCGCCACCAACGTTTGAGAAAGTGCTCCTGCTCTGCACGGACGAAATTCTTCCGAAATTCCTCTATTCTTCCCTCGTGTTCTTCTCTCCGCTCGACCTCGCGTTGCAGAGCCTCGACGAATCGGGGCACTGCCACCAGGACGGAAATACGCTCCCGGCAGATGGTCTCGATCAACTCCGCGGGCTTTAGCGAATCGAGGAAAACAACAGTGCCCGCCAATAAGGGAGGGATAAAGACCCCAAGCATTTGTCCGAAGACGTGACTAAGCGGAAGCAGGTTCAAAAACCGTATGGGATGAAAAGGCTTCTCGTATCTGAGATACTTTCGAATTTCCCGTTCCAGGGGCTCGATGTTTGCCAAAACATTTCCATGCGAAATCACCACGCCGCGAGGCTCGGCGGTCGTACCGGAAGTAAAGATAATCTCCACAGTGTCCTGGCGTGTGAGCGATGGCGATGGGTAAGGTGAAGAGTCGCGCTGATCGGTAAGGGTGAGGACTGAGTCCAGGGGGATGCAAGAAATGGGAAGCGTGCAATCTTGGAGTGGACGTGAGTGAAACACCAGCTTGGCATTTACCTCCTGGGCTACTCGCGAGGCAAATTGGATTGTGGAAGCAGGATCGATTGGCACAATCACCGCTCCACGCAACAAACATCCAAGGAAAACGATGATCCATTCTGCGGAGTTTTCGCCCCACAAAAGGACGGCATCGCCCTTTTCAATGCCGCGCCCCTCCAGTTCACGCGCCAGGCCGTTTGCCTTCTGCGCAATCCTCTTGTAGCTCCAACTCTCCATCCGATAGCCGCGCCGCTGCCGCACGGCAATCTCGTCGCCATGTGCCGCGTATGCCTTGACGAAATTAAGTAGTGACTCCACGGGTATCGTAGACATCTATTTCTCAGAAGTGATGGGTATGTCAATGACTCTTTCTCTTTGATAGGCTTTTCTGGCGGTGGGATACACGGAAAAAATCGTTGTGATTGGTGCGGGACTCTCAGGCCTGGCTTGCGCCTTCCGTCTGAAGCAGTTCGGGCTCCATCCCATCGTGTTGGAGGCGGGGGAGCGCGCAGGAGGCTTGATCGAGACCGTCAAGAGAAACGGGTTTCTCTTTGAGGCTGGCCCGCAATGCCCTCGATTCCCCGAATCCGTGTGGCAGCTTATGCGCGACCTCGATCTCGAACGCGAATTTGTCCCCGGGAATCCAAAAGCGAAGCGCTACGTCTTGAGGCATGGCCGCTTGCACTCCGCTCCATTTTCTCCAGGTGGACTGCTCGCTACCCGTTTGGTCGATTCCCGCTCGAAGTCTCGGATTCTCTCCGAGGTCCTTGGACGTTCGTCTCCTCCGGCGCACGAGGAGAGCTTGGCGGAATTCGTTGAACGAAAATTCGGGACCCAGGTTCTGGATTATTTGGTGGATCCATTCATCTCAACCATTTTCTTCGGCGATTCCCGAAAGATGGGGATGGAGAGCGCCTTTCCAGCTCTGGTGGAGTGGGAGCGAAAAGAGGGAAGCCTTGTCCGAGGTGCCCTCCGCGCTCGCAAACGCAAGCGAAGCGCGGAAGGTTCTGATGTTTTGCCGACACCGGCTAATTCCAATTCCGGTTCTGGAAATCTTCGTGTCACCGATGCTTTACCTTCCCTCGGTTCATTCAAGTCGGGAATGCAAGCCCTCCCAGAGAAGTTAGCCGAGGAATTGAAAGACAACATCAAATATGGCCAAGGGATTGAATTCATCGAACCTTCGCGAAACGAAAATTCCGCACCAAACAGCGGCTGGCAAATACGCCTGCGGAGTGGTGAGCAGATCACGACGGAGTCTTTGGTAATGGCTATACCCGCATACGCCGCAGCAAGCCTCCTGGAAAAAAGCACACCGACGCTCGCGTCACTCCTCAAAGCGATTGAGTATGCGCCGGCATGTGTGGTCTCCAGTGCCTACGATCGTTCCCAGGTCTCTCACAACCTGGATGGCTTTGGTTTCATGGTTCCTCGCCGGGAAGGCTTGGAGACCATCTGCACATTTTGGAATTCGTCCTTGTTTGGGGGGCATGCTCCTAACGGTAAAGTCCTGATGACCAGTTTTGCGGGAAGAGACGCGAGCAGCGGCCTTTTTGCGGTGTCCGAGGAAGAGTGTGCGCAAACCATTGAGGCCGAAAATGCAAGGATTTTAGGAATTGCTGGGAATCCCGTTGATCGCGTGTTGTGGAGAAACCCGCGGGCCCTGCCGCAGTACAACGTTGGTCATGCCAGGCGCGTGGCCGAAATCAATAACGTTCTGCGCACGCTGCCCAACCTTTTTCTCGCGGGCAACTTCCTCACGGGCCGCTCGATCGGCGATTGTGTCCAGATTGCGTCTCAAGTCGCGGAAAAAGCGCATAGCCAATTCCGAAAGTAAAACATCCAATCTATACTGGACTCTTCCGTGGGGCGGGAGGAACGTTGATCCATCTTCTCTTTTGGACTGCCGCATTCATTGTGCTTGGCGCTTCTCTCGGCATCCTTTATCAAATCCTGGGTACCCGTAGAGACGCTCGAGTTCACCCGCCACCGGGGAGGATGGTGGATCTCGGCACTCACCGGCTGCATGTTCTCGAACAAGGCTCCGGAGCTCCCACCATCCTGCTCGAAGCCGGGCTGATGTCCACTGTGCTTAGCTGGACTTCGTTGCAGGAGAAGTTGTCAGGATCCTATCGCGTCGTCAGTTATGACCGCGCGGGATTGGGTTGGAGCGACCTCGGCCCCATGCCCAGAATCGCCGACCGGATTGTGGATGAGCTTCATCTGCTGTTGCAGCGAGCGGGTATTCCCCCTCCTTACGTGCTCGTCGGCCATTCATTTGGCGGCCTGACGATGCCTCTCTTTGCAGCGCGCTATCCAGAGGAGACAGCCGGGATGGTTCTCGTGGATGCCGTAACGCCCGCTGAATGGAACCCACCCTCCGAACAGGACGCGAAACTCGTGCGGATTGGCGCCAAGGTTTGCCGGCGTGCCGCGCTCCTTTCTCGTCTCGGCCTCATTCGTTTCATCGCGTTTCTCCTGACCACAGGTGCGAAGGGCCCCGCTGGTTATCTAGTCCGGATGATCAGCCGAGGCACGCCTGCTCAATCCGGGACCGTTTCCAGTCCCTGGTTTTGGGCTTTGCCGGAGAACGAGAGGGCCATGGCCTCCGTGTTTTGGGTGCAAGAAAAATTCGCGCTCACAATCGCAAGCCAATTGGAAAATCTGCCTGTGGATGCGGAGCGCGTAAGTGAAGTGGGCTATCCGCCTGACAAGCCCGTGGTGATCTTGTCGGCGGCCACTTCGTCCCCGCGACGCCACGAAGATCACGCGGCCCTGGCCGGAAGCCTTCCCCTTGGACACCACGTGACGGCGGAAAAAAGCAACCACTGGATTATGCAGGAGCAACCTGCACTCGTCCTGGAGGCAATTCAGAGAGTCGCCGGCTTTTCTAAAGAGTCTCAGCCCGCTTTTCCCGCACAGGAGAACCTTCTTAAGCATGTCGCCAGCGGGTTGAGTAAATAGCGCGGCCTACTTTATTAATGTGCCCGAGTAACCGCGGATTAGCCACTGGCCGTTGCGCTTCACCCATGCCTCTCCCACGGCCATGTGGTGCTCAACATTATCGCCGGGCGTTTTGATGTCGGCGAAGTAGGTGACCAGGGCCCCATCCGCTCCAACCGGCACGACGCGAAGCTGTGACAGTTTGAACCCTGCAATGGGTTGCTCGGCCATCTGCTGTGCTGTGGGCTTTCCTGCGTGGCGTGTGCCATCGGGCCAGAAAGAATGGAAATCATCGGCTATGATCGCATCATTGGGTGCCGGATCCCGTTTCTTCCAGCCCTCCCACTGGGCGAAGAGCCGCGCTGAAATCGCATCAGTCATTTCCGCTATCGAAACGTTTTGCGCCATCTCCATGTCTGTTCCTTTCGCTGGCGGTTTCCTCCCCTATCGATTTGAACTGATCCGCGATGTGGCGGTATTAAGCCGCCCACACTGACAGCTTACACGGGTCCGCGATGCTCGGTAGGGAGTCTAAATGCTTAGTAAAGGGCGGGTGTTAGCCTAATGCCCGGATACGCTTACGGGATAATGGCAGACACTTCGTTCGAAAAAACGCTCTCATTCCCACCCGAATCCACTGCCGTTGTTACATAGAAGTACGTCGTGCCGTTCTGCACCGTGGAATCGGTGTAGTTGAGAGCGGCGACCAGCGAGGAGTTGATCTTCGCATATGGGCCCCCACTGACCGTGCCGCGGTAGACGTTGTACCCGGCGACCGTCGACGTACTCGCATTCCACGTGAGCGCCACCGAGTGCTGTACGGGAGCGACCCCTGTTCCCGTTAGAGGGACTGTCGCAGGTGAACCAGTGGCGTTGCTCACGATCGCAATGTTTCCGCTTACGGTGCCCGCCACCGCGGGACCGAACTGCACAGACAGAGTGACAGTTTGTAAGGGAGCGAGTGTCACGGGCGCGCTCCCACCGGTCATCGTGTAACCTGCTCCGCTCAAGGTGATCTGCGAGATCACCACGTTGGAATTACCGGTGTTCGTGATAATCACGCTTTGAGCAGCAGAAGAAGTGCCTGTCGTGACATTG